>Ga0247727_10009903_pt1 | contig 17048 bp, 19 predicted proteins | sample WisWelCaveWW1625_FD_202498 | JGI IMG/M metagenome (GOLD analysis project Ga0247727, IMG submission 202498) | Biofilm microbial communities from Wishing Well Cave, Virginia, United States - WW16-25 | ecosystem: Environmental > Aquatic > Deep subsurface > Groundwater > Cave microbial mat | place...
TACTCCCGGTCCGAATCCGGTGGTGTTCGAAATCATGATCCCGACGCAGTCCGGGCTGCTGCCGCCGGTGGCGTGGCGCTGGCCGGCTGGCCCGACCATGCTGCTGTGGACCAGCGTGCTGGCAGTGGCACTGTGGCTGGCTTTCAGCTTCCCTCTCCAGCGACGGCCGCGCGAGGCGCGCCTGCGTTATGCGCTGTCGTTCGCGCGGGCACTGCTGGTGGTGGGACTGGCGATGGGGCACACGGCCTGTTCGAATCTGCCGGTGCCGAGCCGCGGGCCGTACACGGTGACGGTGACCGGCACCAGCGGAGCTCTGAGCCACTCGACCATGGTGACCATCAACGTGCAATAGTTGAAGCGGTGGGTTCGCGCTCTTCGAACCCGCCACGGCCCCCAAAAAATCTGGCGGGTTCCAAACTCCGGAACCCGCCGCTACACGTGCCTTCCGGCCTCTGCGGTGAAATCGCGTCCTTCTTCGCGCTATAATATCCGGATGCCACGTGCTCGCAATTTGCCACACACAGGGTTCACTCCCCTGCGCCGCGCCGAATCCCGCAACTACGGGACGGGACGCCGCCGCGCCGCGGCCATCCGCAGCACCACGGTGCTGTGCGTCCGCCGGGACTCCAAGGTGGTCATGGCCGGCGACGGCCAGGTGACGCTGGGCGAAGGCGTCATCAAGCACAACGCCAAGAAAATCCGCCGCCTTTACAACGACAAGATCCTCGCCGGCTTTGCGGGCAGCACCGCCGACGCACTTTCGCTCTTTACACGCTTTGAAAACAAGCTCCAGGAGTATCAGGGCAATCTCTCGCGTGGCGCGGTGGAGCTGGCTAAGGACTGGCGCACGGACCGCGCCCTTCGTCACCTGGAAGCGCTGCTGGTGGTGGCCGACGCCAAGTCCACTTTCCTCCTCTCCGGAAACGGGGACATCATCGAGCCCGACGACGGCCTGTGCGCCATCGGCTCCGGCGGGCCTTTCGCGTTGTCTGCCGCGCGCGCGCTGTCTCGCTTCAGCAAACTGGACGCCCGGGAAATCGCTGCCGAAGCCATGAAAATCGCCAGCGAAATCTGCATCTTCACCAACGCGCAGTTCACCATCGAGGAGCTATGAGCAGCAAGGCGGAAAACGAGCGCATCCTTGCTTTCCCTGCTCCGCCCGCCGAAGGCGAAGCCGCGGAACCGCTGCCTCCGCCGTTTGACGAACTGACCCCGCGCGAAATCGTCGCCGAGCTGGACAAGTACATCGTCGGTCAGACTGCGGCCAAACGCGCCGTGGCCATCGCCCTGCGCAACCGAGTCCGCCGCCAGAAACTCCAGGCGGAGATGGCCGAAGAAATCCTGCCCAAGAATATTTTGATGATCGGCTCGACCGGCATCGGCAAGACGGAGATCGCCCGCCGCCTGGCGCGCCTGGCCGGCTGCCCGTTCGTCAAAGTGGAGGCCTCCAAGTACACCGAAGTGGGCTACGTCGGCCGCGACGTGGAGAGTATGGTGCGCGACCTGGTGGAGACCTCGATCGATATGGTCCGGGAGGAAAAACTGGACGAAGTGGCCGAGCGCTCTGAGCAGGCTGCCGAAGAGCGCGTGCTCGACCTGTTGCTGCCGCCTGCCCCGCCGCCGGCGGCGATCGAGCCCGGCGGCGCGCCCATCGCTTCCGAGGCGGTGCAGCGCACCCGCGAAAAACTCCGCGCCCAGCTCCGCGAAGGCAAGCTCGACGACCGCATGGTGGAAGTGGAAGTGCGCGAGCGCGCCATGCCCTCCTTCGAAATCATTTCCAATCAGGGCATCGAGGAGATGGACGTCAACATCAAGGATATGCTGGGCGGCTTCTTCGGTCCGACCAAGAAGAAGCGCCGCATGAGCGTGGCCGACGCCTTCGACTACCTGATCCAGGAAGAAGAGAACAAGCTGATTGACATGGACCAGGTGACGCGGACGGCCGTGGAGCGTGCCGAGCAGATGGGCATCATTTTCATCGACGAAGTGGACAAGATCGCCGGCCGGGAATCCGGGCACGGCCCGGACGTTTCCCGCGAAGGCGTGCAGCGCGACATCCTGCCCATCGTCGAAGGCACCACGGTGAACTCGCGCTACGGCATGATCCGCACGGACCACGTCCTGTTCATCGCCGCCGGCGCTTTCCACGTCACCAAACCCAGCGACCTGATCCCCGAGCTCCAAGGCCGCTTCCCTATCCGCGTCGAGCTCACCGCCCTCACCCGGGAGGATTTCGTCCGCATCCTCACCGAGCCCAAGCACGCACTCATCAAGCAATACACCGCGCTGCTGGAGACCGAGGGCGTACAGCTTCAGTTCACCGAAGACGCCGTCGAGGCGCTGGCCAGCTTCGCCGTGCAGGTCAACGAGCACACGGAAAATATAGGCGCCCGCCGGCTGCACACCATCCTGGAAAAGATGCTGGACGAAATCTCCTTTGAGGCGCCGGACTTGAAACAGAAAGCCATATCCATTGACGCCGCCTACGTGCAGAAGCAGCTCGCCGATATCGTCAAGGACCAGGATCTGAGCCGCTACATTCTGTAACGGCGGAAAACAGCAAATGGAAAAGGGAAAAGGGAAATCCGCACGTTTCCGCCCGGGGTCCTGCTTTCCCTTTTCCCTTTTACCTTTTTCCTTTTTACTTTTCCTGTGCTCCTGCGGCACGCCCGGGGAGCCCCGCGCGCCACGCTCGCCCGTGCCCGTGGCGGTCACGGATCTGGGCGCCCGGCAGGTGGGCGACGCCGTGCGTCTGACGCTGACTCTCCCCGAGAAAACTCTGGACGGCGAGCCCCTGGACCAGTTGCCGGACATCGAAATCTATCGTGTGATTCTTCCCGCCGGCGATACGTCTCCAGCCGACCCATTGAAGACTTCCCTGGTGATGACCATCCCCTCCGCGCTAGTGGAGACCTACCGGGACGCGGGACAATTCCGGTTTGATGACTCGGTGCAGCCTGCCGAAGCGCCCCGGGCGGACGGCGAGCGCCGCGTGTACGCGGTGAAGACGCGGGCCTCGAAGCGCCGCGGCTCGGAGTTTTCCAACCCCGCGGCCGTGCGCGTGTTTCCTGTGCCTCAGCCAATTGCCTCTCTTCGCACGCGAGTGACCGAGCATGCCGTCGAGCTGGAATGGGAGGAACCCGCGCGGACCAGCACAGGCGTGCTGCTCGCTGCCATCGGCGGGAGCATCAGCGGGTTCCGCGTGTTTCGCGTCGAAGTCCCGGCGGATGGTTTTGCGCCGTCGCCATCGCGCCTGCTCGGCCCTGCGGCAGCAACGGCGTTCCGCGACGCAGAGTTCGAATTCGGCCGCACCTATCGGTACACGGTGCGCAGCGTAGTGCAGTACCAAGCAGGTTCCGCTGAGTCCGCGGACGCCGCTCCGGCAGAGGTGACGCCGCGGGACTTGTTCGCGCCGGCGGCGCCTCAGGGCCTGGTTGTCATGCTGGTGCCGGGGGATGCCGGCCGGCCCGCGCAGCTCGAGCTTTCGTGGAACATCAGCCCGGAAGCAGACGCGGCCGGCTATCACCTGTACCGCAGTGAACAAGATGATTCCGAAACTTCGGGACGCGGCGAACGCATCTCATCCGCACTGTTGCCCGTCCCCGCGTTTCGTGATACTACCGTGCGGCCCGGCAGGCGCTACCTCTACAGCGTGACCGCCGTGGACCGCGCCGCCAACGAAAGCGCTCGCAGCGCTGCGGTTTCCGGCGCTGTACCCGCACCAGCACCTTGACGCGCCTCACAATCCGGAGTATTGTCCGCTCACCGCGGCAGAAAGAGCGAGTGATCGTCCCGTGTCCTGGAACCCGGTCCCCGGCATAGCGTGGTTTGGCTGGCTGCGCAACCTGACCCTGCGCATCGGCGTGCTCACGGGCGTCTATCTTGCTGCCGTGATGATCATCGCCGTGCTGGCGGCGAATCGCGCCCCTTTCCTTGAGGAATTTGCGGAGCTCCGCAACTGGGTCTTCCGCCTCTCGTTTGCCGGGGTGGCGCTGATCCCCATCGGAATGTTCCGGCGTGAACCTGCCAGGCTGGTCATCGCCGGGGTGGCCGGCTGGCTGATTCTGACGCTGGCCTATTCTCTGACCGGCATTTTCTTCGAACACTTGTTTGCCCGCATCGGCAAGACCCCGTTTCATCTGTTTATGCTCGGCACCACCGTCTATGGAATCTCGGCCGTGATCGCCTGGGTTGCCCCGATGCTCCGCGCCGCGTTCCAGCAACCCGTTGCCGCTTCCCGCCGCCGCCCGTATTAGCTTGCTCCGCTGACCTTCTTTCACTGCGTTCCTCGCCTCTCGGCCCCGAATGTCCCGGGCTAGCTGACTGGGGTCTTATCTCCTCGCACGATCCTTCTCTGGGCATTCACTGTGTACGCTGTCCCTCTATCGCAGGTTTCCTCCTGCTACAATCCCGCAATGAAACTCTGCCGCTTCCAGCTCCTGCTGCTCCCTGCCGGTGAGTCTTTACCCCTGCCGCGCTACGGCGTCGTACGTGGAGAAACCGTCCGCGAAGTCGCTGGCGACATCTTCGAAGACTGGCAGGAAACCACTCGGGAGTGGCCGCTGGAAGACGTGCGTTTGTTGCCGCCGGTCACGCCGGGCAAGATCGTCTGCATCGGCCGTAACTACCAGGAGCACGCCGCCGAACTGGGGAATGTAGTCCCCAAAGAGCCCCTGATTTTCCTCAAGCCGCCCTCTTCGGTGATTGGCCCGGAGGAGCCCATCCTGTTGCCGTCCATTTCCCGGCGCGTGGACCACGAAGGTGAAGTGGCTGTCGTCATCGGCCGGCGGTGCAGCCGCCCCGCCGCGGAAGCGGACCTGCACCGCTACATCCTGGGCTTTACCTGCCTGAACGACGTCACCGCGCGCGACATCCAGAAAGCCGACGTGCAGTTCACGCGCGGCAAGGGCTTCGACACGTTCTGTCCCATCGGCCCGGTGATCGAGACGCAGTTCGAATTGGCCGCCGCGCGCGTGGAATGCTTCGTCAACGGCCAGCGCCGCCAGTCCGCCCCGGCCACGGAGATGATCTTCAGCGTTGATGTTATAATTCGCTGGATCGCGGACGTGATGGCGCTCGAGCCCGGCGACGTCATCGCCACGGGCACTCCCTCCGGCGTGGGCCCCCTGGCTGCCGGGGACGTGGTCGAGGTCAGCGTCACCGGCATCGGCACGTTGCGTAATCCGGTCGCGGCCAGAGAATCGTAGCGCCGGCATTGTGCCGGAAGTTTTGATTCTGTCCCCAAGGCAGTGAAATTCGCCGCCTGCGTAGCGGCGCTACAAGGTGTGCAATGAAATTCTTTCTGGACACCGCCGACGTCGACCAAATCCGCCAGGCCGCTTCGCTCGGCGTGCTCGACGGAGTGACCACCAACCCCACGCTCGCGGCAAAAGAAGGCAAATCTTTCAAAGACCTGATTCTCGAAATCTGCGGCGTGGTGATGGACGGCGTGGTCAACGCCGAAGTCGTCTCCACGGACACCGAAGGCATGCTGCGCGAGGCCCGCGAGGTGTGCAGTTGGCATCCCAACGTGGTGGCCAAGATCCCCATGACCCGCGATGGCATCGCCGCCACCAGCACCCTCAGCCGCGAGGGTATCCGCGTCAACGTGACCCTGGTGTTTTCGCCCTCGCAGGCTCTGCTGTGCGCCAAGGCCGGCGCCTACTACGTCAGCCCGTTCCTCGGGCGCCTGGACGACATCTCGCAGGACGGGCTGGGCCTGCTGCGCGAAATCCTGACCATCTATCGCGCCTACAATTTTTCTACACAGGTGCTCGCGGCCAGCCTTCGCCATCCGCTGCACGTTGTCGAGGCCGCAAAAATGGGCGCGCACGTCGGCACCATGCCGTTCCAAGTGTTTGAGATGCTGTTTAAGCACCCGCTCACCGACCGCGGCCTGGAAGGGTTCCTGAAAGACTGGGAGAAGGCGCGGCAGACGCTCGGCGAAATTACGCAGCCGATGACCGCCGCGCGCAAGCAGGGGTCGTAGCCTCATCGCCGGCTCGTGTGTGGATCCCGCCACGGCGGGCCGAGCAATCCAGCCGGCCTTACATTCAGGAAATATTTTGCCGGCAGGATGCCGGCCATAGTCCGAATTTGGTCCACCTCGACTGGCAAGCCGTTTTGATGCTGGCGTCGGCCATCCTGCTGGCCGGAGGTGGAATTCTCTCCTGGTGGCGCCGCCGCCCCCGCGACCCTGAAGAAATCGAACGCCGCCGCCGCATCTACCTCAACCAGGTAGGTCGCATCGTCGAAGGCGAAATCGTGGAAATCACCGAGGCCGCCCCGCAGGCAGCGCCTGCACGGCGAGGCATTTTCGCCAGGGGCAATGGTTCTCGCGCTTCCAGGGCGTATGACTCTGTAGCTCACGCGGGAAGCGCCCGGCCGCTGGTGGTGTACTGCTACGAGATTTCCGGCGTCACCTACGAAACCGCCCAGGATGTCTCCGGGATGGAGGAGCGCGCCTGCCTGAAGACGCTGGTCGCCGGGCAGCCCGCCAGCGTCAAGTACGACCCCGCCAATCCCTCCAATTCCATCCTCATCGCCGACGATTGGTCGGGCCTGCACTAGAATCGAGACGAACCCGCTATGGATTTCCCTCGCCCAGAACATGTCCGGTACGTGGAAAATGTGGCTCAAAGGGTTCTTTTCGATTGGCCAAAGCTCTCGTATCAGCAGACTTTCGCAAGCAAACCGACAGATTCAAGGGTTTATTACGTGCAAGTAAGGACTCAAGACCAAACTTCCCAAAACGTGCCTGTGCCCTTTCAAATGGTAGAGCGTTGCACAGCCGCGAATTCCGATAGGGAATTGGTCGAACACCTGAACGGCCTGCTACCAATGATTCCGCAAAGTTAGTGACAACGATTCGATCAGGACGGAAACTGCCATGGCCCCGAAAAAACCCACCCACGCGCAAGCGCAACTTCAGTTGCAGCTCTACGATTTGCGCCGCGAACCGAAATTGCGCGAAGCCCGCGAATGGGTCATGGAAAAATATTTCCCGGAATCGCCTGAAGACATGCAGAAACTGGCCCCGCCCGGATCGCAGGAAAACGCGTATTTGCGCATGGTCGCCAGCTACTGGGAGCAGGCCTGCCAGATGCTGAATTACGGCCTCCTCCACGAGGACCTGTTCTTTCAAACCACCAATGAATTCTACTTTCTCTGGGAACGCAGCAAAGCCGGGGTTGACGAAGTGCGCCGGCGCTACAAGAACCCGCGTATGTGGCGCGAAATTGAAACCGCTTCGCTGCGCTACGAAATATGGGTCCGCAGATTCGCGCCGGAGTTCTTGGACGTCCTCCGCGGCTGGGTCGCCCAGATGCGCGACGCCGCCCGCAAAGCCTGAAACGCGTCCCCTGGGTAAATGGCTATGGGTGCGCGCCGTGCGCGCTCTCGTTCTGCGTTTCTGTTCTGCTTTCTAATTTCTAATTTCTGATTTTCTAGTTCTGCGTTCTGAGTTCTTCCCATTTTCCTTCCCCTGTGGCACGCTACGCGGGATGGCCACTAACGAGAAAACGCACGATGCCGTCGAAGAGTTGAAAAAACGCAACGCCGAGGCTGAAGCCGGCGGCGGTCCCCAGCGCCGTGAGCGCCAGCACAAGGAAGGCAAGCTCTCCGCCCGCGAGCGCATCGAACTCCTGCTCGACGAAGGTACGTTCGAAGAGTTGGACAAATTCGTCACCCATCAGTGCGCCGACTTCGACATGGCTTCACAGAAGCCTCTCGGCGACGGCTTCATCACCGGCTACGGCCGCATGGACGGCCGCCTGGTGTACGTCTTCGCGCAGGACTTCACCGTCTTCGGTGGGTCGCTTTCCGGCGCCAACGCCGCGAAGATCTGCAAGATTATGGACCTGGCGATGAAAACCGGCGCGCCGGTCGTTGGCCTGAACGACAGCGGCGGCGCGCGCATCCAGGAAGGCGTCGTCTCGCTGGCCGGCTATGCGGATATTTTCCTGCGCAACACGCTGGCCAGCGGCGTGGTCCCGCAGATCAGCGCGGTGATGGGCCCCTGCGCGGGTGGCGCCGTCTACTCTCCGGCCATCACCGACTTCATCTTTATGACCCGCGAGACGTCCTACATGTTCGTCACCGGCCCGGACGTCATCAAGACGGTCACGCACGAGGAAGTCACCAAGCACGAGCTGGGCGGCGCGATGACCCACAACGCCACCAGCGGCGTCGCGCACTTCATTGCCAGTGATGACGCCGACTGTCTGGCTATGATCCGCGAGCTGATGAGTTTTCTCCCCGCAAACAACCTCGGAGACCCGCCGCGCCGCGCCTCCGCGGATGCACCCGCGGGCGCCGCGGCCACGCTCGACGCGCTGGTCCCCGCAGACCCCATGCAGCCCTACGACATCAAGGACGCCATTCACTCCGTCGCCGACGAGGGCTATTTTTTCGAGGTCCACGAGCACTTCGCCAAGAATATCGTGGTGGGGTTCGCCCGCCTCGACGGCCGGCCGGTGGGCGTCGTCGCCAACCAGCCCGCCTTTCTCGCCGGCGTGCTGGACATCAACGCCAGCGTCAAAGGCGCTCGCTTTGTGCGCTTCTGCGACGCCTTCAACATCCCGCTCATCACGTTTGAAGACGTGCCCGGATTCCTCCCCGGCACGCAGCAGGAGTTCGGCGGCATCATCCGCCACGGCGCTAAGCTGCTCTACGCCTTTGCGGAAGCCACCGTTCCCAAGATCACCGTCATCACCCGCAAGGCCTACGGCGGCGCCTACTGCGTGATGGCCAGCAAACACATCCGCACCGACGCCAACTTCGCCTGGCCCACCGCGGAAATTGCGGTGATGGGGCCCGAAGGCGCGGTGAACATCGTGTACAAGCGCGAGCTCGACCGCGCCCCGGAATCCTCCCGCGAATCTCTGCGCCGCGAAAAAATCGCCAAGTTCCGCGAGCGCTTCGCCAACCCCTGGGTCGCCGCCGAACGCGGCTACATTGACGCGGTCATCACCCCATCGGAAACCCGCGCGAAGCTCATCTCCTCCCTCCGCGCCCTGGAAAATAAGAGAGATTCAAACCCGAAGAAGAAACATGGGAATATTCCCCTATAGTGCGCCGAAGCGACGGCCGCGAGGCCGAGCGAAGGTCCGCCGCAGGCGGAACACCAACCCCAAGAAGAAACACGGAAATATTCCGCTTTGAGATTTGCATGCGGCGGCGTTCCGCAACGCTCGTCCTCCTGTGTGATACACTTTGCAAGGGAACCGTGAATATGGAACGCGAATTCACTGCGATCATCGAAAAACATGGGAAATGGTATGTGGCCTGGGTTGAGGAAATCCCCGGTGCTCACACCCAGGGATGCACTCTCGTGGAAGTTCGACGAAATTTGAAGGAAGTTATCCACGACCTTCTTGAACTCCGCCGCGATCTTTCTGCCAAGGACCGTTCCCGGTCTACGCGCCGTGAGGCTGTCGCGGTGGAAATCTAACCACAAGTTATGAAGCGGCGAGACCTCGTTCGCCTCCTTACTGCTCACGGGTGTTATCTGGCGCGAGAAGGTGTTCGCCACTCCTATTTCTTGAATCCCGCGAATGGAAACACGGCAGCAGTTCCCCGCCACCGAGAGATTAACGATTTTCTAGCGCGGAGGATTTGCCGCGAATTGGGCATTCCGGGTCCCGCCTAAAAGTTGGCCGGAGAAGTGCCATGCCTTCGTATCTACCCTTTTCCCGGTTCTGGGTGCTGAGTTCAGAGCTCTGAATGCTAACTTCCAACTTGCCGCCGGTTGACTGAGACGAACGGCCTGCTGTACCGTCTAATAGATGGTAGCTGGCGAATGCAGATAGGTCTCCATCGCTGGGGCATTGCCTTTCTCGCGCTATGGCTGGCCGCGAGCTGCGCGGCCGGGTGTCTGGCCGAATCCCGTCCCGGAGGGCACTCTCCCGCTGCGGCCCCGGCCGGCGAATCCGAGTCCTGTGCGGACGGCTGCTGCCAGCAGGATGCCGGCGAAGAGCCTCACCCCGATCACTCCGGCGATGCGATGGAGTGCTGCCTGTTCCTGGCCGCCCCGCCCACCACCCTCGGCAAGAAATTCGATTCCGCGCCCGCGCTTTCCGCGGTCCCGGATTCTGCCCCAGCGCTTGCGCTCACGCTGCATCACGTCCCCGCGCGCGCGCCTTTCCTGCCCGGCGACAGCGGCATCTTCTTACGCTGCCGCGTCCTGCGCATTTAGAAGCCACCGGATTGCGCCCTGTATGTAACGCCGGCGCTTGCGTCGGCGCAATTCCTATTTCATAAAAGGAGAACTGAAATGAAAAAGCTGCAATTGTTGATGCTGGCCCTGACGCTGGGATTGGCCGGCGCGGCTGTAGCATCCGGTGACAAGAAGGCAGACAAGACGGATAAGAATCCATGTCCGTCCTGCTGCTGCACGCCGGAGGTGTGCGCTAAGCACGACTCCAACCACGACGCCAGCAAGCACGCCATGAAACACGGCGAGAAGGCAGAGAAGAAGTAAGCTGGGGCCCGGCTCCGTCTCTGAAGACCGGGGCGGAGCCGGGCATCCTCAGAAGCTGGATGCCGGAGTTCAAAATTCCGTGGCTTTGCGGAACCATCTGTTACTTGTGGCCCTGGCTGTGGCCTGGATGAACGCCGGCCCGGTCTTGGCGCAGCAGTCGCCTGCGCCCGTGCCAGCACAGGAGCCCCCAGCCGAACTCGCGCTCAGCGACCTCGCCGGCCGGCCGCGCTCCCTCGATGATCTGCGCGGAAAAATCGTCGTCCTGAATTTCTGGGCCACCTGGTGTGTCCCTTGCCGCGAGGAGATGCCCCTGCTGGTCTCCGCGCAGAAGAGGTACGCGCTCCAGGGCGTTGAGGTCATCGGCGCGTCTGCCGACGATGAGAAAACGCAGGACCACATCGCGCCCTTCGTGAAAAAGCTCAAGATCAACTTTGCCGTCTGGCGCGGCGCAACCACGGCAGACATGCAGCGCCTGGGCCTCGGCGCGGCGCTTCCGGCCACGGCCTTCCTCGACCGCGACGGCCGCATCGTCTATCGCATCCTCGGCCCGCTCACGGCGAGCGATCTTGAGCAGCGCATCGAATGGCTGCTGGGCCGCGGCCGTGGCGCGCCCCCCGCGCCCGTGACGGACAACTTCACGAAGCAGCCCGAACACGCGGAAGGAGAAGGTCACAAGCACACCGAAGGCGAGGACCACATTCACGGCACGGGCACCGACGCCGCTTCCTCGGTCCCCAGTTGACCGCTTTGACCGGGCGAAGGCCGCGCCGTGAGCGGGGCAAAACAATCCCTGAAGCACCGTTGGATTTTCAGCTTCCGCTATCTATCGGACCAGATCCCGCGCGCCAGCGTGCGCACCACGCTCACCTACAGGATTCATCCGCGTTTCACCGCCGGCGTTGAGTACAACCCGCGCGCCGACGACGTCCACCCGCTGGCCAACTGGCTGGTGCTGACGGAAACGAAAAACCGGCCCGCGCTAATGTTCGGCACCAGCACGGACCGCATCGGCACGCCCGGCGGCCAAGCCTACTACGCGTTATTTAGCAAGAACCTGCGGCGGGAAACGAAGCTGCCCATCGCCCCGTACGTGGGAACCGCTTACGGCACCTATGAAGACCGCTGGCGTCCGGTCGGCGGGTTGAATATCGGTTTCACCGAACACCTCACCGCGACAGTGTCCTTCGACGGCGTGCACGTCCACGAGTTGCTGAACTACTCGTGGAAACGGCACATCGTTTCTTTCGTACTCGTCCGTGGCAAAAATCCCGGCTTCAGCTACAGCATCACATTTTAAGTGGCGCAGGCTTATAGCCTGCGCATTCCGCCTGCCGGTTGCGCGAGCCTACTGCGTCACCGTCTTCGCCGCGTCGCCCACTTTGAATCCCGACCCGCTCACAATTTTGCACACCGCCGACCCCGCGTCGGCCTCTGTCACTTCTACCACGCCAAGCTTCGACGTCATCCGCCGGATCACCTGCCCGGTGGCCGGGTCTTTGATTTCCCGGGTAACCCGCTCGACCGAGAGCTGGTCGCCCACTTTCACCCCGGCTTTCGCGCCCACGTTGAGGATGATCAGGTCCCCCTCGACGGCGGCCACCAGGCCCTCCACCACTACCGTGCGCACTTTCAGCCGCTCATTCGAAGTGATGAGGCCGGTACTAAGCTGGGTGACCGCCGCTTTCACGGCTTCGCCAAGAATTGTCTCTTCGAAGCCGCTGGACGAAAAATCCACTCCGCCCGCCCCGAACCCGCCCCAACCGCCTCCGCCGCCCACCAGCGAAGTGCCTTCGCGTTTGGATTCGCCCTTGCCGTCGGCCACGGCCAGGATTTCCGCGGTATCAATATCAATCACGCGCGCGTCCAGTGTGACGATGGCCTTGGACTTCTTGGTCTTCACGCCGCCCAGCCCGAACCCTCCGATGCCCGCGCCGATGCCCCCGATTTTTCGTTCCTGGGTTTCGCCCCCAAACTGCGTGATGCTGCCCACGATGATCGCGTCGAGACCCAGGATTCTCCCGATTTGCGCCGCTGACGTGGGGTTGGCGCGGTCGCTGTTGGAAAAATTCTGCTCCGCGAGAATCTGATCCAGCATCTTGCGCTCAACCACCGTGTACGTTCCGTTCTGCACCAGGTGCTTCACCAGCAGGTCGGAGATGCCCTTGCCCACGTCAATATCCGACCCGAACAGCCCGGCTGTGTAGCTGCGCACCGCCCCGTATTCAAAGTCCAGGATAGCCACGCGCTTCTTGCGCGGCGCCTGCTGTGCCTGCTCTTGCCCGGCGGCAACGGATGCCGTGGACAGCAAGACTGCAAGAACCGCCGTGAACCTGAGCATAGATTTCATGCGAATTCTCCCGTCCAAGTCTGCACATTTGCGCTCTTGGTGCAGCGTGCGGGCCAGATTGTATCGGGACGCCCGCTCGGAAACAAGCTAACGACCACCCGCCTTCGGCCACTCATCACTTGTCACTGGACACTTCCCGCAGCTACACTCGCCTTCCTGCGATGTTCCGCAAGATTCTCATCGCCAACCGCGGGGAGATTGCCGTCCGCATCCTGCGCGCCTGCCGGGAGATGGATATCCCCGCCGTGGCCGTGTTCAGCAACGCGGACCGCGCCTCGCTGCACGTCCGCCTGGCAGACGAAGCCTACGGCATCGGCCCGGCGCCCTCCCGCGAGAGCTATCTGCGCATCGACACAATGCTGGACGTGGCCCGCCGCTCCGGCTGCGACGCGCTGCACCCCGGCTACGGCTTCCTGGCCGAAAATCCCGGACTGGCCCGCGCCTGCCGCGAGGCTGGCATCGCTTTCATCGGGCCTTCGCCGGAGGCCATGGAGCAACTCGGCTCGAAGACGGCAGCGCGTCATCTGGCCCGCCGCGCAGGCGTGCCCTGTGTTCCCGGCGTGTACGATCCCATCGCCACGGAGGATGAAGCCCTGCGCCTGGCCCGCGAAATTGGCTTCCCCGTCATCCTGAAGGCCGTCGCCGGTGGCGGCGGTAAAGGGATGCGCCACGTGGGTGCGGAAGCCGAATTCGCAGCCGCCTGGCGCGACGCCGGCAGCGAAGCGCTGAACGCTTTCGGCGACGCGCGACTCTATCTCGAAAGATTTCTCGTCCGCCCGCGCCACGTAGAAATCCAGCTCCTGGCGGACACCAGCGGCAGCGCCATCTACCTCGGCGAGCGCGAGTGTTCGGTCCAACGAAGGCATCAGAAGGTGATGGAAGAAGCGCCCTCTCCTGTGGTGGATGCCGGACTGCGCCGCGCGATGGGCGAAGCCGCCGTGCGCCTGGCCCGCGAAGCCCGCTATACCAACGCCGGCACCGTCGAATTCCTCCTCGACACCGACGGCCGCTTCTATTTCCTCGAAGTGAACACGCGCTTGCAAGTCGAGCACCCCGTCACCGAGATGGTCACCGGCTTGGACCTGGTGAAGCTGCAAATCCACATCGCCGCGGGCGAGCCGCTTCCGTTGCGCCAGGAAGACGTCGCGCTTCGCGGTCACGCGATTGAATGCCGCGTGTACGCCGAAGACTCGGACAACAATTTCTTCCCCTCTCCGGGAAAAATCCTGGCCCGCCGGGTTCCCGCGGGACCCGGCATCCGCATGGACGACGGCGTTTACCCCGGCTGGGTGGTGCCCACTGATTACGACCCGCTGCTGGGCAAACTGATTGCCTGGGGCAACGACCGCGCCGAAGCCATCGCCCGCCTGCGCCGCGCTCTCGACGAGTATTACGTCAGCGGCATCCGCACCAATATCGCGCTCTTCCGCAGCCTGCTTCGCGATGCGCAGTTTCAGCGCGCCGAATTCCACACCCGCTGGCTCGACGACTGGCTGGCGGCGCGCCCTCAGGTCACTGCCCCGGCCGGAACTCGGGCCGGGCAGGACGCTGCGCTTCTGGCCGCCGCGTTGTGGCATATTTCCCGTGACGCCGCATCACACGCTGCATCCGATAGTCCAGCGCCCGCAAAGTCCCATTGGAAACAGGAAGGGCGCCGCGAATCGCTCGACCGGGCGCCCCGTCCCTGAGTGTTTTGACCCAACAACGAGGAGGTCACTATGAAAATCTATCGCCTGGTTCTGACGATCACCGCTACCCTCACATTCTCTCTGTTCGCCGCTCATTTCCCGGTGGCTTCTCAGGAGGAGATGCGCTGGGCCTTCGAGAAAGACGCGCATGGCAGGCTGCCCGCCGGTTTCAGCGCAGCCGTTGGAGAATGGAAGGTGGTGCCCAGCGGCGAGGCGCAAGGCAATGTCCTGGCGCAAACTTTCCGCAATGCCGGCCCCGTTTACAATGTGGCGCTGGTGGACGCCACGCGTTACGCAGACCTGGAGCTTTCAGTGAAACTGATGGCCATCGGCGGGGAGGTGGACCAGGGCGGCGGGGTGGTCTGGCGCGCGGCAGACGCGGAGAACTACTACATCGCGCGCCATAACCCGCTGGAGGAGAACTTCCGCGTGTACAAAGTCGTCGGAGGCCGTCGCACGCAGCTGCACACTGCTTCTGTGTCCCGGTCCCCCGGCTGGCACGTCCTGCGCGTCACCATGAGGGGCGATGCCATCGAGTGTTTCCTCGACGGCAGGAAGTACCTCGAGGCAAAGGACAGCACACTCGCAGGCCCCGGCAAGATCGGCCTGTGGAGCAAAGCCGACGCCCAGACCTGGTTTGACGACCTGACGGTCAAGCCTTTGGCCAAGTAGCCTGACCCACCTGACGCGGAGGCCTTATGCGAACAATAATCCTTACTGCCGCGGTTTGCGCTCTGCTGGCAACTCCCGCGCGGGCTCAGCAGAAGAGCCTGGAAGAGGAGCTGCGCGCCGAACTCGCCGTTATGAAGTCCCAGATGGCGCGCATCGAGACTCTGCTCGAGCAGTTGGAAAAGCAGCGTGCTCCCGCTGGAGCTGCGCCGACCCCAGCGCCAGCGGCTCCGGCTCCCGGGCAGGCACCTCCCGCCGCCGCACCGCCGCGCGCGGTCGCGTTGAACACCCCTGGCGCTCTGCCTCTCCGGGAAGAGGCCTATCGCAAGCACACCCCGCGCTTCGACGTGCTTCTCCAGGTGCGCGGCGACTTCTTTGCAGACACAGCTCGCAACGACACTTTTTTCCTGCGCAAGGCTGAGCTCGGCGTGAAGGGCCGCATCGCTCCGCACATCGACTACGTGCTGGAACTGGATCCGGTTCGCGCCAATGACGCCTTCCGGCGCACCTACGTGCGACTTTCCTACTGGGAACACCTGCACATCAAGCTGGGGCTAGAGAAGGCTCCCCTCGGCCTCGAGGAGCTCATCTCCAGTGCGCAGATTCCTTTTGTGGACCGCTCAGAGGTGAACAACCGTTTTGCACCGGCCGAAGAACTGGGCGTGCACCTCGAGAGCCACTGGCAGAAGTGGCTCCTCCAGCTTTCCGTCTCCAACGGCAGCCGACGGCAGCGCAGCGACGACAATAGCGGCAAGGATGTCACTGCCCGCGCGGTCTGGGGGCCCCACCGCTGGTTCTCTCTGGGAGCCGCGGTGCAGGAAGGAAGCACGGCAAATCCCGCTGTGGACCGCCGCCGCTACAACGCCGAACTCAAGGTGGGCACCAACCTTTCCGGTTTCCAGTCCGAGTTCTACCGGGCCAAGGACGCGGCGCTCTACAGTTCCGCTTTCTATCTGGCCGGATTCTGGGCCATCCCTCTCCAGACCGAGTGGGTGACGCACTTCCAGCCGGTCGTGCGCTACGAGCAGGTGGACCGCAGCGACCGCGACCCGCTCCAGGAGCTGCGCCTGGCTACATTCGGCTTCAGCTTGATGTTTGCCGACCATCGCTCCAAGTTCCAGGTCAACTATCTGAAGGACCTGCGCACTGGGGCCCGGCGGGATGAGTTCCGTGCGCAATACCAGGTCGAATTCTGACCCGTTTATGAGGTTGGAAATCCACATCGGCGGGAGCACTCGAACTGTAGAGCTGGAACGCGAAGGCTCGAGGCTCCGTGCGCGAATTGACGGCCGCGAAGTGGAAGCGGACGCGACGGAGGTCGCGCCGGGCTCCTATTCCATCCTGCTGGGCGGGCGCGCGCTTGAGGTACGCGTTCGCCCCGGCGCGGACGGGCTGATCATCGAGTCCGACGGATGCGAGATGCCGGCGCGCGTGGCTGACCCTCGAGCGTGGCGCGGGCGCCACGGTCACGCCATCGAAGCTGAGGGACGGCAGAACGTGGCCGCACCGATGCCGGGAAAAATTGTCCGGGTGCTGGTCAAGACCGGCGACCGCATCGAAGCCGGTCAGGGACTAGTCGTGATCGAGGCCATGAAAATGCAGAACGAAGTGAAGTCGCCGAAGTCCGGCGCCGTCGAACAATTAATGGTCAGGGAAGGTCAGGCGGTGAACGCCGGCGACACTTTGGCTGTGGTGGCATGACGCGCGTACCGCCGCTTGCACTGCGCGCAGTGAAGCTGTCTCGCCGGCCTTGCCGGCTACTTCTTCGCCGGCTGCGTGGGCGGGGCGGGCGGGGGTAAGGATGCCGGCAACTTCCCGGAAGACTCCAGCACCTGCCGGGCCAGGTAGTTGACGGCTTTCGATT
>Ga0247727_10009904_pt1 | contig 17047 bp, 6 predicted proteins | sample WisWelCaveWW1625_FD_202498 | JGI IMG/M metagenome (GOLD analysis project Ga0247727, IMG submission 202498) | Biofilm microbial communities from Wishing Well Cave, Virginia, United States - WW16-25 | ecosystem: Environmental > Aquatic > Deep subsurface > Groundwater > Cave microbial mat | place...
GCCTGTCACCGCTCGCGGCGGGGCCTGCCCGGGCAGCGCACCAAGCCTCAGGACACACTGAAAGCGCGGCAATTCCCCGTCGTCGTATCACACGACTACGGGACCAACCCTTGACGGTCTGGGCATAACCCGAGACCCATCCGCGCGCGCCGGAGAAACTCGACGGCCTTCTGGCGCTTCATCTCCGCCTCGCCCTTGGTCATGAACTGCACGAGGGTAGGGCAGACCCGGGATGGCGCGGGTGTTCCTGGCTTGACCTCGCGGCCGGGTCGCGGAATCGGGCGCCTCCGGAAGGCCGCTGATCTCCGATCTTGCGCCGTTCACTTCACCGTCACCGACGGTCCGGACGGATCCACAGACACCGTCACTGGTTTACCGGCGCGGCGAAACCGGACCGCGATGTTGCCGCCGGCCGTCACGTCCTCGACTCCCTCTAGCGCAATGGCTTCTCCCGCTTTGGCCACGCCCATCACCACGATCAAACGCCCTTCGGCTTGCTTCTCCTTCGTCTCCGCCGAAAGATGCCACTCCGGCCGCGTCTGGCCCTGTTCCGGCGGGATCGGGTACTGGTCCGTCTGGACGGTTTCGAGACCGCCGGGCGAGCGCAGAAAGCCCGCCAGCGCTGCTTTCCCGAAGGTGAGGGCGACGTGATCGCCGGAAGGATCGATCGTGAACGGCGCCCGTCCGTGCAGCCAGAACTTCAGTGAGACAGGCTTGCGGGCCCTGACCTCGTCGATGACCACGAGGGCCTCCGGCTTCAGAAACAGCAAGTGGCGGCGATACCTTTCCACGTTGGGCCCATAGCCCGGGGTGGCGTCGCCCACTACGTAGTCGTATTCCTTTCCGGGTTGGAAGACGACGAACTTGGCGGTGGCGGCGGCGGTTTTGGGTTGACCCTGGCCATCGATTTCGAGCGCGTTGTGAGCCTTGGTTGTCCAGTACCACTCTTTGCAGAACGGGCTGCCGTACCAGGGCCGGATGCCGGTGTTGACCAGCAGAGGAGATCCGAAGGCGCCCAGGACGATGGCATTCTGGTCGGAGTGGCTATGGCTGATATTGCCGAGCGGCGCGGCGCGCATCATTACCTGGACATTCTCGGGCGGGTTCATCATACCCGAATGGAGAGACACCCAGCCAGCGCCGCGGAACCACTTGGCCTGCGGCCAGTCTGCCGGCGGTCTGGGGGTGACTTTGGGCGGTTGGGGGCGGGCCTCCCGGATGAAACCGATGGGACCGGTTTCTCCGCCGCCCCTTCCCCAGGCTTCGGCAAACCACTGCCACTCCGGCACACCCCGCATCCGCGCGAAGTAAGACACCGGGACGGCCGCTCTGGGGTTGGGCTCGGCCTCGGCAAAATCGCCAAAGCCGACCAGCGAACCGTTGGGCGGGGCCACGTACATCGGGAAAAGACCGGCGTTTCGGTAGAACGGCTTCTCGGTGCCGTCAATCCCGAGGCCCGCCCGGAGGGCGTCGAACCACCACGTGGAACGATTGACATAACTCGACCAGTAGGAGTACCCCTGGGCCCAGCCGCCATCTTCGTCGCCGTAGGAGGGATACCATCCCCAGAAGATGGACAGCGCATAGTCGAGCCATTTTCTGGCCTCCGGAATCTCGTCGTAGTAGGCGATGGCCGCCTCGCCCAGGAAGTGCCACATGCGCCCGCCGTGGCTGTTGTACGCTTTCTGCTCGAAGGGCTGGTCGTGCAGCCAGTGGTAGGCTTCCTCGCCGCGCCATCGGATCATCTTGCGCAGCATCCGGCGGTCCTGCTCGCTGAGAGCGTCGTAGGCCCAGTCGTAAGCGCGCGAGGTGATGTGGAGGATCGGCATGCCGGCTTCGTCATTCACGTCCATGCTGGTGGAGCCCGCCGGATTCCAGGAGGCGAAATGCAGCAGCCACCGGCGCGCGCCTTCGCCGTACCGTTTGTCGCCCGACAGCAGGTAGCAGAAGGCAAGGGTTTCGGCGATTTCGACGGCTCTCACGGTTTCCCCAAAATTGCGGCGCCACTCCGGAGCGTTCCACTTGCCATCGGTCCAGGGAGGCGGCTCGGGCATCAGAGGCGTCTTTAGATATTGTTCGGAGACTCTCACGAGCTCCTCCCAGCGAGCTTTCTGCGACCCCAGGCGCGCATCCCGCAGCATGGACACTTCCTCCGGCCGGAGCATCAGGCGGGGGTGCCGTTTCGGCAGCCGCTGGCGGACCCACTCGTCGCTCGGCCGCGGGAACGGCTGAGCGTCCGCGGCGATGGTGAAACGGCGAGCTTCGCTCCAGGCTGACCGGTTCCCCTGGGCGTCGACGCAGGCGTAGCGCCACCACCAGGTCCCGGGCGCGAGAGTTGCGGTGTGGGTGTAGAGAACATACCGGGTCCTGAGAACCGTAATGACGCCGTTCTGGAAGGCCCGGTCGCGCGCCAGCTGGACAGCATAGGCGTCCGCCTGCGGCTCCGGAAGCCAGGCGAGCGCCGGAGGGTTGGCGCCGGCGGTGGAGCCGTGGGGCGGCAGGTAGCCGATGTCGTTCTCAGCCGGGGCGCGGTTCGATACCGGCGGGGCGGCGGGGTGGAGCCCGAGCGCCGCCGAAACCAGGCCCAGAACCAGAAATCTACTCGCTAGCCACATGGAGTTTTCCCTCGCCTAGAAGTGTACACGGATCCACGCAAGAAGGCCCCCTTCCCCCTCCTCTGTCCGCAGGTGGGCAGCGCACTCGAACAATTCTGCGTTCTTACGGCAAAACCACAAGGGGCACAACCGCGACGTCATTCGCCGGGTTGGTGTCGCCCTCGTTCTCGAGAATCACTCCCACCCAATAGTTTCCCGGTGTGACATCGTTGGGAATAGGGATGTTCAGCGTCACAGGGACCGATGTCCCGTTCAGGGAAAACGGAATGGCGATGAGAGTCCGGTCCGCCGCCGTCGCCGCCGCGTCCGTCGAAAGGACCAAGCGGACGCGGAGAATCCCCGTAAAAGCCGCCTGCGTGGTCAGCCGGAAGGAAATGTCCACTCGCTGACCGGCCCTTACCGACGGCGGCTGGAGGGAGGTAATCACGACCCCGGCATCGAAGCCCGCCCGTGTGGCGATCACGGTGAGCGGCAGGGCGCTCGATCGAACCACCTCCTCCGACGATTCCACCGTGATCTGCTCGGCGACGAAGTACTCGCCGGGCTGCACCTGGCTTCCTACGCCCTGGATCAGTTGAAGAAGATTCAGCTCCGACCGCCCTCCCAGTTCGACCGGAGCCGGTTGGGCGATGGTGCGGGTCGAGGCGCTGGGGAAGGCGGAGCTGGACGACAGCAGAATGCGCCGCTGGACGGGTCCGGTGAGCGCCTGCGGGTTGAGAATCGTAGTCCGGACCGTTACCTGATCGGTCTGCAAAACGGTGCGCGGCGAGACCTCCGTGAGCCGCACCGTGACTCCCGAACCGGACGGCGGCGGTGGAGGAGGAGGCGGCGGTCCTGCCGAACGCGTCACGGGCAGGTCGACCGCCGGACTCTCGCTGCTGCCGACGCGCACGATCAGCGACAGCCTCGGCGGCGAGCCGCTTGCCGCTGGCAGAGACGCGGGCAGCGTCACATTCACTTGGTTCAGTCCCACGAAGTTGGGCGCCAGGCCGGCGAACAGAACTTCCAGCGCCGCGCCTCCGAGCGTCGCGGTTGTCCGCTCCCTGGTAGCAGTGACTGAGGTGGCCGCCCGGCCGGTCAGGGACGCCGGCTCCACCGCGCCCAGGCCGGTGAGGAACAGGGTGAGGACGTCGCCGGCCTTGGCCGGATTCTGATCCGTGATCAGGGCGGCCGCCGGATTGGTGAGGGCGATGGCGCGCCGGCTCGAATCGACGAACATGGCCGGCGCCGCCGCCGACAATCGGAGCGCCTCCGGAGCGCTCGGCTCCCCGTCGCGCACCGCGATCACCGGGAAGCTCGTGCCGGGATCGATCTCCACTGGGATCTGAAAGTTGATCTGCCCAGCGGAGACGAAGAACAGCGGGGCTGGAATTCCGCCCACCAGGACTCGCACACCGCCCAAAACCGTGGGCAGCGGAATCTCGGTGGCGGAGCGCGTGGCCCCGGCCAGGTTGGCCCCAAACAAGGTCGCGATGCCCCCCGGGGCGACCGCAGCCTGAAAGGCCGCCGCGTCCACGATGCCGCGGGGGTTGATGCGCGGGCCGGTGCCCGCGGCAAAGCTCCGCGGAGCGCCCTCGAAGCTCCGGAACGAGTAGTTGGACGTCCGGCTCAGACTGGGGACCAGGAGCCCGCCCGGCTCGCCTTGGATGTCGAAGTCTGCCACCGAGTAGGGACCGTCCACGGCGTTGGCGCCGATCCGGGGGCCGGCAAACCCGAGCGTCAGCGTTTGCTGCCCGGCGCCGAGGTTTCCGGACCCCTGCACCCGCTCGATCCGGCCGCCGTGCGCGTCGAACAAGGACGCGGCCCAGAAGTACGTCCCCGACTGGAGAAGCCGCAGGCCCACCGTAACGTCGAGCCGGTCGAAGAGACGGTTCGCGTTTGTGTCGACCGCCCGCTCGGAGATGCTTGTCGTCTCGATGGCCCGGCTCTGGGCTCCCGACAGAGAGAAGGCCCCGGTTGGACCCAGGTTGACTTCCCGATCGGCGTCGACACTCGATCCATCCTGCACGCAAGTGAGAGAAGCCAGCGAGACCTGCCAGGGGCCATCCACGCCGAGCAACTGGAGCCGCTCCAGCGGGAAGCGGACGGTAAGGGTCTGCGAGCCGGTGCCGAGGCGCCCGGCGGCGTCGGCGCTGGCCGTGCGTCCGTTCGGGGCCGCCAGCGCGACCACCAGGCCGAACTCGGCCGCCTCCGACACCGTGACCCCGAACGCCAGCTCCAGGAAGTCGGGTTTGCCGTCCCCAGTGGTATCCGGCTGGCGTGGGACGAAGTTGCGGGTGAGAGCTCCACAGGCGCGGACGACCCGAAAGGAGGTTGCCGCCGTACGCATGAAGGAGCGACCGTTGCGCGTCCCCCGCGCCGTGGCGATGAGGTCATACTCGCCGACCCGGTTGGGGACGTATGTCGCGGTGTAGATCCCGTCGCTGGCCCGCTGGTCCTGCCCCGCGCCGATCGATGCCTGCAGGGTTGATAACGCGGTGGACGGCACCCCGCCGGCCTCGTCGGCCAGCACGAGGTTCAGCACGACGGGTTGGTTGACAGGGTGATCTCCGCCTGCCGGGAACAGAGTCATCACGAGGGTGCTCGAACTGACCATGGCGATCACTGCCGCGCGCGCTCCGGTGAAGGCTGCGGGCTCTTCGAAGCGGTACCGCCACAACCCCGTCGGCGAGTTGCTCAAAGAGAAAGAGACGTGGGTGAGGCTCTTCCCATTCGACTCAAAAGGAATTCTGCCGCTGGTCACGACCCCGCTCGACATCCCGGCGGGATACTGCCGCCCTGACGGGTCGATGAGCGTAAACGTGGCGGTCTGGGAGTTGATCCCGACGCTGAGGGAGACCGCGTCTCCCCCGTCGATCGCCAGCTCGCCCTCCGCCCGCGGCTGGCTGGGAGTCACGGTGGCGAAGAAGGTGTGCTGCCCCGGGACCGGGATCTCTAGCCGGTCTCCCGCCGGCTGAGCATACACCAGTCCGGGCGCCAACAGGGCAAGAAGCGCTCGGCCGGCGGTGATCATTTGTTCTCAATCTCCCTGATCTTGTCCAGGATCAAATCGATGGCGGCAGGATGCTTGAGCAGGGTGTGGTTCAGATTGAAAGATGGAAGTGGTGGGGAATCCGGCGGGCTGTCTGGCAGCCTTTCGAAGCCACACTTCGTGCAGAGAGTGCTCTCGACCGTCGATACCAGATCGTTCTGCAGGAAAGCATTCGCCGGCGTGACCGTGAATTGCGCGATTCCAAAGAACGGAACGTAGACAACGTTAACGAACCTGATCCTTCTCAGAGCCTGGTATACGGCGTTAAAGCTCGGGGTGTTGTCAAGCTCAGAGAGGGGCGGGTCGAGCATGCCCGCCCACTCCTCCCGCAGGTCGATCGTCCAATTTGCGTTCTGGTCGGCGTTTCCTGCAATAGCGAAGTACGGCACATCCGGCGGCTTGAACGGATTCAATATGTAGAAATTGATGCGCCTGAGGTTATGTGGGCGTTGGAGATTCGCAGCGGGGTTTAGGGGGACCCCAGGCGTGTCTGAAGTGAACGGGTTGTCAAACCAGTTGACAAACAAACCCGTGGCTGCATCGCCCAACACGCGTTCCAACTCCTCCCGGCGAATTCCAGAGGACACGACGGCTTGAGTAACCCCCAAGCGGATTTTCGCACCTGCCACGACCACCAGGTCCGTGCCGACCGTACCCTGCGATGGCGTACCGATGGAGAAAAGGCTGAGCACGCGAAAGCCCATTTGGTTTCGCTTCCGCGAGAGCATCCAGCGGCTGTCGGTGGCCCCTTTGCTATGGGCCACCAGATGGACCTCGTAGCGACCGGTGCCGAACTCCCTGAGCATGCTACTGACCTGGTCGCGCAACAAGCCCGCATTCTCCTCGAACGAGCCGTTGGCCTTTAGGTTGATGGGGTGGCCAAAGGGAATTCCCTTCGCGGTCAAGTGCTCGACGACAGAGGGTACGGCGCCGACCTTGTATTCCCAAGTGCCTGCCTGGGCATTGGTGCCATGAACGAGCATGAGGGGCGCCATCACCTTGATCGACAGCATCGCCCAGTCGACGGCGGCACACCAGGTCTTGGTCCTGCTGGCAACATCCATGTTGATCCGAAACGAGTTCCGAACCGCAATGGGCCGGCGGCCGGGCGGGTTACGCTGGCGCGCCGGAAACCGAAGCTCCTCGATCGGCACCTGGAATTCAGACACCACCCACTGTTTATCCCTGCCTTCGAGAAAGGAGTTCCCGGCAAGGTTCTGCAACTTGACGCCTTGCTGTGTGACGACTTCGTCTCGTTCCGGCTGGGCCGCCCCAACAGGGGCGCCGCTGTCCACGTCGAAGGCTGCAATCTGCAAGCGCGCGTACTTCGCCACTACTCCGTTTCCGACCAACTTGGCCGCATCGCGTAACCGTCCGTCTCCAGCGAACAGAAGCTCTCCGACATACCGATCCACGTCGAACGCTAAGGGGACGGATTCGCCGCCGAAGAGGCAAGAAGTGTTGGGTTCCACCCAGTAGTTCTCGTAGCCCGGCAGGAAGTAGTCCGTGAGTTCCAGGCGTCGTCCTGAGATCACACCGTTGTCCGGGATAAGCGGGTTCCGAATAGTGAAGAAGACGGGAATGGAGGGATCAAAGGAGGTGAAAGCATTTCGGACGCGGACGGCCACGCGGCTTTCAGGCTCCCCCTGCGGAACTGGCAGCAAGGTGGCCGGCACCTGGGCGGTCAAGGCTTCGCTGCTGAGAACGGACGTCTGGAGCAGGGTGCCGTCCCATTCCACCCTGGAGCCCAAAGCAGAACTGAAACCCTGGCCGGTCACAGTGAGTTGGAACGCGGGTCCGCCCGCAACCGCCGAATCGGGATCGAGGCGGGTAATCACCGGCCTCTGAGCCGGCGGCGGGGGCGCGCCGACGACGGGGTACGTAATGACCGGAAGGCTATACGGCAAGTCGAGTAAGGCGATCGTGAGTAAAACAGGGCCGCTGCTCGGAACCATGAAGTCGGAAAAATCCACGAGGAATTGATTCAGCCCCGGACGGGTAACGCCCCCCAAGCTGCGCTGCTCCGGGTGTGGCGCCCCCAGGCTGACCCTTATTCGGGAAATCACCCTGCTGTTGTTTTCCGTGGGGTGTTCGACAAGGAACGTCGCCCGGACATTCACTCTCTGGCCGGCAGTCAGGCTGGTGCCGTTGGCCGGCGTGAGATCCTGGAGTTCCATGAAGGTCGTGGTTCTGGTCCCGCGCACGACGTAGTGTACGTTGTCGAACGCTATGCGCGATTGATCCGAAGCCCGCCTCAGCTCAGCCCACACCGTCAACGGGCCGAATGGAGGCACGCGCAAATTGGGGAACTCAATGGGTTTACCGTCGTTGATTGGGGGTGAGGTCCCGGCGGATTGACGCGCAGGAAACTCGCGAACGGCCGCGCCTCCCGATCCTGTCAGGGGGACGTCTCCCGGACCCGTCACCGCCACCCACAGGATGACGCCGCTGCCGCCTTCCAGCCGGTATTGTAAATTCGTAATGCTAAAGTTAACTGTGCTGCCCGGTGTGAGGATGACGGTGCCCCCGGCTACAGGGGCTATGCGGAGGTTGACAATTTGCCCCGTCTGGGCATGGAGCCCGGCGGTCGCTGCCAGAATCAATAACGCCGGTGCTCTCATGCGGGATTTCCGTTTGGGGTTCCCAGTGGGTTGTAGTATACACCAGACTGCCTCTGTGGCGACCAGCTTGGGCTCTGGTTTTCTCCCCGGCTGGCGCTGGCCCCGAACCTACCAGCTCGGCAGGGGCGCCTCCCCTTCTGGCCGATTTTCTGTGCTGCTTGCTGCTCCGGTCACCGCCGGCGCGGTGCAGATGCCCTTATGAATACAGCTCGCGATTCGTGGTATCATAGTGGTCGCGCATTCACGGAGGCTGCCGCTTGGCAGCGTTGAGGCGATCTCCGACCACAGCCGCTCGGTAGTGCGAGAATCGGCCGGGCTTCCCAGTGCTGTCAATCACTGAGCAGCCGGGGAGGCCAAATGCAAAGCGATCAGCCGCTGGTAAGCGTCGTAATCCCCACGTTTAACCGCGCTTACTGCCTCCAGAGGACACTCCATAGCGTCCTGTCGCAGACCTATTCCCGCCTGGAGGTCATCGTGGTTGACGACGGCTCCACAGACAACACTCGAGAACTGGTGCTGGGGCGCTCGGGGGCCGACCCGAGAATCCGGTACGAGTATCAAACGAACCGGGGGGTGTCGGCTGCCCGCAATCTCGGGTTCCGCCTGGCTCGAGGTGAGTACATCGCTCTGCTGGATTCCGACGATCTTTGGAAAGCCTGGAAGCTGGAGTTGCAGCTCGATTGCATGCGATACCTGCCGCAGGCAGGCATGATCTGGACCGATATGGAGGCCGTAGACCCCCAGGGTAGAGTGTCCGGCGCTTACTACCTGCGGACCATGTACCACGCCTACCGCTGGTTCGAATATGACACGCTGTTTTCGGAATCCTACCCCCTTCGGCAGATACTGAGTGCGCCACCGGCAGAGGCGGCTAACGGCGCCCTGTACGCGGGCAACATCTTTTCCCAGATGATCATGGGCAACCTGGTTCATACCTCCACGGTCCTGCTCAGGCGAGATCGCCTGGAGCTGGTTCGGGGATTCGATGAAACGCTAACCGTGTGTGGTGAAGACTACGATTTTCACCTGCGGACCTGCCGGGAGGGCCCCGTCGCATTCATCAACGTCCCAACAATCCAGTATCAGCTCGGCATGCCGGACCAGCTGACGGGGTCGTCGTCTCGGATTCACATGGCCTTGAATTCTCTCAAGACCATAACGGCGGCAATAGACCGGGACGGGGACAAGATCCGGCTGCCCCGAAAGATGCTGCGCAGCGTCTTCGCGGGCACCCACGCCTGGATTGGAGACGCGTATCGGGAGCAGGGTGATCGCGTGAACGCCAGGAGGCACTTCCGCAGAAGTCTGAAATACCGCCCGCCACAAGCCCGAACCCTGGCGTTGCTCCTGTTGGCGAGCATGCCTGGCCCGGTGGGGAGCCGGCTGACCCGGATCTATCGGGCTGCGAAGAACTTTTTTCGCCTGAAGCCCTTGGCCTAGCCGTCGAGCCACACCTGAGATGAGCCGCGGGCGCGTCTGCAACGGCGCGTATCACCAACTCAGGCGCAACGTCAACTGCAGCACTCGGGCAGGATTATCCGAGGTCCGATTCAAGATCACGCCATCGCCGCCCGGCAGGATGGTTCCTGGCATGTTGAAGACGTTGTCCAGGAAAGCCACGCTGAAGTGGGCGAGCACCTGTTCCTTGATCTGCACGGTCTTGAAGGCCGAGGCGCTCATGTTCCACCGCATGGGGCCCAAAACGTACTGGTTCTGCAAGGGATGGACGGCGGGATTCTGGGTGGTCCGCTGCAGCGTGCCGTTTTTCAGCGGCACCCATACGGTGTTGGTCTCGTAGAACGCGAACAACGGATCGGCCGAGCTGCCGCCGTTCTTGGGAGTCGGAATGATCGGCGTTTGTGACGGCCGGTAGGTGTCGGGAACCCCCATCACGCCGTTTGGTCTGCCGTTCCTGTCCACGCTGTTGATGCGGTGGGCGGGAATGTATCCGTTCCAGTAAAGCCAGCCGTCGTAGCAGACGCCGCTGCGGCAATCCTGAATGGGATACTTCTTGCCGTAGACCTCAATGTCCCTTACCGGGCCCCAGTTGGAGGTCGGCAGGGTGAAATACCGGCTGAAGAGCTGCCCGTATCCGGCGATCTGCCAACCGCCGATCAGCGCGTTCAGGAAACCGCCGGCGTTGCGGCCCAGCGGTTTGCCCTTGCCGAAAGGCAGATCCACGATCCAGTTCCAGTTCATGCGGTGCTTGGGGATGCCGATGTCCCGGCGGTAAAACAAGAATCGGCTGCGCTGGTCGTCGCCGGCTGGGACGGCTCCGGGAGCGTAGAAGTTGGACGGCCGCAGGATATCGTCGCGCCAGCCGTCGCCTCCCGCGCGCATGGCGTTGCTCATGATGTAGAACACCTGGTAACCGTAACCTTTGGAGAATCGCCGCTGAGCCTCGATCTGGAAACTGCTGTTGTTGGACCAGCCGGTCTTCTGGATCCGCGTAATGGTTCCCCATTTTTCCTGGTCGAAAGTGCGCCGCGCCACGCCGGCGAACTCGCCGGTGGGGAGTGGCTCGCCCGCGCTGACGTACCAGACATAGTCGTTGACGGCGTCGTTCAGGGCATAATGCTGGAATATCCGGGAGCCGTGGGTGCCCACGTAGCCGATTTTGAGGCTGGTGTCGGCCAGGATCTCGCGTTCCACCGTGAGATTCCACTGGTGGGCGCGCGCGGTGGGGTTGTAGGGATCCAGAAAGTACATGACCCCCGTGCCACGAGGGATGCTGCTGACGTTGTCGGCGGTGAGGGCCTTGGAGCTGTTGAGACCGGCGATGATCGTCGGGACGGACCGCAGAAGGTAGTTGGGCCTCCCGTCCGGGCTTTGGGCGGCGAGATTGGGGTCGTTGGAGATCTGTCCGGTGGTGGGCACGTTGGCCCGCATGCTGGAGTCGACCAGCCGGATCGACTCCGGATAGGCGAAGATCGAATAACCGCCCCGCACAACCATGGGACGGTCCAGGGGTCCCAGGCGGTAGGCGAAGCCCACTCGAGGCCCAAAATCCCACTTGTTGGAATAGGCCATCGCTTCGGGCAGGCCGGCCTGTTCCGGTGTCTCGTAGACGAAGCCCTGCCTGGCATAGGCCTGGGCGAGTGACGGGAGCAGCAGGCCTCGGCGCGCGAATTCATCCACGCTTGCCGGGAGCACCGCCGCCTTCGTCTTGGGGTTGAACCCGATCAGGGTATTGTGTCTCTCCTTGATGGGCGTGTTGTACTCGTATCGCACCCCCAGGTTGAGGGTCAGGCGGGAATTTACCCTGAAGTTATCCTGAAAATAGCCGGACCTCTCCGCGGCAGTGAACTCGAACCACGGCCGGGTGAACCTGGCCGAATAGCTCGCCATGCCCAGGAACATGTTGGCGCCAACGTGACCGGTATTCGGGACGGCGCCGAACGCGCTGCCGGAGCCGGGGTCGTAGAGGGAAGTAGCCAGGGTCCGGAAATCAACGAAGCCCTGCTTTTCCTGCTGGTCCGGTTGAATGTTCACGGTCTCGAAGCGCAGCCGCATGCCGAACTGGAGCTCGTGCCGGCCCTTGACCTTAGTAAAGTTCTGGTCGAAGTTGTAGATCAGAGAGTAGTCGATATGGGGGTTGATGGTGCTGTCGTAGGTGTTGCCGGAGAACCCGTTGTTAACGATCCTCGGAAAGCCGATCCCGCCGAGCGGGTTGGGCAGACCGAGCGTGGTCGAGATCTCCTCGGAGCCCGTGTAGGGGAAGAGCGTCTTGTAATCCCGAGATACGGTGACCATCGTCTCGCTGAAGAAGGTCGGTGAGAAGGTATGGGTCCAGTTCGCCACTCCGCTGTCGTTTTGGTTGTTGTTGGTGTTGGCGTTGGCCTTGCGGTCCAGCGTGAAGGGACCGCCCGAAGTTGCCTCTATGTACGACGGGTTGTGGGAATAGCGAAAGAACAACTGGTCCCTGTCGGAAAGCCGGTGGTCCACCCGCGCCGTTTCGGTGTGCTGGTTGGAATTGTTGAAGCCGGCGCCGAACCAGTTGGCGGCTACCAACGGGTTGTCAGCAGTAGTGGGCAGCGGGGTGACGCTGTACAGATACCTGGCCAGCGGAGACTGACGGCTGATCGGGATCCCGTTGTTAGGGAACAGCGCGCGCTGCCAGGTGGTCGGGGTCGTCGTGTTCGGGTCGTGGAGCCTCTGCAAGCGACCCTGGCCGTCGATCAGCCCGCTAAAATCGCCTCCCCGCATGGCCGGCGTCGGCAAGCTGGCCGAGCCGGTGATGGCGCGGCGCAGCCGGTAGCCTTCGAAGGAGAAGAAGAAAAAGGTCTTGTTGTTGCCATCGTAAATCTTGGGAAGGCGGACCGGGCCTCCCAAGGAGGCGCCGAACTCGTTCCGCACCAGGTGCGGGGGCTTCAGGTAGTAATCTTCGCGGCGACGAGCGACACCGATGGCGCTGTTGCGAGCGGTGTGGAAAACGGCGCCGTGAAGTTGGTTGGCGCCCGCCCGGGTAGTCAGCAGGATGGTGCCCGGCCGGTTCATTTTGGCGGAGGAGTTGCTGGTTTCGGTGCGGAACTCCTCGATGCTGTCGATCCCCGGGAGCCGCTCCGGAAGCTGCGACCACTCACGGTTTTCCAGAGCCGCTCCGTCCTGTAGCATTTGCGAAGCATACCGGAGGCCGTAAACTCGCGGCACCGATCCCGCCTCCAGGCCCGGAGTGGTCATGTAGATGAGGTTGGTGATGACGCGCCCGTTGAGCGACATCATCTCGAGGCGAGTGCGCTCGATGACCGTGGCGAGGGTCGGGCTGTTGGTGGTGATCAACGGCGTGACGTTGCCCATCACGGTGACTTCCGTGGTGGTGGCGCCGACCTTGAGCGCCACGTTCACCTCGGCGCTCTGGCCCGCCATCAGCGTCAGCTCGCCCTGCCAGCGCTCCATGCCCGGCGCATCCACTGAAATTTGATACGGCCCCAGCTGCGCGGAAGGAAACAGGTAGAAGCCGACCTCATTCGTGACGGTGGTGGTGGCGAGTGAGGTCCGCGTTTGCGTAACGGTTACCCTGGCGCCGGGCACGACCGCTCCAGTCGCGTCCTTGACGGCGCCTTGAATGTTGCCGGCGCCCGTCTGCGCAAAGCCGACGGCAGCCAAGAGGAAGAGTGAGATGAGGGCCTTTCCCAGCATCCGTTCCATACAAGCCTCCCAAGGTCGAACTGGGGCCATCTAAGCACGGAGGAGATGGTGGAGTCAAGGCAACTTGTGGCTCACGTGTAGCGGTATGATAGACGGCAGACCCACATGACCGGCAGAACCCTCGCCCACTACCAGGTCCTCGAAAAGCTCGGCGCCGGCGGTATGGGCGAGGTGTACCGAGCTGCTGATACCAAGCTGGGCAGGCAGGTCGCCCTCAAGATCCTGCCGCCGGAGTTCGCCCGCGACCCGGAGCGGCTGGCGCGCTTCGAGCGCGAGGCGCGGGTGTTGGCCTCGCTCAACCACCCCAACATCGCCGCCATCTACGGCTTCGAGCACGTGGACGGCGTGCCGTTCCTGGTGCTGGAGTACGTCCCCGGGCCGACGCTCGCCGAGCTCGTTCGCTCCGGACCGATCGAGGTCGAGAATTGGGTGCAAATTTGCACCCAGGTTGCCAAAGCGCTGGAGGATGCTCACGACAAAGGCATTGTTCACAGGGACTTAAAGCCGGCCAACGTCAAGGTGACCCCGGACGACAAGGTGAAGGTCCTGGATTTCGGCCTGGCCAAAGCGTTTGCCGAGGAGCCGGCCGCCGACGCGGCCCACGCTGCGACGGTGAGCGCGCTGGCCACCCGCGCCGGCGCGATCCTCGGCACCCCCGCTTACATGAGCCCCGAGCAGGCGCGCGGCCGCCGGCTCGACCGCCGCACCGACATCTGGTCGTTCGGCTGCGTCCTCTACGAGCTGCTCAGCGGCCGTCAGGCCTTCCCGTCCGAGACCATCCCCGACGCCATCGCCGGCGTGCTGGCGCGCGAGCCCGACTGGCAGGCGCTGCCCGCCGCGCTGCCCGAAAGGATCCGCGACCTGCTGCGCCGCTGCCTGCAAAAGGACCCGCAACGCCGCCTCCAGCACATCGGCGACGCCCGGATCCTGCTGGAGGATCCGGAGCCGGGATTTACCACAAAGACACAAAGACACAAAGAAGGATTCTTGGCGTCTTTGCGCCTTGGCGGTGAATGTGTTCTCGCTCTCGCCCTGGTCGCCCTCGCCTGGCTTCACTTTCGCGGCACGCCCCCCGAGCAGCGCGTCGCCAAGCTGTCGCTCCTCCCGCCCGCCAACGCGTCCTTCGGGGGTTTCGCCATCTCCCCCGACGGTCGCCGTCTGGCCTTCACCGCCACGGACTCCTCCGGCAAGCTGCAGCTTTGGGTGCGCCCGCTCGATGCGCTATCCGCGCAGACCTTGGCCGGAACCGACGGCGCGGCGTACCCCTTCTGGTCTCCCGACAGCCGTTTCATCGGCTTCTTCGCCGACAGCAAGCTCAAGAAAATCGACGCCTCCGGCGGGCCGGCCCAGACTCTGTGCGGTGCGCCGATCGGGCGCGGCGGCGCCTGGAACCGGGAGGGCGTTATCTTGTTTGCCGGTCGATGGACGCCTCTGTATCGGGTCTCGGCTGCGGGCGGCGAGGCCAAGCCCGTTACGGTGCTCGACAGAGAGGTTACCCACCGCTGGCCACACTTCTTGCCCGATGGCCGCCATTTCCTGTATTGCGTCGCCAGCGTGGCGACGGCGACCCACGGCATCCGGCTCGGAAGCCTGGAGCGGGCTTCTCCCGCGCGGGTCGGGCCGTTGCTGCTCACTCGGAGCAACGCCGCCTATGCAAGCGGCTACATGTTCTTCGTCCGCGAGCGGACACTGATGGCCCAGCCGTTCGATCTTTCCCGACTCGAAGCCAGCGGCGGGCCGCTTCCGGTTGCTGAGGCGGTAGGGGCCAACCTCGGCCTTCTCCTTGCCCGCTTCTCGGTCTCGGAAACCGGCCTGCTCGTCTACGGCTCCGGCGGAGGCGGCGACACACAGCTCGCCTGGTTCGATCGACAAGGCAAAAAGCTCGGCACGGTTGGCCAGCCCGGCGCGCACACCACGATGCGCCTCTCCCCCGACGACCGGCGGGTGGCCGTGAACCGTACCGATCCAGCCGGCAACACCGACCTTTGGGTCTACGAACTGGCTCGCGGCACGAGCTCGCGGTTCACCTTTCATCCGGCCACCGATTTTGGTCCGGTTTGGTCGCCGGACGGCAACCGCATCGCCTTCCGCTCCACGCGCGACGGTGTCTCCAACCTCTACTGGAAAGTTTCTACCGGCGCGGGCGAAGACGAGCCGCTGCTGAAGTCGGGCGCCGACAAGACGCCCTCGGATTGGTCTCGCGACGGCCGCTTCCTCATCTATTCCGAGCGCGATGCCAAGACGGGCATGGATCTTTGGGTCCTTCCGCTGGAGGGCGAGCGCAAGCCGGCTCCCTTTCTGCGCACCGAGTTTGAAGAGCTGGGCGCTGAGTTTTCTCCGGACGGCCGCTGGCTGGCGTACCAGTCGAACGCCTCCGGCGAGTTCGAGGTCTACGTGCGGCCCTTTCCGGCTGGCTCGGCGGGCTCCGGCGGCCAGTGGCAGATCTCGACCGGCGGCGGCCAGCTACCGAGTTGGCGCCGCAACGGCAAGGAGTTGTTCTACCTCGCCGAAGACGGCAAGCTCATGGCCGTGGACCTCAAAGCCGGCGCGACCTTCGAAGCCGGCGTTCCTCGGGCGCTGTTCCAGGCGCGTGCCGCCGGCCTACGCAGCTACGACGTGGCCTCCGACGGCCAGCGCTTCCTCATCAACACGCCGCTGGAAGAGTCCGCCGCCGCGCCGCTCACTGTCGTGATCAACTGGCCGGCGGGGTTGAAGCGATGACCTCCTCGATCTCGTACCGGCCATCCTACCAGGTCAATCGAAGGGTCAATTGCAGCTCCCGCGCGCCCTGGCCGGAATTGAACGTGCTCAGAACGCCGTCGCCGCCGATGCTGTTGGGAATGCCCGGACGGTTCAGCACGTTGAAGAAGTCGGCGTTGAGGCGCACCACAAATCGTTCCGTTATGGGAATCGCTTTGAACAGCGAGGCGTCCAGACCCCACTGCCGCACACCGGGAAAATACTGCTGTCGCCAGGGATGCAGGCCGTCGTTGAACGTGGTTCGTTCTACGGTTCCGTTCCTCAGGGGAACCCAGGCCGTGTTGGTATCCCAGAACGGAACCAGACTGCCTCCCGGGAAGTTCGGCGGCGGCGTGGTGCTGCCCGCCGGGATCAGGGGCTGACCGGCAGGCCGGTATTTGGACGGCACGCCCATGACGCCGTTGGGCCGCCCGTTGGCGTCGACGCTGTTGATCCGATTGGCCGGGAGGTAGCCGTTCCACCACAGATAGCCCGGGCGGCAGGCGCCGGCGCGGCAATCCTGGATGGGGTACTGGTAGCCGTACATTTCGATCGGGTTCCCGCTCGGATAGACGTTGGTGGGCAGGCTGAAGTAATTGCTCCGTAGTGAGCCGAGTCCGGCAATCTGCCAGCCTCCGATGACCCGATCGAGCAGTCCGCCGGCGTTGCCGCCGAGCCGCTTTCCCTTGCCGAACGGCAGATCGGCGATCCAGTTCCAACGCAAACGGTGCTTGGGAATGGTGATGTCCCGCTGGTAGTTGATCAGCCGCTTGCGCTGCTCGATGTCGGTGGGCACGGCGCCCGGCAGGAACTGATTCAGCTCCGGAATGATGGAGCTGGCGTTGTAGCCGGTGCCGCCGGCCAGCAAGGTGTTGTTCAGGTTGTAGAACCCC
>Ga0247727_10009905_pt1 | contig 17047 bp, 15 predicted proteins | sample WisWelCaveWW1625_FD_202498 | JGI IMG/M metagenome (GOLD analysis project Ga0247727, IMG submission 202498) | Biofilm microbial communities from Wishing Well Cave, Virginia, United States - WW16-25 | ecosystem: Environmental > Aquatic > Deep subsurface > Groundwater > Cave microbial mat | place...
GATACCCGACGTCAGCCCCGAGCGCATGTCGGACTACGAGGCGCTGCGGATCCACATCTACCGCGACCCGACCGCGGTCGAGCGCGTGTTGCGGCGCTTCGAGACTTACGGCGTGTCCCAAGCCGCGACCCGCGGCGGCGGCGCGGACTCGATCGGGGCGGGCACCAGCGACGATCCCTACGTCACGGCCCGTGCGGCCGACGTCTACTTCCAGGCGACGACCCGCATGCGCACGACGCTCGACGTGATGGAGCGCGCGCTCAACGGGCTCGCGGGCGCCAGGGGCCGCAAGTCGCTGATCCTCGTGTCCGAGGGGTTCATCCACGACATCAACCTCGACGAGTTCAAGCGCGTCAACGACGCGGCGCGGCGCGCGAACACGGCGATCTACTTCGTGAACGCGCGCGGTCTCGAGGGGGTGCCGGTCGCACTGACCGCCCAGTTCGGGCCGGCGCTGCCCCAGCAGGACGTGGGCTTCGCCTTCGCCGAGACCTTCGACGCCGTGGCCGGCTCGGAGGTAACCGCGAGCGAGAGCGGCGGCTTCACGGTCCGCAACACGAACGATCTCTCGAAGGGGATAAAGCGCATCGCCGACGAGACGCGCGTCTACTACCTGCTCGGCTACACCCCCACCAACACCGCGCGCGACGGCAAGTTCCGGAAGATCCAGGTGAAGCTCGCGAGCGGAAAGGGCCGCGAGGTACGGGCGCGCAAGGGCTACTTCGCGCCCAGCGAATCCGGCAAGAGCGCGCTCGCCGCGAAGAAAGGGGTCGACCCGGCGATCCAGGGCGCGCTCGACTCGCCGTGGCCGGTCGACGGGATCCCGCTGCGGATGACCCACTTCGTGGGCGACGAGAAGTCGCTCGGCAAGGCCGCGGTGCTGATCACGACCGAGGTCGACATCCGCGGGCTGCAGTTCGAGGAGAAGGAGGGCAAGAGCCTCTCCGAGCTGCAGTTCCTGCTGGTGGTGGCGCACCGCGCGAGCGGAGAGTTCTTCCGCTACGACCAGGGCGTCTCGATGAAGCTGCAGCCCGCGACCCGCGATCGCTACAAGCGTGTCTGGTTCCCGATCACGCGCGACTTCGAGCTGAAGAGCGGCGACTACCAGGCGAAGATCGTCGTGCGCGACGCACGCAGCAAGCGCGTCGGCACGGTGATCCACGAGTTCGAGGTGCCGCCGCTCGGCGTGCTGCGCAGCTCGACGCCGGTGCTGAGCGATACGCAGCACAGCCCGAACGCGCCGATCGCGGAGGGCCTGCCCGGGGGCCGGCTCGTGGCGCTCGCGCGGCGCGAGTTCGCGATCGGCTCGGACCTGCTGTGCCAGTTCGAGGTCTACGGGGCCAAGCCCGACGAGAAATCCGGGATGCCCAAGGTCGTGCAGGGCTACCTGGTCCGGCGCTCCGACGGCAGCCTGCTCACGAGCATGGAGCCCTCGATGATCAACCCCACCTCGCTCGGCAAGCTGACCCGGCTCTTCGGCTTCCGGCTGACGGACGCGCCGCCGGGCGACTACGAGATCCTGATGACGATCCGCGACGAGCTGGCCGGCCAGTCGTTGGAGATCGTCGAGCCGTTCAGCGTGATTCCGCCGCCGGCCGTGACCGCGGCGGCGTCGCCGCCCGCCGGGCAATGACGGAGCGCGGGGCGCCCTCAGCCGGGGCGTCGCGCTACTTCGACGCGGGCGAAGGCGCCGGGGCGGGGGTCGCGGCCGGAGCTTCGGCAGGCGCCGAAGCGGGCGCCTGGGCCGCCGGGGCGGGAGTCGTCGCCGGAGCCGTGCTCGCGGCGGGGCTCGGGCTCGCTGCGGCCTCCGGCACCTGGTCGAGTACGCCGCTCGCCTGCGGTCTCACGATCGACAGCGCCAGGCTCGTGATCACGAAGAGCCCTGCCAGGATCGCGGTGGCGCGCGACAGCACCGTGGCCGAGCCGCGCGGGCCGAAGGCGGTCTGGGTGCCGCCGCCGCCGAAAGCGCTCGCCAGATCCTGGCCCTTACCCTGCTGCAGCAATACGACGGCGATCAGGAAAAGGCACGCGATCACGTGCAGGACGACGATCAAGTAGAAAAGGAAAGCCATGTGCGCCCCAGTCCTCGCTTATTCGGTCACCGAAGGCCCGCCAAACCCCAGAGTCTAGCAAACGCCGGCCCCCGGCGCCAGCGCGGCTGTGCGCGTGTGTGTCCTACGAGCGGTCGTAGTGCACGAGCTTCAGGAATGACTCGGCCTTGAGCGACGCGCCGCCGACGAGGGCGCCGTCGACGTCGGGGAGCGCCATCAGGCCCTTCACGTTGTCGGGCTTGACGCTGCCACCGTAGAGCACCCGGAGCACGTCGGCTATCGCCCATCCGTGCTTCGCGGCGATCCGCGAGCGGAGGAAGCCGTGGACCTCCTGGGCCTGCTCGGGCGTCGCCACCTTGCCGGTGCCGATCGCCCAGACGGGCTCGTACGCGATCACGACCTTCTTCGCCTCATCGGCCGGAACCGCGTCGAGGATGGCGTCGAGCTGGCGGCCCACGACCTCCATCGTGCGGCGCGCCTCGCGCTCGGCGAGCGTCTCGCCCAGGCACGAGATCGGGGTGAGGCCGCTCGCGAGCGCGAGCTTCGTCTTTTTCGCGACGCCGTCGTCGGTCTCGGCGAAGTACTGCCGCCGCTCCGAGTGGCCCAGGATCACGTGTGTGACGCCGACGTCCCGCAGCATCGGTGCCGAGACCTCGCCCGTGAAGGCGCCCTCCTTTTCGAAGTGCATGTTCTGGGCCGCGACCGTGACCAGGCTGCCCTTCGCTGCGCTCACGACAGCTGCCAGGGCGGTGAAGGGCGGGGCTACGAGCATCTCGCTCGGTGCGCCCGAAGCGCCCTTCCTGATCTCATCGACGAGGGCCACGGCCTCGGCGACGCTCTTGTACATCTTCCAGTTGCCGGCGATCAGCTTGCGGCGCATATGGCCTCACCCTCGCAAACCACCGCTATCTCGAGCAAAGGGCTGCGGCAGCGGACCACGGGTAGCGGCATCTCCTGTCGAGTCCCCGCCCCCCTGCCGCCGGCCATCAGGGGGGGTGGCGGCGAGCAGGAGCTGCCGCGGAGACGTTGACACCCGCCGCTCGGTCACTTGTCGCTCAGGTAGCTCACTCCGGGCAGCTCCTTGCCCTCCAGGAACTCGAGCGAGGCGCCGCCACCGGTTGAGACGTGCGTCACCTTGTCGGCGAGGCCGTTCTTCTCGAGCGCCGCCACGGAGTCGCCGCCGCCCACGACCGTGATCGCGCCCCTGGCCGTGGCGTCGGCCAGCGCCTGCGCGACCGCGAGCGTGCCCTTCGCCGCTTCCGGAATCTCGAAGACGCCCATCGGCCCGTTCCAGACGACGGTCGCGGCGCCCTTTACGATTGCGGCAAACCTCGCGCGGCTCGCCTCGCCGATGTCGACCCCGATGTCCGTGACACCGATAGCGTCCCAGGCGACCGTCTTCAGCGTGCCGACCTTGCGCGCGGCGAAATCGAAGGCGTCGGTGACCACGGTGTCCACCGGCAGCACGAGCTTGCCGCCGGCTTTGGCGAGGAGCGCCCGGGCCAGCGGGGCGCGGTCGTCCTCGACAAGCGAGCCGCCGATCTCCTTTCCCTGCGCCTTGTAGAACGTGAAGGCCATGCCGCCGCCGACGACGAGTGTGTCGACCTTGGGCAGTAGCGCCTCGATCACGTCGATCTTGCCCGAGACCTTCGCGCCGCCGATGATCGCGACGAACGGCCGTTTCGGGTCGTCGACCGCGTCGCCGAGGAAGTCGAGCTCCTTCTTCATCAGGTAGCCGGCCGCGCGTTTCTCGAGTGCTACGCCGGTGATCGAGCTGTGCGCCCGGTGCGCGCTGCCGAAGGCGTCATTGACGTAGACGTCGCCGAGCCGCGTGAGCGAGGCGCGGAAGGAATTCACGGCGTCAGGATCGGCCTTGACCGAGCAGCCGTCCTCTTTCTTGAGCTTGCCCTCCTCCTCGATGTGGAAGCGCAGGTTTTCGAGGAGGGCCACCTCGCCGGGCGGAAGCGCCGCGCAGGCTTTCTCGACCTCCGGCCCGACGCAGTCGCCCAGGAACGTCACCGGCTGGCCGAGCAGGTCCCTGAGCTTCGCGGCCACCGGCTCGAGCGAGTACTCCGGGAGCCGCTGTCCGTCGGGGCGGCCGAGGTGGCTCATCAACACCAGGCTCGCGCCCTTTCCGAGCACGTAGCGGATCGAGGGCAGCGAGGCGCGCAGGCGCTTGTCGTTTTCGACCTGCCCGTCCTTCACCGGCACGTTGAAGTCGACGCGCATGAGAACGCGCCGGCCGGAAAGGGCCAGGTCCTCGATGAAGAGCTTGGCCATGGCGGTGCCTAGCTCGCGCCGTCCCTCTTCGCGATGTAGCGGAGCAGATCCACGCAGCGGTTCGAGTAGCCCCACTCGTTGTCGTACCAGGAGACCAGCTTGAAGAAGCGCTTCTCGCCCGGGAGGTTGTTCTGCAGCGTGGCGAGCGAGTCGTAGATCGACGAGCGGGCGTCGTGGATGAAGTCGGTCGAGACCACCTCTTCGTTGGTGTAGCCCAGGATGCCTTTCAAATAGCTCTCGCTCGCCTTCTTCAGGAGACCGTCGATCTCATGGATCGAGGTGTCCTTCGCCGCCCGGAACGTGAGGTCCACGACCGAGACGTCGGCGGTCGGGACGCGGAACGACATGCCGGTGAGCTTGCCCTTGGTCGCCGGGAGCACTTCGCCGACGGCCTTCGCGGCGCCGGTCGACGACGGGATGATGTTGATCGCGGCCGCGCGGCCGCCGCGCCAGTCCTTCTTCGAGGGGCCGTCGACCGTCTTCTGCGTCGCCGTGTAGCTGTGGATCGTGGTCATGAGACCGGTCTCGATCCCGATGCCTTCCTTGAGCAGCACGTGCACGACGGGCGCCAGGCAGTTGGTGGTACATGAGGCGTTCGAGACGATGTGGTGCTTCGCGGGGTCGTACTCGCCCTCGTTGACGCCGATCAGCAAGGTCTTCACGTCGCCCTTGCCGGGCGCCGAGATGATCACCTTCTTCGCCCCGGCGGCGAGGTGGCCCTTGGCCTTCTCCGAGTCGGTGAAGAGGCCGGTCGACTCGATCACGTAGTCGGCGCCGAGCTCTTTCCATGGGAGCTGGCTCGGGTCCTTCGCGGCCATCACGCACCTGACGGAGTCGCCGCCGACCACCAGCACGTCGTTGGCCTCGGCCGAGGGGCTGCTCTTCCTCGCGGAAAGAGGGTGCTTGAAGCGGCCGTGCACCGAGTCGTACTTCATCTGGTAGGCGAAGTAGTCGGCGTCGGTTGCGATGTCGACGACGCCCACCACGTCGATTGCCTTGCCCAGCAGGCCCTGGTCGCAGAGCGCCTGGAACACCAGCCGCCCGATCCGCCCGAAGCCGTTGATCCCCACTCGGATTGCCATCGCGTCACTCTCCCCGTATCAGTCGAACCCGCAGTCTAGCCGACGGCTCGTTCAGGGCACAAGAAACGCGCGGGCCGTTGCATCGCTCGCGGCGCGTGGTCCATGATCCGCCGCATGTCCCGCCAGGAGGGCCCGGCCGAGTTCACCCTGAAAGCCGTGTTCACGGGAGTCGTGCTCGGGATCGTGTTCGGCGCCGCGAACGCGTACCTGGGCCTGCGCGTCGGGATGACGGTGTCCGCCTCGATCCCGGCGGCCGTGATGACGGTCGCCGCCTTCCGGCTGTTCCGCTCGGGCGGCACGATCCTCGAGGCGAACCTGTCGCAGACGGTCGCCTCGGCGTCGACGTCGCTCGCGACCGGGACCATCTTCACGATCCCGGCGCTGTTCCTCTGGGGCATGCTGCCCCCTTACCAACAGGTGGTGGCGCTCGCGTTCCTCGGGGCGCTGCTCGGCCTCTCCGCGATGATCCCGGTGCGCCGGCTGCTGATCGTGAAGGCGCACGACGAGCTGCCTTATCCCGAGGGCACCGCGTGCGCCGAGGTGTTGCGCGCGACGATCGGCGAGCCTGAAGGCGGCGCGTCGACGAGCGCGTGGATCTTCCGCGGGATGGCGGTGGGCGCCGCCGTCAAGCTGCTGATCTCGCTCGCGCAGCTCGTCCCGGGCGAGCTGCGCGCGGCGCTGCCGGTGCTGCCGAAGGCCGAGCTGGCGCTCGAGGTGGCGCCCGCGCTGCTGGGGGTGGGCTACATCCTCGGCTACCGACAGGCGGCGGTGTGCGTGGCGGGGGCGCTCATCTCCGCGGTGACGCTCACGCCGCTGATCGCGTGGCTGGGTGCCGGCCTCCAGGCGCCGCTCTTCCCGGAGACGCGCAAGCTCGTCGCTGAAATGGACGCCCCCGCGATCTGGTCGCGCTACGTGCGCTACGTGGGCGCCGGAGCGGTGGCGACGGCCGGAATCCTCACGGTGCTGCGGGGCCTGCCGACGATGTGGGGCGCGTTCGTCGCCGTGGCCAGGGGCCTGCGCAGGGACGCTGGGGGCGCGCCCGAGGGCGGCGAGCGCACCGACCGCGACCTGCCGGCCTGGTTCGTGTTCGGGGGCGTCGCGACGGTCGTGCTGGTGGCCGGCCTCGTCCCGGGCGTGTTCGCGGGCGACATGGCACCGCTGCAGCGCGCGGTGCTCGCGGCCGGTGTCGGCGTGTTCGGCGTCCTGTTCGTGGCCGTCGCGGCGCGCATCGTCGGGATCGTGGGCGTCTCATCGCAGCCCACCTCGGGTATCGCGCTCGTGACGCTGCTCGGAACGGCCGGCGTGTTCACGGCTGCCGGCTGGGTGGACGCGGGATCCCGCGCCGGCGTGCTCACGGTCGGGACGATCGTGGCGATCGCCGCCAGCAAGGCCGGCGACATCTCGCAGGACCTCAAGACGGGCTGGCTGGTCGGGGCGACGCCCGCGCGCCAGCAGCTCGGCCAGGTGATCGGCGCCGCGTTCGCGTGCTGGGCCGTGGCCGCGACGGTGCTGTTGCTCGGGAGCGCTTACGAGTTCGGCTCGCGGGACATGCCGGCGCCACAAGCGACGCTGATGAAGACGATCATCGAGGGCGTGCTCGCGGGTGAGCTGCCGTGGGGCCTCGTGCTGACCGGGGCGGGATTGTCGATCGGCGCGATGCTGTGTGGCGTCTCCGGCCTCGCTTTCGCGATCGGGGTTTATCTTCCGCTCGCCACGATGGCGCCGCTCTTCGTCGGCGGTTGCGTGCGCGCGCTGGCCGAGCGCGGACGCGGCCTGCCCCCGGTAGCTGGTCTGCCATACGGAGGGGGCCCCGCGGCGAAGACGAGCGTCGACACGGGCGTGCTCGCGGCGTCGGGGCTTGTCGCGGGCGAGGGCCTCGCGGGCGTCCTGGTGGCGGCGCTCGTCGCAGGCGGTGTCGTGCCGAAACCCCTCACCCCGCGCCTCACCGGTGAGGCCGGCGAGCTCGCCGCGCTCGGCGCCGCCCTACTCGTTTGTCTCTTTCTTTTCCGTGGCGGCCGCGGCTCCGGCCGCTAGGCCCTCCGTTTCCTTCGCGAAGGAGCCGAGCCACGTCCTGAAGGACGCCTCGGTCACCGCGCGCTTCGGGGGCGTGGGCGGGCGCTCGCCGTGGCGGCGGGCCTGGTCGACGCGCTTCAGGATCGCGATGGCTGTCTCGGCGTGGCCGGCCTGTGCCAGCTCCTCGGCGACGCTCGCGATCACGGTGAGCGCGTCGTTCTCGAGTCCGGCGTCCAGCATCTGTTTGGCGAGGTGCAGGCGCACGCGCGGGCTCCACGACGTGCCGCCGAAGTGAGCGGCCAGCACCGCGTCCGCCTGGGCCGGGCTCACCGTGCCGGGCAGCGAGCGCACCGCGGCCTCCTCGGCGCTGTGCGAGCGGCCTTCGCTCGCGCCCTCGAGGATCGGCTTCGCGGCGGGGCGCGCCTCGACCAGGCGCTCGAGCGCCCAGCGATCCAGCTCCAAGAGCGCGCACTCGGCCACCGCTACCACTGTCGCCGAGCGCGGTTGGCCCGAGAGCGCCGCCACCTCCCCGAAGAAGTCCGGGGCGTCGAGCCGGCGGATCTCGAGCGCGCGGCCGTGTCCGCCGATGACGAGCACGCGCACGCTGCCCTTCGCGATCAGGAAGACGCTGTCGCCCGGGTCCCCCTCGTTGAGGACGATTCCCCCCGCCGGATGGCGGCGGCGATGAAGGCCGGCCTGGGTGCGGCGGAAGAGATAGTGCGGGATGTCGGAGAAGAGGACCGCCGCCAGACCCTCGCGTCCCTTCCCGGGACGCTTCCCGAGCTCCTGGACGAACGCGAGCAGCTCCCGATCGACCTCGAGCGTTCCTTTCGGAGCCGCGTCGGCCAATCCCACGGGCCGGACCGCGGGAGGAGATTCGATCGCCGGGTCGGTCTTCGCGTCGAGTCCGCGGGAGATCGCCTCGGCCGCGGCGATCCGGGCGCGCGCCGTGCGCGCCATCGACTCGAACCGCTTCCGGACGGCGGCGTGCCCTGGCTCGATCGCGTCCGCGCGGCGCAGCGCCTCGAGCGCGCGCTCGCCCATCCCGTAACGCGCCATGTCGTCGGCGACCGCCAGCAGCATTGGCACTGCGTCCTTGCCGCGATCGGCGAGGACCAGCAAGTCGGCGAGCCGCAGCCGCTCGCTGAGCGTCGCGGAGCGGCTCTGCATCTCCGCGCGGAGCACCGCCGCGGCCTGGGCGTACTTCCCAGCCGCGACGAGCTCGTCGACGCTCGGCGGGCGGCGCTCCTTGAGCCAGTCCTGGGCCATCGCCCCCTGATTCTACGGGGCGTGACGCGCCGCTGCCATGAACGGAGGCCTTTCGCCCGGCTGACGCTATACTTGCGGGGGTTCGCCGCTCCCTCGACCGCGGGCCAAGACACGCCAGGTGCACATCCTCTACAGCGTCGTTCTCGCGCTCGGCTTCGTGCTCGGCCTGCCCTGGTTTCTCTGGAAGGGGCGGGCCTCCGGGAAGTACCTGCGGACGTTCCGGGAACGGATGGGCCGGCTGCCCGTCTACCTCAACCTCGATGGCGACCGCTCGATCTGGATCCACGCCGTCTCGGTGGGCGAAGTGCTCGCCGCGCGTCCGCTGGTGCCCGCGCTGCGCGAGCGCTTCCCCGGGCACCGCCTGTTCCTGTCGACGACCACTCTCACGGGCAACGAGGTCGCGAAAAAGAGCGTGCGCGGGCTCGACGGCCTGTTCTTCGCGCCGTTCGATTTCCCTCACGCCGTGCGGCGCGCGCTCGAAGTGGTGAACCCCTCGCTGCTGCTGCTGGTGGAGACGGAGCTCTGGCCGAACCTGATCCACGAGGCGAGCCGCCGCGGCACGCGCGTGGCGCTCGTCAACGGGCGCATCTCGCCGCGCTCGTTCCCGCGTTACAGGCGCATGCGACGCTTGCTCGCCTCGGTGCTCTCCGAGATCGACCTGTTCCTGATGCAGGGCGAGCCGCACGCCGAGCGCATCCGCGCGATGGCCGCGCCGCCCGAGCGCGTGAAGGTCACCGGCAACCTGAAGTTCGACGCGGTCGAGGCCGGGCGGGCGCCCGAGCGGTTGGCGCGCCTGATCCACGGCGGCGGCCCGCCCCGCCCGCTGTGGGTGGCGGGCAGCACGGTCGGCGGTGAAGAGGAGCTCGTCCTCAAGGCGTTCCACCGCGTGCGCGAGCGCGTCCCGCAGGCACGCCTGCTTTTGGCCCCGCGCCATCCCGAGCGCTTCTCCCTGGTCCCGCGCCTGATCGAGCAGGCGGGCTTCCGCTGTCTGCGCCGGAGCGCTCTCGATCCCGCGGCGTGGAGCGACGGCGAGGTGCTGCTGCTCGACACGCTCGGCGAGCTCGCGCAGCTCTACTCGCTCGCGAGCGTCGTCTTCGTGGGTGGCAGCCTCGTGCCCTCGGGCGGCCACAACATCCTCGAGCCCGCGGTCGCCGGCAAGCCCGTGCTCGTCGGCCCGCACATGGAGAACTTCCAGGAGATCGCCGACACGTTCCGCGCCGAGAGCGCGATGGTGCAGGTGGCCTCCGCCGACGAACTCGGGCGCGAGGTTTCTTCCTTGATGCTCGACGAGCCTCGGCGGCGCGGCCTGGGCGAGCGGGCCCGCGATCTCATCGGCAGGAACCGTGGCGCGGTGAGGCGCACGACCGACGCGCTCGCGCCCCTCCTCGCGTGAGGCGCCTGCTGGGAACCGCGTTCGGTGCGATCGCTGCGCTGCGGGTCGAGGCGTATCGGAGCAACCTGTTGCCGCGCCACCGCCTCGCGGGCCCGGTCGTGAGCGTCGGCAACCTGGGGATCGGCGGGAGCGGCAAGACGCCCGTGGTGCAGCGGGTCGCCGAGATCCTGACGGCCGCGGGCGAGCCGGTCGCGATCCTGAGCCGCGGCTACGGCGGCCGTTTCTCGGGCGAGGCGCTCGTCGTGAGCGACGGTACGAGCGTCCTCGCGTCGGCGGCCGAGGCCGGCGACGAGCCGGTGATGCTCGCGCGCTCAATGCCCGGCGTGGTGGTGGCCGTCGGCGCGCGGCGCGACGTCGTCGGACGCGCCGTCGAGGCCCGCTTCGGCCGGCGCGTCCACGTGCTCGACGACGGCTTCCAGCACCTGCGTCTCGAGCGCGACCTCGACCTCGTGTGCCTCGACGTCCGCGATCTCGAGGACGAGCCGCTGCCCGCGGGACACCTGCGCGAGCGGCCGGCCGCTCTCTCGCGCGCCGACCTGGTATTGCTGACGCGGCTCGAGGCCGCCTCCGAGCCGGAGCTGCGCGCGCTCGAGACGCGCCTCGGGCCCGAGCGCAGCTTCCGGGTCGAGCGCCGCCTGGCCGGCTGGCGCACGCTGCGGGGCGCCGAGGCCGCTCCTCCCGCAAGCGCGTTCCTGCTCGCGGCGATCGCCCGGCCGGAGCGCCTCGAGCACGACGTGAACGCCGCCGGCGTCCCCGTCGTGGGACGCGCGTTCTTCCGCGATCATCACCGCTTCCGTGCCGACGAGCTCGGCGCCGCCGCGGAACGAGCGCGCGCCGCGGGAGCGGAGGCGATCGTGACCACCGCCAAGGACGCGGTCCGCCTCGAGGCACTTTCGCAACCCGGCCTACCGGTGATCGTGCTGCGCGTCGAGGCCAGGGTGCCGGACGAGCCGCGGCTGCGCGAGCGGCTGCTCGCCGCCGTTCGGAGAGCCGCGTGACGCGCGAGCGGCGCCACACGCTCGAAGCGGCGGCGGCCGCCTTCGTGTCGGCGATCGTCCGTCGCTTGCCGCGTCGCGTCGTGCTCGCGATCGGCCGTGGCCTCGGCTGGATCTGGGCCGCGCTCGACCGCCGCCATCTCCGGATCGCGGCCGACAACCTGCGCCGCGCGTTCCCCGAATGGGAGGAGGCGCGCATCCAGGCCACGGCGCGCGGCGTCTACGCGCATTTCGCGATGGTCCTGCTCGACATGCTCTGGATGGAGGGCCGCCCGGTGGAGCAGCTCCTGGCGCTCACGGAGGTCGAAGGCCTCGACCAACTGAAGGCCGCCCTGGCGCAGGGCCGCGGGGTCGTGAGCCCCATCGCGCACCTCGGCAACTGGGAGCTCCAGGGAATCACGACCGCGCCGCTCATCGGCCCCTCGGCCGTGATCGCCCGCCCGCTCGACAACCCGGCGCTCGACCGGCGGCTGGTGTCGTTCCGCACCTCGACCGGCAACATCGTGATCTACAAGAAAAAGGCGCTGGCGCACATCCTGAAGACACTGCGCGAGGGACGGCTGGTCGCGATCATGCTCGACCAGAATACCCAGCCCAAGGACGGCATTTTCGTGCGCTTCTTCGGACGGCCCGCCTGCACGACGACGGTGGCGGCAGCGCTCGCGATCAAGACGGGTTGCCCGATCGTTCCGGCGCACTGCGTGCGGCGCGCCGACGGGCGCTACCGGATGGTGTACGGCCCCGTGGTCGCCTGGACCGGCTCGGGCCGGCGCGACGAGGACATCGCTTCGCTCACGCAGCACCTCACGTCGATCATCGAAGGCTGGGTCCGGGAGGACCCCGACCAGTGGCTGTGGCTGCACCGGCGCTGGAAGACGCAGCCGTTCCCACCCCTCGAGGCCTCATTGGCTCCGGGTCTCGAGGGAGCTCCTGGCCCAACCGCGGTTCCCGGCTCGGCCTCCGGTCCCGGCACGGCTCCGCCTCCTCGTTCCGACACCCCGGAGGGCCGCGCGTGAGCGACCCCGAGCGCCTGCTCGTCCGCGCGCCGAACTGGGTCGGCGACATGGTGCTGTCTCTCCCCGCGCTCCGCGATCTGCGGCGGCGATACCCGTCGGCCCGCCTCGAGGTGCTCGCCCGGCCGTGGGTCGCCGAGCTCTATCGTGCCGTGCCCGAGGCCGACGCGGTGATCGAGAGCGGCGGGCTCGCCGCGGATACGGCGGCCCTGCGAGGGCGCTTCGACCTGGGCGTCCTGCTGCCGAACTCGTTCGCCACCGCGCTCGCGCTCTGGCGCGCCGACGTTCCCGAGCGCTGGGGCTACGCGACCGACGCGCGCGGACCGTTGCTGACGCGTTCGTGTCCGGTCCCCGCGAGCGTCCGGGGCCAGAGCCAGGTGTACTACTATCGGGCGATGCTCGACGGCCTGGGGCTCGCGGTCTCTGGACCGCCCGACGCCTCGCTCGCGTGCCCGGACGCGTGGGCCGAGCGCGGGCGCACACTGCTCGGCGATCCCGGCCCCTGGATCGGCGTCAACCCGGGGGCCTTCTACGGCACGGCCAAGCGCTGGCCGCCCGAGCGCTTTGCCGCGGCCGCCGCGCTCGTCGCCCGCCGCACCGGCGCGAGGGTCGCCATCCTCGGTGCCGCGGCCGAGCGGCCGCTCGGCGAGGTGATCGCCGCGCAGGTCGGAGGGGCGGCCCGCGTGCTGTGCGGAGAGACGACGCTCGCCGATCTCGTCGGCGTGCTGAAGCACCTTTCTTTGCTGCTCACCAACGACTCCGGCCCAATGCACCTCGCCGCGGCACTCGGCACGCCGCTCGTGGCCGTGTTCGGCTCGACCGACTGGAGAGAGACGGCCCCCGTCTCGGAGCGCGCGCGCGTCGTGCGCGAGGAGACCGAGTGCGCGCCGTGTCTGCTCCGCGAGTGCCCGATCGACCACCGCTGCATGACGCGCGTGAGCGTGGATCGCGTCGCCGCCACGGCGCTGGAGCTGGTCGCGGCATGAACCGACGGCCGGCGATCTTCATGGACCGCGACGGGACGCTGTCCCACGAGGTCGGCTACGTCAACCACCCGAACCGCTTCCGGCTCTATCCCTGGACCGCGGACGCGGTGCGCGCGATAAACCGCGCCCACTGGCTGGCGGTCGTGGTCACGAACCAGGCGGGCGTCGCGCGCGGCTACTTCCCGGAGTCGGTGTTCGACGAGGTGCAGGAGCGCCTGCGCAAGGGCGTCGAGTCGGGCGGCGCGCGCTTCGACGCGATCTACGCCTGCCTGCACCATCCGAGTGTCGGCGAGCCGCCGTACCGCGCTGACTGCGACTGCCGCAAGCCGCGCCCCGGGCTACTGCGCCGGGCCGAGGCGGAGCTCGGCGCGGACCTACAACGCTCGTGGGTGATCGGCGACCGCCACTCCGACCTGCAGCTCGCGTGGAACGCGGGCGCCCAGGGCGCGCTGGTGAAGAGCGGCTATGGGCTCGGCGAGCACACCCATCTCGCCCCCGGCTGGTCGCGGCAGCCCGACCTCGTGGCCGAGAACCTGCTGGAGGCGGTCGAGCGAATCCTCGGCCAGGGCGGCGAGTGACGCCGCGATCGAGGAGCGCACGAGCGAAGCTGGCACGGGCACGGGAAAGCGCATGGGTATCGGCTGGGGCGGGAGCGAGCGCACGGGGCGACCTCTTCGAGCTCGGGAGGCTCGAGGCTCTGGTGCGCCGTTTCCGTGGGCGCCGCGTGCTCGTGCTCGCCGACCTGGTGGCCGACGAGTTCGTCTACGGCCGCGTCGAGCGCATCAGCCGCGAGGCCCCGGTCCTGATCCTGCGCCACGACGTGACGGACGTCCGCCTCGGCGGCGGGGCGAACGCCGTCCACAACATCCGGACCCTCGGCGCGCGGCCGCTTCCCTTCGGTGTGCTGGGAAGGGATGCGCACGGGAAGCGCCTGCGCGCACTCCTGCGCGAGCAGCGCATTCCCATGACCGCCGTGGCGGACGCGCCCGGCTACGCGACGCCCGTGAAGGCGCGCATCCTCGCCGGGCGCGCCCACTCCACCAACCAGCAGATCGTGCGGCTCGACCGCTACGCGCCGCTGCCGGCGCGCAGCGCCGCGCGGCGTTCGCTCGAGCGCGCGCTGCGCTCTTTCCGTGGTGCGGTCGACGGCGTGCTCGTGAGCGACTACGGCTGTGGGCTGCTCGACGCCTCGCTCGTCCGCACGGCGGTCGCGTTCGCGCGCCGCCGCCGCATCCCGGTCACGGTCGACTCGCGCTTCGCGCTGCTGCGCTTCCGCGGCATGACGGCGGTGACCCCGAACGAGCCCGAGGTCGAAGACGCGCTCGGCGTGACGATCGGCCACGATCGCCGCAAGCTCGAGGCGGCCGGCCGCGAGCTGCTGCGCCGGCTCGCCTGCCAGGCCGTGCTGGTGACGCGTGGGAGCGACGGCATGGCGCTCTTCGAGCGAGGCCAGCCGCCGGTGCACATAGAGGTCCACGGATCCGACGAGGTAGCCGACGTCACGGGAGCGGGCGACACCGTGATCGCCACCTTCACGCTCGCGCTCGCTTCGGGGGCCACGCCTGCGGAGGCCGCGCGGCTGGCCAACTACGCGGGCGGCATCGTGGTGATGAAGCACGCGACCGCCACGGTCTCGGCTGACGAGCTGGTGGCGGCGGTGCGGGGGGACGAGGGGCGGGTGACGGGCCGGTGAGGGACGCGGGCCGGTGATGGAGGCCAGCCTGTGAGAGAGGCGGCGATCAAGCTCGGCACGCTCGAGGAGGTGTGCGCGCGTGTGGCTGCCGCGCGTGGCGAAGGGCGGAGGATCGCGCTCGCGAACGGCTGTTTCGAAGTGCTGCACGTCGGGCACGTCCGATACCTCGAGGGCGCAAAGGCCGAGGCCGACGTGCTCGTGGTCGGCGTGAACTGCGACGCCTCGGTGCGCCGCCTCAAGGGCGTAGGGCGGCCGGTGATGCCCGCCGAGGACCGCGCGTTGTTGGTGGCCGCGCTGCGCGCGGTCGACCACGTGGTCGTGTTCGAAGATGACGACGTGAGCCGGCTGCTCCTCACGCTGAAACCTGACGTGCACTGCAAGGGCACCGACTACACGCCCGAGACCGTCCCGGAGCGCGACGTGGTGCGCTCGTACGGCGGTCGCGTGGCGATCGTCGGCGATCCCAAGAGCCACGACACGCGCACGATTCTCGCGAGAATACGGGGATGAAGGCGCTCCTCGTCCGGCTCTCGTCGATCGGCGACGTGGTCCATACGCTGCCCGCGCTCGCGGCGCTCCACCGCGGCGGCTGGGAGGCGGGCTGGGTCGTGGAGCCGCCGTCGCGCGTGCTGCTCGAACAGAACCCGCTCGTGGGCCAGGTGGTCGTGGCCCCTTCGCGCAAGGCCTTCGGCTGGGCGCGGGCTCTCTCCGCGCTGCGCGCCGTGCGCGCCCAGCGCTACGACGCCGCGCTCGACTTTCAGGGGCTCTGGAAATCGGCGGCCTGGGCGCGGCTCTCGGGCGCCCGACGTGTCATCGGCTGGGAGCGCGCGTCGCGACGCGAGCCTGGCTCAGCGCTGCTGCTCCTCGAGGCCATCACGCGCGGTGAGGCCCTCACCCCCAGCCAGGCCCTCACCCAGCGCCAGGCCCTCACCCGCGGCGGCAGCGGCCACGTCATCGACAAGAACCTGGAGCTGCTACGTCCGCTCGGGATCGAGGCTGTGGGGCTGCGCGAGTTTCCGTTGCCGTTCTCGGCGGAGGCGGTGGCGCGCGTCGACGCGGGCCTCCAGGGCATACGCGGCGACGGTCTGGTGGTGCTGAACCCGGGCGGCGGCTGGGCGAGCAAGCTGTGGCCGGCCGAGCGCTTCGGCCAGCTCGCCCGCGAGCTGCGCCAGTTCGGCCTTCACCCGCTCGTGACCTTTGGGCCCGGTGAGGAGCATCTCGCAGACCGCGTGGTCGCGGCGTCGGACGGGGCGGCGTCGCGCTCGTTCCCGACGACGCTCCTCGACTACGTCGAGATCGCGCGCCGCGCGCGCCTGGTCGTGGCGGCGGACACGGGCCCGCTGCACCTCGCGTGCGCGGTCGGCACGCCGGTGGTCGCGCTCTTCGGCCCGACCGACCCGTCGCGCAACGGCCCGTTCTCGCCGGACGACGTGGTCGTGCGCCGGACACCCGCCTGCGCGCCGTGTTACAGCCGCAGCTGCGCGCGCCACGCCGGCGTCATGGACGGGATCTCGCTCGAAGAGGTGCGCGCGGCCGTCGAGCGGCGCCTCGCGCTGGCGCGGGCCTGAGATCTCTTGCCTTCCCGCTACCGCGTTCCCGCGGGCTGGCTGGTCGGGCTGGTAGTGGTCGTGCTCGCGCGCCCCACGCCGTGGTCACTGCTCGTCGGCCTGCCGATTGCCTGCGCCGGCGAGGTGCTGCGGCTCTGGGCCTCGGGCCACATCGAGAAGACGAAGCGCCTCGCTACCGGCGGCCCCTACGCCCACTCGCGCAATCCCCTCTATGTCGGCAGCCTGCTGATCGCGCTGGGCGTGGCCGTGGCCTGTGCAAGCCCGTGGGTGGTGCTGGCGGTGGCCGTCTACTTCCTCGCTTTCTACCCTAGAGTGATGCGAGAAGAGGCCGCTTTCCTGGCGCAAAGGTTCCCGGACGAGTACGCGACCTGGGCCGCCGCGGTGCCCCTGTTCTGGCCGCACCTCGTGCCGGCAGGCCCGCGCGAGTCCCGCTTCGACTGGTCACGTGTCCGGATGAACAAGGAGTGGCGCACCGCGCTCGCGCTCCCGCTCCTGGCGGCGCTGCTGGTCGCTCTCCCGCACGTCCGCCACGCCCTCGGCCTCTACTAGATGTCCGCTCCGTCGCCGATGAAATCGACGCGCGAAGCGGTCAACGGCCGGTGGTAGACTGCCGGCGCTTCCGGAACAGGAGGCGTCCGATGAGAACCCCGGCCCTCGCGCTCGCCGCGCTCGCGCTCCCGATGTCCACCCTGGCTCAGCCGGCG
>Ga0247727_10009906_pt1 | contig 17046 bp, 19 predicted proteins | sample WisWelCaveWW1625_FD_202498 | JGI IMG/M metagenome (GOLD analysis project Ga0247727, IMG submission 202498) | Biofilm microbial communities from Wishing Well Cave, Virginia, United States - WW16-25 | ecosystem: Environmental > Aquatic > Deep subsurface > Groundwater > Cave microbial mat | place...
CGGCCGCCTTGTCGGTGTTACTGCGCGAGTTCAGTTGGTTGTCGTTGTGATACCAGAACGCCGTCCCGTGGTATTCGTTGGTGCCGCTCTTGGTAATCACCTGGACCACGGCACCGGCCGCCCGGCCATACTCGGAGTCAAACTGGTTGGTGATCAGGCGGAACTCCTTCACGATGTCCGTGTTGTTGATTACCTGCTGGCGACCCGTGATGCTCGGGTCGTTCGAGTCCTGCCCGTCAATCAGGAAGGTATTGCTCCGCAGGCGCATGCCGTTGACAGAGTAATTGGTGCCGGTCGTGAAGGCCGAGTTCCCGGCGTTGACCTGGCTGACGCCAGGAGCGCCAAGCGCCAGCGAGAAGACGTCTCGGAAGCCGCCGCCGCTGCCGAACTGACCGCTGATGGGCAGATCGGTGATGCGACGCTCATCGAAGCGCACACCGACCTCCGCATTGGTGGTGTTCAGGATTGAAGCGTCCTCGGTGACCGTAACCGTCTCGGTGACGGCCGCCGGCTTCAGGGCAGGGTTCACGACGGCATCTTGGTTGAGCAAAAGTACGATAGGCCCGCGCACGTACTTGCCGAAGCCAGTATGCTCGACCGTCAGCTCGTAGGGACCCACCGGGAGCCCCGGAAACCTAAACCTGCCGTCCGTTCCCGTCTGTAGGGAACGGCTCATGTTGGTGTCTAGGTTGCGCACCGTAACAGTGGCTCCGACGATGGCGCCTCCTTGGACGTCTTCCACACTGCCTGAAATCGTACCGGTGGTCGCCTGGCTGAACGCCGTCGGCGCTCCAGTCAGCCAGAGACCACATACAAAGACTGCCATGATCAAGCTAATCGCGAGGCTCGGTATCCTGTTCATTGGCCCTCCGTTAAATTCAAAACATTCCTTGAGAAGCCGACCATACGCGGAGTTCGTTTTCCCGTGCCGCAGGAAACTTCAGGCCCAAGACCACATTAGAGACAACCCAGACACCCCAATCTACGTCCCGTTCGTGCACTTCTTGAACCAAATCATCGGCTAGGCAAACGTAAAGAAACTAAAGAGGTTTACAGCAAGAACCATAGTATAAAGATTCCATTTATTGGAGCGGAAATCCCAGATTACATAGGAGGGGCTCCAGGGTTCCTTTGACTCTCTGGTGGTGGGAAAAAGGGTCCGAAGATATTCACCCTGCGGGTTGAGATGCTAGAAGTTCTGGGCAATGCACGGGGTAGGGGAACCTGGGCTCACCCTATACGGCAGCTCTCAGGCGGCCTGGGGGTCGGACTTAAAGGGCTTGTCCTTGAGCCAAGTACCCAGCAGGTACACCTTACCGGTCGCAGGGGCGATGTGGATGTAATAGACGCGCTTGCAATTCTCAACTTCGAAGAAGTTCTCTCGGTGCGGATCCGGCTTGGCCGAAGCTCCTGAAGCGAGCAGCGCTCGCAGGTTTTCCACCAGTTCGGCGGGATGCTTGCGCACGTCTTCGATCAATGGCGACTGATTCAACCGCAATACCATGTTTCCTCTCTTCCTGACCCCGCTTGCTCTACTTAGTTAAACGAAAAAACCTGGAAAAAGTTTCGTGAATTGTTGTAAAGACTTATCAGACTCAACTGATGCCTGGTTTCTTCCAGTGTCTTCAAACTATTAGACGGCACCGAATGCAAAACGTTGCTTTCATCGAGTGAAATCTCTTCTTGCTGCTTTGCCAAATTGGCCTGTCCTAAAGATGCACCCTGGAGCAGGGCCCTGCCTGTAAGTGAACTGTCCTTCTGCTGTCCTTTCAGCCAGTCGCCCGCGAAGCGCGCAAACCGGTAGTCTCTGTCCATCCCAAACGGGATCCCCTTCCCAGGGAGAGCAAGATGCGTCGAGCATGTTTCGAAATGGTGCTGTTATTAGCTCTGGCCGTGCCAACGACAGCTCAGCCCCGGCAGCCTCGGGCGTCCGTTGGCACGAAGCTCCAAACCGCTGCTCCCGAGAGCGAGGATCGCTTCCGGTCAGAACCGGCAACTCCTCTGGCCATTCTCAGGGTAGGAGTCGAGCGCCCAAGCCAGTTTGCGCGCATGGCCGCGGCGGCGCCGGTGGTCACAACAACGACTCCATTTGTTCAGCACGTCAGCGTTCGCATCGCATCCTTCTCGGGAAGGCGAATCGAGATAGGGGCCTTCAAGAGCACACAACCGATGGGCAATCTGCTTTATGGCCTGCCGGGTAGCGGCAGCCGTCCCTCCTGGGGGCTCGGCTCGCGAACCAACCCGGGCTCACTTACGCCGAACGGCTCCGAAAGCTTCGGTTTGCAATTGACCGTGGCGCTTGGGCCATTGTCTTCCGACTCCGGCCGCATCGATGCCTGGCGATGTCTGGCAAGGATGGTCGGAATGCGCGGTTGCAGGCTCAACTAGTTTTCAATCTTTGGAGGGTCGAACCATGATCCTGAGTCATGATCGGGGAAGACCGTTCAGGCTTGGCTCATTTTCGGCTTGCCGGGCCGGGTTGACCTCCTCCTGTCTTTAGCGGCACGACCGGCGTAGTAGCGGAATCCAAACCCAGCACATTCACGAGGTCGGAGTTTGCCGGGACAATGTACTTGGTGTTGTGGCCGAGTGTGTTGTTCAGCACTTCAAGCCGCCGCATCATCTCCGCGCGCTCTTTGAAAAAGCTTTCCGCAGCAGTCGAAACCAAGCGGACCGCCTCGGCTTCTGCATTGGCCCGAGTAACGCGGGCTTGCGCATCACCTTCAGCCTTTAAGATCTCAGACTGCTTAGTGCTCTCGGCCTGCAGGATCTGGCTCTGCCGAATGCCTTCAGCTTCCAAGATGGTAGCGCGCTTATCGCGCTCGGCCTTCATCTGGCGGCTCATGGCCTCGGTGATGTCGTGGGGCGGATCAACCTTTTGCACTTCGACACGCGTCACCTTCACGCCCCAGACGTTTGTCGCTTCGTCGAGCACGTTGCGCTGGTTCGTGTTGATCATTTCGCGGGCCACCAGCGTCTCATCCAGCGTTCTGTCGCCCACCAGATTGCGCAGGTTGGTCTGGGCAAGTGTGGTGCACGCGTATCCGAAGTTTTGGATCTCAAACTCCGCCTTCACCGGGTCCACAACTTTGTAGTAGATCACGGCATCCACAGTGACCGTTACGTTGTCCTTGGTGATCACCTTTTGTGGGTCAACGTTAATGACGCGCTCGCGCATATCCACGCGGATCATGTCCTCGATATATGGCATCAGCAAGGTCAGGCCAGAGCTCACTGTTGCCCGGTATTTTCCCAACCTGACCACCAGTCCCTTCTCGTACTGGCGGACGATCCGGGCCGCCCGGGCGAGAGTCACCAGGCCGAGCATGAAAATCACGAAAATGACCAGGTAAAGGCCCAGGTTCATAACACCGTCGGATTCCATTGCCTCACCTCACCTGCAGCGTGACACCGTCCACTGATTCTACTTTTACGGTTTGCCCGGGTTCTCGCACTCCTCCTGCTCCCGAGACGAGTACGGCGCGCCAGACTTCATCATCCACCTTCACTTGCCCCGCCGCATGCTCGGCGACCCGCGCGGTCACCACTCCCGTGCGGCCGACGATCGCGTCCACATTCGTCGGTTGGTTCTGCGCCGCAAGCTTGGAGCGCAGCCAGCGCCTCAAGAATGCGTAATACACGAACGCTAACACGCCGGAGGCCAGCAGGCCTACCTGTGCCGATCCGAAGATCAGCCCCAGCACGCCGCCGGCTGCCAGCGATACGCCAGTTAGCAGTAAGTCAAAGCCCGTGGCGGCACCCAGGATCAACTCCGCGATCACCATAGCGCCTCCACCAGCGATGAGAAGCCAGTTCACCACACTGCGCACAGGAAGTGCCTCCGGAGGGATTGCCTCTCGGTCAACATAGCACTACGCCATTCTCGGTTCAACGCCAATTGAAATTGGAGCCGCCCCGTCGTCTTGCGGATCGCAGAACTGCGATTGAGAAAGCCTGCTGACGGCAGCGACCGGTTGGACCTGCAATTTGGCACTGCGCAAAGCCAAATCTGGATTCAGGGGAAGCCACTCTTGCAGTGGATCGGGCAACAAAGGAAGTCCTCAAATGAGACTCATTGCTTCGCGGCTCAAGCACCTTACTTCGCTGGCGACGATGACAGGAAGGAGCGGCGGTGCCGGCCTATGGCTACGTGGACCCGGGCACTTCCCGTTCCTTCGGCGGTAATCCCTAACTTGGTACTTGCGTTCCGGCCGTCAGCTTGGGATAGTGCTCAGCGCATTCGAAGCTTTTAGGCAATAGGTGAGCGAGCCCGTGAAGAAAAGAAAAAAGAGTCAGTTTGGGAAGGATAAGCGCCGCAAGCACCGCCACTGGCAAGTGACGGTCTTCTACAAAGATGGGGAAAAGTTTGCCCGAGTGTACACGGACCGCGCCAAGGCTGCGAAGTTTGCGGAGCGGCAGAAAAGATCGCCTGTCGTGAAGACGGCACGGGTCCTGCAACTCAGCTAAGCCTCATTCGATTGGCGATTCCTGCTCCAGTTGTTCAGGCGAAGTCGGAGCTGAGGGTGTGACTCGCCTTAGGTATGCTTGTCCGCGGCTGGTCTCCGTGCTATAAAAAAGGTTGCGAGGCGGCCGTAGTATAGGGGTAGTACGACAGCTTGCCAAGCTGTAGGCGGGGGTTCGAGTCCCCTCGGCCGCTCCAGTTTGAATATTTCTCCGTTTGGCCCCGCCGCAGCGAAGCTCCCCTCTTTGGCCACTTTCGAGATTCCTTTTTGGCTTTTGCGTAATTTGCTTTACCATCGCTGCCTCAGCCCATGCTTGTCTATCTGTGCGGACCCATCGAATTCGCCGACGGAGGCGGCAAACTCTGGCGGAGCAAGTTGAAGCCGTTTCTGTGCGAAGAACTGGGCCACCGTGTTTACGATCCCGCGGAGGACGAAAAGAAAAATCTGACCGATGAGGAAGCAGGCAGCTTTCGCAGTTGGAAAACCGGCGATGTTGAGCGGTTCCGCCGCGTCGTGCGCAAGATTATTCAGTTTGATCTCGACATCATCGAGCACAAGGCCGATTACGTCATCTGCCACTGGGATCAGACGGGTGTCCCCTCCGGCGGAACGCCCGCAGAGTTGACGGTGGCATATCGCTGCGGAATCCCCGTCTATTTGGTGACCTCGCTTCCGCTGGAACAGTTGAGTGGGTGGATCCTGGCCTGCGCCGACAAGGTCTTTCCAAATGTGGAAGAATTGAAAAAGTTCCTGTGTGTTCGGTACGGCCGCGAGCGGCAGACGATCCTCTGGAAAGAATAGAGCTTCGACGCGTACTGCCCAAAGGCAACTTTTCTTCTCCGAGCTCTTCTCTCTTCCCTTCTGTGCTTAGCTGTGTTTATCTGTGGCTTCCAAGGGCTTCTCTCGAATGCAGAAGGTTCTCGTCGCTGTTGGCAGCACGCGCCGCCCCAAGCTGAATGCCGTTTGGGAAGCGCTGAGCGTCTTCGGGCCGACCCTAGACTCGAATGCGCAATTTGAAGTCATCGGCGTCGAGGTGCCCAGCGGTGTCGGGCACACCCCCCGCTCTCGGGCCGAGTTGATGGCTGGTGCCCGCCAGCGTACTGAATCGCTGATCGAAATCGCTCGCGAGCGCGGCGAGTCCTGGCGATACTTCGTTGGCCTGGAAGGTGGGCTCGACGTGATTCGAGATGATTCCGGCCGCCTCTCCTTCCTTGAAAATTGGGCTTATGTTACGGACAGCACGCACGGTGCCTTTGGGCAGTCTGGCGCAATCCTTCTTCCCGAATCACTTGCCGCGCGGGTTCTCGACGACGGCGTGGAGCTTGCCGAAGCCATCGACGCCTTCGCGGGCAGCCAGGGCATCCGCGACGCTCATGGCGCTTGGGGCGTCCTGACCAACAACATGATCACCCGCCAGGATGCTTTCCGCACCGCCGTTATCAACGCCTTCGCGCCGTTCTACAATGCCGCGCTCTATCGTCAGTGTCATCCCGGACGAGTGTAGGGCAGACCTTCAGTGATGCTGTACGGAGCCGAGCCGTCCAATTGTGGAAGCCGGCTTGGGGAACTCATTGAAGTCCCGCGGTGTCTATTGTCAGAAGGCCGGCGGAATCATCAGTCCATGCGAAAACTGTCATTCCTGCTGAAACTCGCTGTCCTCCTGACCATGAGCGTGCTTGTGCTATTACCCGCTTGCGTCTGGATAGCCGCTTTCCATACTCAGCGTCGCGCAGAAAGTTTTCTAGCAGACTTGGTCGCCCTTGACCTCGGAAAATCAAAGCTGTCAGAGGCGCTGAAGATCGCGAATGACCACGACGGTTTCATCTTTGACTATGGGCATGAGAACAAGTCCGTCTCGAGGGATATGGCCCTACCGTCCGCATGCACAGAAAAAGCCTGCGACTTAGGCTTTCGTTTTGACAGCTTTGTTCTTCGGCGTTTCCACTTGGGATACCAGACGGCGTTGGTAGGCTTTATCGAAGTGCGCGACGGTGTGGTCACAACACGTCAGGCCAGCTTTGGTACCTGGAGCGGGCGACAGTCGGAGCAAGGCTGGGATGATTCCTATCAAATCGACGTCTATGAGTGCTCGCCTCGTGCTGGCGGCCCCTGCCAATATTTTCTTTCAGGACTTGACTACACGGTTCGCTGGCACTCGACGGCCCCCCGGTACGCCGTGTATTTCACTTCGCAAGCGCCCCCGTACAGGCGAGGCCCAGCTTGGGCGCTGAATCTGTCCTGTTTCACAAGGTTGGGCGGCTGCCGGAGCCGTCACGAACTCCTGCCCGGAGTTCCGGAGATTGAATGACCTTGTTTCGACCCTAATTTAGATTGAGAATGCTCCACTTCCCTCTTTTTCCACAACTTCTTGTGCTACGCTACCAAGAGGAGGGGCACGTGGACATCTTCAAGGGCAATATGGGCTGGGTGGAGGTAATCGTCGGGCCGATGTTCTCCGGCAAGAGCGAGGAATTGATCCGCCGGCTGCGTCGCGCCGAGATCGCCCGCCAGAGGGTGCAGATTTTCAAGCCCATCATTGACGAGCGCTACGCAAAAAACGAGATTGTTTCCCACTCCGGCCTGGAAATTCGCTCGGACAACGTTTCCACTGCCGCCGAAGTCCTTGAGCAAGTCCTGCCGCGAACGGAAGTGGTCGGCATTGACGAAGCGCAATTCTTGGGCGACGGCATCGTCGAGGTGTGCGCCAAGCTGGCCGACATGGGCAAGCGGGTGATTGTCGCGGGGCTGGATACTGACTTTCTTGGACGCCCCTTCGAGCCCATGCCGCACCTGCTGGCCGTCGCTGAGGAGATTACCAAACTGCTGGCCATCTGTGTCCGTTGCGGCAATCCGGCCGTCCACACGCAACGCCTTGTGGCCAGTGAGGACCTGATCGTCGTCGGCGCGACCGGCACCTATGAAGCCCGCTGCCGTCGCTGCTTCGAGCCTCATCTGGCCCACGAGAAGATTGAAACCGAAAAACAGTCCTCCGGGAACGGGGCCGCCGAGAAGGCCCGTGCCGCCTCTGTCTAATCGCGCCTCTCACGGCATTATACTTCTCGCACGTTCTCGAATCTCTGCCGCCAGCCTCCGGTGTTCCGCGCAGCCGATCTTCCCGATTCCTGGCCTGCCGTAGTCCTCGTCAAAGCTCCCCGCCACTCGATGTGTCCGTTCGATCCGCTCCTGGCTGGCTTCCCACTCACCTTCTGGAAACCCGCCCGCCTTTCTGGCTTCGGCTACCTCCTCAATCGCTTGCGCCGCCAGCCGCCAATCGTGGCACAGCATCACTATGTCGCAGCCGGCGCGCAGTGCTTCGACTGCGGCCTCGCCGACGCCGTAGCGTTTTGCGATTGCCCCCATTCCGAGATCGTCGGCCAGGATAACACCGTCAAACTCCATCCGCTCGCGTAGCACCTGCGTCAGGAGTTTGCGAGACAGCGAAGCCGGCAGGTCCGGCTCGATCTGCGGCAACAAAATGTGCGCGGTCATGACGAACGAAACGCCTTCACGAATGGCGCCGTCGAAAGGCACTAGATCAATTGAATCGAGCCGTCGCTCCGTTCCTTGAAAGACAGGCAAGTCTTCATGCGGGTCCACCGACGCGTCGCCGTGGCCGGGGAAATGCTTCGCGCAGGGCAGCACGCCACCGGCGCCCATCCCACGAATGAAAGCCGCGCCCAGCCGCGACACGCGGTGCGGATCGCTTCCGAAGCTGCGCCCTTTCGTCACCGGACTGTCCGGGTTCAAGTGCAAGTCGAGCATGGGTGCGAAGTTCAGATTGATGCCGACGGCGCGCAGCTCCCGGGCCATGGCCGCAGCTTGTCGCTGCACGAGGGCCTCATCGTTCAGCCGCCCAAACTCTTCCGGCGAAGCCCATTGTGTGAACGGCTCCGGCAAGGAGAACTTTGTCCCGCCCTCCTGATCAATCCCAATCAGTACGGGCCCGCCTGCGACACGCCGAATATCTTCGGTCAGCGCGAGCAGGCCCTCAGCGCTCGTAAAGTTTCGGGGATAAATCGCCACGCTGCCTAGCCCTCCGGCCAACAACACGCGGAGTTCCGCGGGCAGAGAAGTGCCCTGGAAGCCAAGCATGAATTTTTGCAGTACGTCACGCGGTGGCAAGGAATCAGCTTCTCGGCTGGCACTCATTTGCTAAGATTCGCTCCGGCATTCTAGCCCGTTTTCCCGACCTGGGCTCTTTGCCAGTCGTCAGGTAACGGTAAACGTCCACTTATGCACATCGAATCCCGCGCACCCACACGCATTGACCTTGCCGGCGGCACGCTCGACATCTGGCCACTCTACCTCTTTCACGAGGGCGCATTGACCGTAAATTGTGCGATCTCTCGCTACGCCTCCTGCCGCATCGAGACCCGCCGCGGCAGGCGCATCACACTCATCTCGCGCGACACGCGACGCACCGAGACTTTTGCCTCATTGGCTGCGCTTTCACACGCGTCTCGCTACCGCCTTCCGCTGCTCGCGCATCTGGTGCGCTACTTCCAGCCTCAAGTGGGCTTCACACTGACTACCGATTCAGAAGCACCTGCCGGTGCTGGCATTGGCGGGTCGAGTGCAATGGCGGTGGCCATCTGCGCCGCGCTCGACGGCCTGACGCATGCCCGCCACAGTTTTGTGGATTGGATTCACATCAGTCGCGACGCCGAAGCCATTGTCATTCGTGTTCCCACCGGCACACAGGATCATTACCCGCCCGCGTTTGGCGGGGTGAATGCAATTCACCTCGCCCCTGGCAGCGAATTCCGTGAGGCGCTGCCAACGAACGTCCGCGAGCTCGAGCGCCGCCTCGTACTTTGTTACACCGGCAAGCCGCGCCAGTCTGGCATCAACAATTGGGAAGTATATAAGGCACACATCGAAGGAAACGGTCGCGTCCAGCGCAATTTGGAGCAAATCACTCAGGTTGCAATTGCAATGCGTGCTGCGCTGGCGCGCTCAAGCTGGGCGGAGGTCGGCCGGCTCATGCGTGAGGAGTGGGCTTTCCGCCGGCGGAATCTGCCTACCATCTCCACGCCGGTGATCGACCGCATTATCGCTGCCGCCCGTCGAAGCGGCGCGCTGGCCGGCAAAGTTTGCGGTGCCGGTGGCGGAGGCTGCGTTACCCTGCTCACCGTGCCGGAAGCCCGCGCCCGAGTCGAAGCCGCAGTTGCAGTCGCTGGCGGACAACTCCTGCCAATCCGTATTGACCGTCGAGGGGTGCGGGTTTGGAGACACTCGTCATGAGCGCTTCCGCCCCTTTGATGCGGCCTGCCGATTTTTTCACCGGCCTTGACGGAAAGATCCGGCCCATCTGGCGCGCCATTCTCTATGCCATTGCCGGGCTCATCGCTCTTCTCGCTGCCATTGTTCTTGTTGTACTCCTCGTAGAAGCCTTTGCTCCCGGCGCAATGCGAGGCATGGGCAGTGCCGAAGCAATGATAGCCCGCCCGGCTTCCTTCACGTTGGTTTATGTCACGGGCAACGCTGGCCTCTTATTGCTTGCCTGGTTGTTCCTTCGCGTATTTGACCGCCGCAGCTTTCGTACTCTGGGCCTGTGGTTCTATCCGCGTTGGGGCAGGGAATTACTCGCCGGGATTGGCCTGGGCATTGCCCTGATCGTGGTGGGCGTTTTATGCAGTGTTGCATTGCGCGCCACTCACTTTGCTGGTGCATCCGAGATTCGTACAACAGTGCTGCTGGGAGTCTTCAAAATCGCCCTTCTGCTACTTTTTGCGGCAGCCAATGAAGAGCTCCTCTTCCGCGGCTACGCATTTCAACGGCTGGTGGATTCGGTCGGCGCATTTTGGGCGGTAGCGATCACCTCGGCCCTGTTTGGTGTTGCCCACCTCTTCAATCCCTCTTCCACACCGCTCTCGACAGCCAATACAGCCCTTGCCGGCATCTTACTTTCCCTTGCCTACTTGAAGACTCGCGCTCTCTGGCTGCCCATTGGTCTTCATTGGTCTTGGAATTTCACGATGGGACCTGTTCTGGGATTGCCGGTCAGCGGCCTGAACATCACGCCGACGTTGCTCCGCGCCGAAACCGCCGGACCCGTCTGGCTTGCGGGAGGTGCCTATGGGCCTGAGGGAGGGATTGTGATGACCGTGGTCTGTGTGGTTGTGGTCATCTGGCTGGCCAGGTCTCGCACACTTGCCCCTTCCACTGGGATGAGGGAAGTTCTAGAATAAGGTGGTAGGTGTCCAATGCACGGCTGGGCCCTTCTGGCAATTGCAGCATTGCTGTTTCCCAGTGCGGACGTACCGCGTCCAACCTACCTGCGCCCGCCCAAACCGAGCCAACCAGTTCAGATCCCGCCCGGGCAGAGCATTCCGATTTTTCCCGACTTGACGCAGGAAGCACAGTCACAAGAGCCTTCCAAGAAGGCGGAGCGTCTCCAGCCTGAGTCTCGCCTGCAGTTGGTGCGCTATATTCACGGCGAGTTTGTCAAGCTGGTGAAGCCGCTACCGGGTGGCAAGAAGGGTTTCCGCTACCAGGTGGGTCAGCCGCTGAATGAGGTGGTTCTGCGCCAGCTCATTTCCAATAACGGCGCGGCCGGCAGCGCGGGCGACCTCGTGCAAATTACAAAAATTGAGTTTAAGTCGCAGGAGATCATCCTCGACATCAACGGAGGCGGCAAAGGTCGCACCCGCTGGCGCGACCGCATCCAGATTCAGATGGGCGGCACCCGGCCCCAGACCACCATCACCGACAGTCGGAATGTCGCACCAACGGCTCAGGGTCAGGGCTCCACTTTGATTGTTGACTTTGGCCGCCCGCTGCCCGATTTGGCCGTTGCCGAACTGAAGCAAACCCTGGCCGCCTTCCTCGATTTTTCCAAGGCGCGTTCTGCCGCCGTACACTGGATTGAAACGCTTCCGCCGCCCATCCAAAAAGCCATTGAGGAACATCGAGTCGAAGTGGGCATGGATCGAGAGATGGTGGTTGCCGCCGTCGGCCGGCCGGAGCGAAAGATCCGCGAAAAGGACCCCGAAGGCGGCTTCGAGATCGAAGACTGGATCTATGGTGAGCCGCCGGGCAAGACGATTTTCGTACGCTTCGCCGGCGACAAGGTCATCAGCGTCAAGCAGTATCCCCAATAGTCATTCCTTGGCGTCCATCGTTTGACATTTTCTCCGCCCGGCCCTAACATCCGCTTTCCGCTTTTGCGCCGCCCTTTCTGGCGGAACCGCAATCTCACCGTTCATTGGAGGACGAATGCCAGTCAAAGTCGGCATCAACGGGTTTGGCCGAATCGGGCGCAACATCCTGCGCGCTTCGCTGGGTGACCGCGAGATCGAGTTCGTCGCTGTCAACGATATCACCGACTCCTTGACGCTGGCGCACCTGCTCAAGTACGACTCCATCCTCGGCAACCTGCCCAACAAAGTCACGCACACCGAGGACTCCATTGCCGTGGACGGCAGGAGCTTCCGCGTTTTCAAGGTGAAGGACCCAACGGAACTCGACTGGGCTGTGGTCGGCGCTGAAATTGTAGTTGAGTCCACCGGCTTGTTTACCAAGGGTTCTGACGCAAAGAAGCACATACGCGGCCCGGTGAAGAAAGTCATCATCTCGGCCCCGGCGACCGACCCCGACCTGACCGTGGTCCTCGGCGTGAACGAGAGAACCTACGAGGCAGCGAAGCACCACGTTGTCTCCAATGCCTCCTGCACCACGAACTGCCTCGCGCCCGTGGCGAAGGTGCTCTCCGACACCTTTGGGATCGTCCACGGCACGATGACCACGATTCACTCCTACACAAATGATCAGCGGCTGCTCGACCTGCCGCACAAAGACCTTCGTCGCGCGCGCGCGGCCGCGCTTTCGATGATTCCCTCGACTACCGGCGCTGCGAAGGCGCTGCACCTAGTGCTGCCGGAGCTCAAGGGCAAGCTCGATGGTTACGCAATGCGCGTGCCGACGCCCAACGTCAGCGTCGTGGATCTGACTGTCACGGTCGAGAAGGCGGCTACGGTTGAGGGCGTCAATGCCGCGCTGCGCCGCGCCGCCGAAGGCCCTATGAAGGGCATCCTCGACTACACCGAGGAGGAGCTGGTCTCCGCCGACTTCAAGGGCAACCCGCACTCCTCGATCGTGGACGCGGGCTACACCAAAGTGGTCGCCGGCAATTGCGTCAAGGTGCTGGCGTGGTATGACAACGAGTGGGGCTATTCGTGTCGTTGCCGCGACCTCATCAAATTCATGGCCGCCAAACTGTAGCCCCGGCGCTTGCCTTGAGCGGAGCCCAAGGGTCCCGCCGGTTCTCTTGTTGTAAGGGGCGCAGCATGCTGCGACCCTATCATTCCACGGACAACGGATAAAGGACAACGCAAAACCGAAAACTGAAAACTTCTTCATGCCCAAACTTTCCATCCGCGATCTCGATCTGTCCGGCAAGCGCGTCTTCATCCGCGTTGATTTTAACGTGCCGCTGGAGGGAACTCGCGTAACCGAGGATACCCGCATCCGCGAGACGCTTCCTACTCTAAGACTTGCTCGTGAGAAGGGTGGCCGGCTGGTATTAGCCTCGCACCTCGGACGGCCCAAGGGAAAGCCCGACCCGAAGTACAGCTTGGCGCCTGTTGCCGGCAAGCTCGCTGAGTTGCTCGGTTCGAAAGTCGAATTTGCGGCAGACTGCGTCGGTGTCGAAGCCGAAGCAATGAGCAAATCGCTTGCGAAGGGCAGCATTCTTTTGCTGGAAAACGTCCGCTTTCATGCCGAAGAGGAGAAAAACGACGAAGCCTTCTCAAAGCAGCTCGCCGCACTTTGCGACGGCCTCTTCGTCTGCGACGCCTTTGGCTCCGCCCATCGCGCTCACGCCTCGGTCGTGGGCATCACGCGCTTCGTTCCGAAGGCCGCAGCCGGCCTGCTGATGGAAAAAGAGCTGGCCTATCTCGGCAAGGCCATCTCCAATCCCGACCGGCCGTTTGTCGCCATCCTGGGCGGGGCCAAAGTCTCCGAAAAAATTGATGTAATCGAAAACCTGATGAGAATTGCCGATGTCATGCTTATCGGCGGGGCCATGGCCTATACGTTTCTGAAGGCCGAAGGCATGTCTGTCGGCAAATCGCTGGTCGAGGAGGATAAGCTCGACCTGGCCCGCCGCATCCGCAGCGACGCGCAGCAGCGCGGCTTCCCCTTGCTGCTGCCGGTGGACCACATCGTAGGTGCGGAACTCAAGGCCGACACTGCCACGCAGGTCGCGCCCGTCTCTGCGACGCCTGACGGCTGGATGGGCCTCGACATCGGCCCCAAGACCATTGCCACCTACAAAAACAAAATCGCAGGCGCGAAGACCATCGTCTGGAACGGCCCCATGGGCGTTTTTGAGATGCCCGCCTTCGCCCAGGGCACGATCGCCGTTGCCCGCGGTGTTGCCGACGCCACGTCAGCCGGCGCCACTTCGATCATCGGTGGCGGCGATTCGGTCGCCGCCGTCCACCAGGCCGGCGTCGCGGATAGGATTTCGCACATTTCCACCGGCGGCGGCGCTTCGCTGGAGTTCCTGGCCGGAGAAAAACTCCCCGGCGTCGAAGCCCTGACCAACATAATGATCGGCACGGAAAGTGGAAAGCGGACAGCGAAATACTGAATACTGATAACGAAGAACTGACGACTCTCCTATGCGACGCCCTGTGATTGCCGGCAACTGGAAGATGTACAAGACGCCGTCCGAGACGCGCTCCTTCTTCCACGCTTTCAAGCCTCTTGTCGCCGGCTCAACTCATTGCGACATCGTGATTGCGCCGCCCTTTCCGGCGCTTGCAGCGGCTGTCGAGGCGGTGCGCGGCACGCCCATTTCCGTCGACGCACAGAATCTTCATTGGGCCAAGGAGGGCGCCTTCACCGGCGAGATTTCTGCGGCCATGCTGGTAGACTCCGGCTGCCGCGGGGTGATTATCGGACATAGTGAACGCCGCCAATTCTTCAGCGACACCGACGACTGGGTGAACAAGAAACTCCGCGCAGCACTCGAAGCCGGCCTCGAGCCCATTGTTTGCGTGGGTGAGACTCCCCAGGAGCGTGAGGCCAAGCAGACGGAAACGGTCCTCGAACGGCAGTTTCGCGGCGCTGTAGCTTCATTGACCGCTGCCGAGTTCTGCCGTATCATCATTGCGTACGAGCCGGTTTGGGCCATTGGTACAGGCTGCACGGCCACGCCGGAGATGGCCGCAGATGCCCACAGGTTGCTGCGGCAGTTGGCCGCGACAGTGTTTACTCCGGAGCGGGCCGCTGCACTGCGGATTCTTTACGGCGGCAGCGTCAAGCCGGACAATATCAAGGGGTTGATGGCCCAGTTGGAGATTGACGGCGCACTCGTCGGTGGGGCAAGTTTGGACCCGCAGTCGTTCGCTTCAATCGTGAACTTTTAGGTTGCGGCGCCGGCGTTCCCTCGGCAAGTCGTCTTTTTGGAATTGGAGTTTTCAATGCCTTCTCAAGCCAAGGGGGTGATCGCTTTCGCCGTGGGTGGCGGCATCATCTACGCCGGTTGGAGATTGCCCATACTACTCTCGATTTTCCACGTGCTACTTTGCTTCTTATTGATCTTGGTCGTGTTATTGCAATCTGGAAAGGCGGCCGACTTGGCCGGAGCTTTTGGTGGCGCCGGCAGCCAGACGGCTTTCGGCCCACGCGGAGCGGCCACATTTCTGAGCAAAGCCACAACGTGGTGCGCGGTAATGTTTATGCTCACATCTTTCGCTGTCGTGGTGCGCCAGCAGCGGCAGGGCTCCGTACAGTCCGACAAGTCCATCTTCCGAAATATGCCGACCCAGCAGCAGACCGCCCCACCTGCGCCCACTTCAACGACCCCGACTCCGCCGCAGCAAACGCCGCCTCCGGCGCAGCAAACACCTCCGGCACAGCCGCCGGCCAAGCAGTAGGCAGTGTGGGACAAGCTTTAGCCTGTCCGGCGGCCATTTGACGGTTGCTCCCGCAGCCGTGCCCGGCTAGAATTCCTCTCTCACCTCCCCGTGCGGAAGTGGCGGAACTGGCAGACGCACCATCTTGAGGGGGTGGCGCCGTAAGGCGTGTGGGTTCGAATCCCACCTTCCGCACCATCGTTTCCGACAAGGAAACGATGTCCCGAGCAAACGAAGTGAGCCGAGGGACGAGCCATTCCGATCTTCCGTCCGCCTGGTGTTGCTATCTTCATTCTCTGCGAGGACGAGTCCTACTACGCTGGCATCGCAAGCGATTTAAGGACTCGCATCCGTCACCACGCTTCGGGGCAGGGGCGCTGGCTATACGAAGGGAACACAACCTGTTGCTCTCGTCTGGTACGAATGCCATCCCGAGAGACGCGGCGCGGCGAGTCGTGAGAGGCAGATCAAATCGTGGAGTCATGCAAAGAAGCAGGGGCTGGCCCTGGGAAGGAAAGTGTTTCAAGGAGTGGGAACCTGCGTGTGGGTTTCCCTCGGCCCGCCTGCGGCGGTCTCGGGATAAACTCCTCCCACCTTCCGCACCAGCGAATCCGACCAAGATGCAAAGACGCCCGTGAGATTGGTGCAGTCCAATAGCCTGTTTCGCTTACACTTCACTTTTTGCTTCTTGAATTTTGCCATTCTATGTATATAGTGTTTCCCGCTGGGCGGTTCTTCCTTTTTCGATCAGGCGAGGCGCGCGATGCAATTCTCGCTCGGCCCGGAGCGGAGGCGATGCTGAGAAAACGTCCCGTTGCAGGCTCGACTTCAGTTGCAGTTACACTTTCCCTTCTTCTGGTAATCTTCACCGTCATTACCTTCTGGCTTTTCTGGACCAGGCGCTGGTGGTTCCCGGAGTCCATCACACAGATTGGCCGTGACATCGATGCCCAGTTCATGCGCACGCTTATCATCACCGGCATTGTCTTCGTGGCCTCGCAACTGGCGCTGGCCTGGGTGGTGTTCCGGTACCGCGACCAGGGCCAGCGTGGCTCGAATTCCCACGGCAACAACACCATGGAGATTCTCTGGACCGCGGCCACGTTGATCCTCTTCGTCGGTCTGGGCATTTACGCCCAACGCTCCTGGGCCGAGGTCCACTTCCGCGGTGCTAAGCCCGACGCCGTGCAGATCGAAGCGCAGGGTCAGCAGTTCAAGTGGTATTTCCGTTACTCGGGCCCCGACGGCAAGTTCGGCCGCACCGACCGTGACTTCGTGGACGACTCCTCCGGCAACTTCTTCGGCGTTGACCCGAACGATCCCGACGGCAAGGACGACCTGACCACTCCGATCATCGCGGTGCCGGTCAACCGCGAAGTCCAGCTCACCCTGCGCAGCAAGGACGTCATCCACAGCTTCACCGTGCGCGAGTTGCGCGTGAAGCAGGACGCCGTCCCCGGTATGCGCATCCCTATCCACTTCACCGCCGAGAAGTCCGGCCGCTATGAGGTGGCCTGCGTCGAGCTCTGCGGAATGAACCACCACCAGATGCGCAGCTTCCTGCTTGTCTTCGACGATGCCGGTTATCAGAACTGGCTGCGCGAGCAGGCGGCTTTCTCCGCTCAATGAATATTTCCATGACCTTACGGCAGAACCGAGGAGAGACTCGATGGTGACACACGAGGAAGGCGGGGCGCACGCCCATCACCCGCCCACCG
>Ga0247727_10009907_pt1 | contig 17045 bp, 13 predicted proteins | sample WisWelCaveWW1625_FD_202498 | JGI IMG/M metagenome (GOLD analysis project Ga0247727, IMG submission 202498) | Biofilm microbial communities from Wishing Well Cave, Virginia, United States - WW16-25 | ecosystem: Environmental > Aquatic > Deep subsurface > Groundwater > Cave microbial mat | place...
TCGCTATCGTCGTTTATCTCGCGATTTTGAACACACCGCTTCATCCAGCGAGTCGGTTGTTTATATCGCCAGCATTCGACGCATGTTGAAATTAGCTACAAATTGACTTAAGAAACGCTCTCTTACACAGTTTATGCTACAGAAAAATATAACAGGCTGATTTTGATTTTCCGTAAACCTGATTGTTCGCTGTAGCGCGACATTTATGTCGCTTTTGGCTGGCTAGCGACATAAATGTCGCATTACGAACATATCTGTGTAGGGTGAGTAACTGAACGATAGAAGGAGAATCACATGGCAACCGTTCCAGGCATTGACGTTTCGTATTGGAATGCAGGCATTGACTGGCCCAAAGTGCGTGCAACAGGTCAGCGCTTTGTGTTTGCAAAGGCTACGGAAGGGGACACGTATTCGGATCCATCCTTCGCCGCGAACTGGTCCGGCGCGAAGTCGGCTGGACTCTTGCGAGGGGCGTATCATTTCTTCCGCTGTAACGTGGATGCAAAAAAACAGGCGACTCGTTTTATCAACTATGTCAAATCAGTAAATGATGATGGTGAACTGCCACCGGTTCTTGATTTGGAATCAAACGACGGGCAGAAAAAGGATAAAGTGATCGAACGCGCGAAGGCATGGCTTGATCTCGTCGAAGCCGCGTTCGGCAAAAAACCAATCATTTACTCAGGTCAATATTTCTTGCAGGATTATTTATCCGAAGCAGGCGGCGGACCTCCCGCTTGGGCGAAGGATTATCCGCTGTGGCTCGCGCAATACCCAAATAATTATGTGGAGGGTTCACAGCCGAGTCTTCCGCGCGGCTGGTTCAAGTGGACGTTCTGGCAATACAGCGAGAAGGGACGCGTCAATGGCATCAATGCCAATGTGGATATGAATCTCTTCAATGGAACATTGGAAAAGTTGTATCAATTTGCTGGAGCAAAACCTGTTGCGTCTGATTCGAAACCGAAGAAACATACCGTTGCGGCGGGTGATTCGTTCGAGACCATCGCGAACAAGTATGGTGTGACCGTGCGTGAACTCGTCAGCGCGAATCCACAATTGTTGAAGACGGGCGATCAATTGACGGTGCCGGTCCCAGTGGCGATTCTGTCTGAGAGCGGGAGCAGTTCCGGGGGCGCGGGAGGCGGTTCCTCATCCCCAAGAACGTACACCGTCAAATCAGGCGACTCGCTTTATGCGATCGCCATCAAATACGGGACGACCGTCGCGGCGATTGCCTCGGCAAATAATATTTCGAATGTGAACAACATCAGCGTCGGGCAGGTGTTGGTGGTGCCTTAGGTAACTAAGTTTTATAAATAGTAATGGCCGTTCGCGCAGTAATAATATGTAAGCTGTGCTCCATCTACGGGGCAATAGCCTGTCGTATATACACGGTCGAATCTCTCCAGAATCCTAGGCGCAAGAAGTGCCTTATTGATTTTTTCCTCAGCACTATCTTTATAGTTGTATATGGTTTTGATTTGCTCTTTAAAGTTCTGAAAGTTTGAGAAGCCATTTTTTCTGCTGCTAAAGGTTTGTATGCGTTTTTCGTCAATTAAATCTTGAACAACCTCGACAGCAACCTTGATACCTTCTGCGACTGTTTCGAGATCAAGGGAAACATCCTTATCTTTAGGATTTTGTTTGACGAGATGTATTTTGTTTTTCTGCAATTTTCTAGCACTTCCCATCAGGTGCATAAAATCAGGCTGTAAAATCTCCAGTTTTGTTCCCGGTTCAAGCACAACAGCGCTCACGAAAGGTCTGACAATTGGAGAAGGATGAGCCCCATCATTAAGCGTCAGATCGCTTATTTCTCTGCTTTGGCTTTTTGCTAATTGTAAGGAACTGTTGAAATATGCTTGGCCAAGAAGTCTAGTTCCAATTACATCTGCAAATATTTCTTCAAACCAATCCGTAATTAGAGTAGATAAAGGATCTTTATCCTTGCTTGCAACACCGCTTCTGTTAATTAGGGTTTTTAATTTACCCTCAAAGATGGATTCCCTGCCAACGAGCGGGTATCGGAGAATGTTCGAAATTTTAAAACTGGAATTCCAATATATTTGATGTCCAATTTCGTGCGCCAGCGATGACCATTTTCCCTCGGTAGCATCACGATATGGAATACCAATAAAAAATACATCCGTAAAAGGGTAACGCCGAGCAACCGATTGTTTTTCCAAATACAGTTGTATTTTTCTTGTTTCAATTCCTAGCTCTTGCGCCTTTTTCGTCATTTCCAAGGCTTGATGGTTTCCGTTTTGAAGTTCATTTGCGTAAATCGACACCCCATTTTGATTTGCGACGCGTTCAACAGGCAACCAGTAATCGATTAAAGTGTCTTCTATTTTCTTCTTGAGCCAATCAATTGGATAAACAACATTTGTAGTTTGAAAATGATAAATGTAGTCGTTGCAAAAATCATTAAACGACGCTAAAGTTTTGGTCAATTCGACAACATTGCTGCCAAATCTGTTATCAGAATCGTCAAAGTATTGTTTCCATTTTGTTACCTGGTTGACAAAAAATATCCGAATAGCCTCTTTTGCGATCATGAACTAATCCTCCTGTTAGGGTTTTCTATTGATAGCATGGTGGGTAATTTCCCGATATTATCGACCACCATTCCAAAGTGAAAATGTTCCATTTTCCTTGACAGTATACCCCTTTTTCACCTCCCAGGTATGTTATGTTCCCAGTGAATTCAAGTGACTCAGTGGGGGGCCAAGACTCTAAAGTTGATTCTGTGATTTGGCTTTGCCCATTCACAACCCCCGTTAAGATACGTTTCTCAAAGGTTACAACATAAAATTGATTTGTGTTTTGAGGCGGCATTTCAATCGAAATTGGATTTGAATTCTCCGGCAGTGCGATTTTTGACCAGCTAGTTTGCCCTACCGCTTGTGCCCACACGTAATTGTCTGTAAGAATAACTATATAAAGTTCATTAACCGCAATAGAGATAAAAGGATCATTGATTTTGTTTGTTGGCAATAGTTTCCATTGACCAGCCAAGTGTATATATACTCGATTGTCTTCCATCAATAGGAAATACATCTCTTCGACTTTCGGGTTGATCGCAAAGTCCTTAATTGCCAACTTTCCAGTGCCTTCAGGCAGTCCTAATTCCCTAGGAGCTACTGGGCCCTGAATAAAAATGTTTTCGGTTGTAATTATGATAATGTTGCTGTTGAACGCTTCAAGTTTAAGGATGTCAACGTTTGCGGGCAATTTTAATTCCTGAGTTTCCCAAGTTGCCCCGAAGTCTTTACTGGCACAAATCAAACTATCTTGTTCGGTACGGTAGAGATAGATATTGGATGGCTTAATTGGGTCTGCACTTAATTTTAGTGTCTTTCCTGGATTTGATAACTCGCAACTTGCAGAATAATTATTTATAACACTCCATCCATCTGTGTTGAAAACAGTAAAAAGACTCAGTAATCTGAATCCAGATAGAAGAACTACTGCGACAATAAATGACGCGGCCAACTGGCGTGGAAGTATATGCCTCAGGAAATAATTCACGACGAAACTGTTTCGCATGGACTTCGGCAACTGTTTTCTTAATGGCCAAAGTGCCATCTCAATTAGTCTTTTTTCCTTACGGTCTTTGCCTCTCTCTAGGTCTAGAATGTAATTGATAATATTTTTGCGCAAGTCGTCTGAAAAACAATTCGCCCACTCGTTGAGCTTTCTGATATTTGCTGAATTCAACAGTATAAGACTGGCAGACTCGGCGTTGAATATTATGTGTTCCCTCTCCCGTTTGATAACGCTCAAGGTCTCGTTAGTGAAGGGATATTTATAAAGCCTTTTCCATATTTTCACCCCTTGCTCCAACAACTCCTCCGCCTGCTTCCTCCTTACGATCTCTGGATTCAACCTGATCTCATCGAGCAGGATATCGTGCGCGAGTTCATATGCCACGCCAGACTCGGTCTCTTCGCCGCGCAGGAGGCGATTCCTTGCCAGCAGGCTGATCGCGTCGCGGACTTGGTCTTCGGGATAGTTGCCCAAAGCATCAAATAATTCCTGCTCTGTCCGCAGGACTCTTTGCTGGGTGGAGGTGACCAGCCCTTGCAAAACCTGCTGGCATATGGCAATTCGATTCTTCGGAACTTTTTCACTGAGAACTCGGTCAAGGTGGTTTTTGAGAATTCCCTGGGCTTTGCCTAATTTCACATACTCATCACGTGTAAATATCTTCTGTTTTTGGCTGAGGTTTTCGAATAAAGCCGAACCGACGAGTTGAATGTGCGGTGGCAGGATTTGTTCCTCTCCCAAATCGTTCAACAACTCTGGTATCAGTCCTTTTTCAAAAGTGATTTTCTGCAATTTGGCGGGTTTCGCAATGGCTTCTTCTGCCTCGGCGCGCGAGAGCGGTTTGAGGAGATAGGCGTTTTCAAACGGGTCGGAAATCCCCGGTTGAAACGCGGCGAGGTCGCTGAAATATTCTTTTCGCAAACAGAACATCCAGCGGATATTCAGGCTGGGGTTATTGATGCACTCGGAGAGATCGTCAATGAATGACTTGCGGTCTTGTTCCTGCACACGGGTGAAGAATTCTTCGAATTGGTCGAGGATCAAGATGAGCGTGGTTTTCGGGCCGAGGATGGAGGTCACGCGCCGAAGGAAGTCTGCGAGGCGCTCTTTCATGAGTCCGGCGGCGAACTCTGAGTCTGCCACAAGCGTGCGCTTGATCACATCCGCTGGATTTTTATCGTAGGAGCGCACGTATATGGGGAGGTGTTTTGAGGCGAGAATGGCTGGCATGATGCCTGCCTGCAACAGGGATGTTTTGCCCGCGCCCGATTCGGCATGCAGGACGGAGAACGCGCTGCGCGAAACCAGCCGGGCTATTTCAATTTTTGCCTCATCACGACCAAAAAAATACTTCGCATCTGCGAGGCGATATTCCAGTAAGCCGCGATAGGGAGTGTGCGATTCGCTTTTTTCTGCGAGGCGGTTTTGCAGATCGTTCGCGTATTTGCCGATTCCCTCCGCCAACAGTTTGATCTCGATCGAGCGCGCCTTTTCCGCCGCCTCAGCCGCGGTGAGCGCGCGTTGATGGATGATTTTTATTTTTTTGATGAGATCGCGGCCTGCAATATTGACGTCCCCGCGAAACAAGGTTTTCCCACGGAATTGAATAGATGTTGAAATCCGTGACGTAGCCCTGGATTTCGTCCTGCTCTTTTTTCGAGTGACAGGTTTTTTTGCCACGTGGTTTTTATCGTTGAAATATTTTCGAAGTTGAAGATTACGATTTCGCTTCTTCTTTTGCTTTTTTGGCGATCTTCTTCGCGGCTTCTCCGATACCCAGCATGGGGTGGACAAGTGTTTTCACAACCACGTCCAGCATGTCCGGCGCCATCCTCGCGATATTGCGGAACCGTTGTGCCAGAAACCCCTCGTCTACTTTTTCGTTTTTCTTCGCCGCCTCTGTTACCTTCGATTGAATCTTGCTGATCTCGACTTTTAAATCTTCAAGAGTTGCGAGAGAAGATTTTGTGTTGGCTTCGATGTCCTTGCGAAGCTGATCGAATAACTTCACCACCTGCGCCTCATCGAAGCCGATGATGGTTGTCTTGTTTATGATGTCCCTACCTGCAAAATTAAAGTCCCCAGTAAAGCGGGCATTTTTCTCGAACTCCAGGATGTTTTGATTTCTATTTGAATCGGACTTTTTGGGTGCGCGTTTCGGAAGTTGCTTTTTCTTCGTTGCGGGCTTTTTTGTCTTTTTTACTGTCATATCCCACCTCGTTTCTCATTAATTGGAGTGACACGTGTAAAGAATGCCCCCGCTGATTCGCGTGGATATTGCGATCTTGTTTCAATTCCATCAACATTTCTCGATGCCATAATTGTTTCCCTTTGATTGAAGGCGCCGGACGAGAAGTGACGGTATTATAGTCCAAAATTGGACTCAGTGAGCATAAATATTACAAGGAGTTCAGCGCCCGATAAAACCCTGCCGAGAGCAACGCACTGGCAGTGAGGATGTCGCCTGCCACGCTCCAGCGAACTTTTTGCTAAAGCGTTCCGATGAGCCGAGGATCAGCAAACCGGCTTCGTAGAATTTCTCCGCGTTCAAAAACTTGCTCCAGCAAATATGAATATCGGTGGCAAAGAGGAATTTTGTCGCGGTCACATCCTCCGCCAGGGGTGGGGCTGGCTCGATCAGTATTTTTGCTATGGTCTTCTCAAAGTAGCTTGACGGATGTATGGGTTTGTGGCGCAATCTCAACGCGAATTACGCAAATCGGGCGAATTTCGCGAAAACCAGGAAAAATTCGCGTTATTCGCTTCATTGGCGGTATTCGCGTTAAAGATTTTCCGACTTTGAGAAAGCTATCGTATTGTTGCCGATTATTCTCCCCAAGAAACAATCGAGGGTGTACAATGCTATGGCGTTCGAGCCAATAATCACGAAGGGAGTTTCAAATGACAAAATCATCCGACAATCACAACCCCAACCTCGCTGAAACAACCGCGGGTCAGTCTTTAAAAGCTCGCTACAAGAACCATTTTGTAGATACAGTGGATAAGGCGCAATATCTCTTGATGTACGCCTCGAGCAAGTGCCCGAAAGATATTAAACCGAAAACGATTGAGGCGATCATCACAGCCCGTCGTCGCGTGGAAAACGAGGGCGAGCTGGACCCAAAGGAAGAAGCAAATTTCTGGCTCGCTTATCAGGATATTTGGAAACTCGTGGAGCCGGTGACCGCGGAAAGCGTCAAAGCCAACCTCCCGATTGAGTCGGCAACGAACAGCCTCCTGCTTCGGTTATTTCCATTCCTATCCCGCTGGTTTGGAAAACAGATCGTCGTCAAGTCCCGCAGAACGGTTAACCGCTATATCGTGTTTGCCGCGTTTGTATTGCTTCTTTTATTGCTCAATCAGATCTACTGGGTGATCGGGAACCAGCTCACGACACAGTTGGCTGACCTTCTGCAAAAACAAACCGAATTGAGCGCCCAGGTCAGCGAGAACCAAAAAGAATTTAGCGTCATCCAAATCCTGTACGAGCAAAACGAAATCGAATCTGGTAAATACGACCAGAGCGTGGGTTTTACGTACGACTCCACTCCTGAATGGAGACGGGATACCCTCGAAAATCTATCTGAAAAAGCCCGTCTCGAAAATGAGCAGGAATCGTTGAAATTACAACAAGATCGGAGTTCTGCGATTCTGGGAATTTGGACCCAACCTTGGGAATCGTTAATCACGACAGAGATTCAGTCCACGAATGACAAATACGAACCGCAAATCCAAAGTATCAACGCGGAGATGTTGATTATCCAGGGACAAATCGCAAAAGACTCGGATGGTGCGATCACAGCCAGCGCGTTGAATGACGCCCTCAGTCCGGAATTGAACGTGATTGACGAACAATTACGGAATCTATACACGGGCAATGACGAGATCACCCTTCAAGCGGAGAGCATTCAAGGAAAGATCGAAACAGTTAATAATCAACTAACCGACCTCGCAGGTGATGAGATTACACGGACCAATCGAAACGCGGATTTAGAGTTGCAGGCGGGTGAACTTGATGTGCAACTAGCAGACCTGGAGGCAAAAGAGTCGGTCAATCGGGAACAGGCAAAAGGAATTTCAGATCAGTTAATCAGCCTTGCCGGGGACCCTGGCGCAGATCAGAGTTTAAAAAGCGCTTTGGAATCTCAGTTGACGGAGTTGGACGCGCAATTTCTTTTACTTCAGGTTGATAAGGAAACTGTTCAAGAGCAAAAGGATGAAATTAGCGCCCAACTGACAGCCCTTGTAGGCGACGAAACCGCACGCCAGAGTCGGAAGGAGGAGCTCAATTTGCAATTAACGGAGTTGAATTCCCAGTTGACCGACCTCGAGACCAGCCGGGCAATCATTGGGGATCAGATTCAAAGCCTGCAATCGCAGGCAAATGATTTGCTGAGCCGGCTTGTGCCACCCGAACAGATCGTCATCGAGCGGAATCAACAGTTAGAGCAGTTGAATGAAGAGATAAACGCTCTGGAACGACAGAAACTCGCAGATGCCAACCGGGAAAGATCGCGTCAGGCACAACTGGCTGGAAAGTTCGTGCTCGATATTTTGCAAGGGTATCTCCTGCCGCTGTTGTACGGAGTGCTGGGCGCGGCAACTTTTGTCCTCCGCACTATTTCACGGCAGATCGAAACGGTAACGTATTCTGATGAGGCCGGCGTTCAACATCTTTCGAGAATTTCGTTGGGCGCGTTGGCTGGCATTATGGTCGGGTGGTTTTCCTTCCTGATTAACACGTCAACTTTCTTCGGAACGGTTTCTCCGCTGGCAATCGCGTTTTTGGTTGGCTACAATATCGAGCTGTTCTTCTCGTTGATGGATGTTGCCATCAACCGGTTTAAGAATCCTCAAAAAGAACAATCTTCAACGAATAAAGCAAGTGGAGTCAGCAAGGACGCACCGCCCAAGGTCGAATCCAATACCGGCAACTCGGCTGAATAGTTTAAGAACTTTCACTTGCCCTGCTCCAAGACGGTCTGTGACCGTCGGTTTTCGGCAGATACGGCGGTCATACGTGTGCCTGTGGCTCAGTGCAGGCAGACCGCCTGCGAGCGAAAGCCTTGAGTTCATAAAAATTCCCCGAAGAATTGAAATTCTTCGGGGAATTTAATTTTATGGATATACCCGCTTGATCGTCCGCGGAAACGGAATTGCCTCGCGGATGTGCTCAATGCCGCACAGCCATGCGACGACTCTTTCCACGCCCATGCCGAATCCTGAATGGGGAACGGATCCAAACTTACGCAATTCCAAATACCACTTGAAGGCTTCTTCGGGCAGTCCTTCTTTTCTGATTCGCGCGAGCAACGCATCGTGATCGGATATGCGTTCCGAGCCGCCGCAGATTTCGCCGTAGCCTTCAGGCGCGAGCAAATCAACAGACTTGCACACTTCGGGTCTTCCGGGCCACGGCTCCATATAGAAGGCTTTGATTTCAGTGGGATAGCCATGCACAAACACGGGTTTGTCATATCGTTTGGTGATTTCGGTTTCGTGCGGCGCCCCGAAGTCCATGCCCCATTCGAATTTGAGCAGTTCCTTTTTATCTGGGTCGGTTTCTTTTTCGTAAAGCTCGATCAATAATTTTGCGGCGTCATCGTAGGATACGCGCGGGAACGGAGCGCTGATGTTTTCCAATTTGGAAACATCGCGCTCAAGGAATTTCAATTCTGCCGCGCAATCGCGCAAAACATTTTTTATGATGTGAGTGATCAGCCCTTCTTCCACTTCCATCAAGCCGTCTAAATCGCAGAACGCGATTTCAGGTTCGAGCATCCAGAACTCGGTCAGGTGGCGACGCGTCTTTGATTTCTCCGCACGAAAAGTTGGACCGAAACAATAAACTTTTCCAAACGCAAAAATGTTGGCTTCGTTGTAGAGTTGTCCTGTTTGCGCGAGATAAGCAAACCCTTCATCGAAGTAAGGAGTCTCGAAAAGAGTTGTTGTCCCTTCGGCGGCGGCGGGGGTCAGGATGGGCGTATCGAGATTGAAGAAACCATTGCCATCCAAATACTCGCGCACCGCAGACATCACCTTGACGCGCACTTTCAAAATCGCCCACTGGCTTTGCATCCGAATCCACAAGTGACGATGATCGAGCGCGAAGTCGGGACCATGATCTTTGAGCGACATCGGATAATCTGCGTCAGCCGCTTGCACGATCTTCAAGTCTTTGATCCCAACTTCAAACCCGCCAGGGATTCCCGGAGCGCGCTGATCCTCACGCACCGAGCCAGTGATAATGACCGATGACTCTTGCGGCAGGCGCATGATCTGGTCAAAGAGCGACTCGTCCAAATCACCTTTGAACGCGACGCATTGAACGAATCCACTGCCATCACGGACAAGCAGAAAACATAACTTCCCTTTGGCAGTGCGATTGTAAACCCAGCCTTTTATTTCGATTTCTTTGCCAACGTATTTTGAAATATCTGAAACTCGAATTGATTCCATAATTTTTCCTCATAGACTTGGGAACGGAGATTCGTTCACCATCCAATTCTCCAGTTCTCTTCTTCACGAATCTCCAGTCTCTAATCTCTAATCTCTGGTCTCGATACGCTCGCAAACTGCGCTCGCTACTCGACCACCGCCAATCTCCAGTCTCTAATCTCTAATCTCGATATGTAACTCTTTCAATTGCTTCGGCTCAACAACAGACGGCGCGTCCGCCATCACATCGCGTGCACTTTGATTCTTCGGGAAGGCGATCACTTCACGAATGTTTGGCGCGTCCGCAAGGACCATACACAAACGATCAATGCCCGGGGCAATGCCTCCATGAGGAGGAGTCCCATACTCAAACGCTTCGAGCATGTGACCAAACCGTTCCTGCGCTACTTCGGGGTCAAGCCCAATCAACTTAAAAACCTTTTCCTGCAATGCGCGGTCGTGGATTCGGATGGAGCCTCCGGCGGCTTCGTATCCGTTCAGGACGAGATCATATTGTTGTCCATGCGCCAAGCCTGGGTCCGAGTCGAGAAGCGGGATATCCTCCGGCATCGGCGCGGTGAACAGGTGATGGCTTGGGTCCCAGCGTTTTTCGTCCTCGTTCCACATCACAAATGGAAAATCAATCACCCAGCAGAACGCCAGAATATTTGGATCCGCCAACTTGAGATCGTTGCCTAATTTGACGCGCAATTTGCCGAGCGTCTCAAAGACGATGGATGGCTGATCCGCGACAAATAAAAGCAGGTCGCCGTTTTGCGCTTCCATTTTGGACCTCAAAGCCTGATTCTGTTCCTCGGAAAGGAACTTGGCGAAAGAGGATTTCTGCTCACCGTCCTTTGTGATGGCAAGCCAGGCAAGACCTTTTGCACCCTGCTCCTGGGCATACGCGGCAAGCGCATCAATTTGTTTGCGCGTGTAATCGCCGCATCCCTTGGCATTGATGCCGCGCGCAGAAGCCGCCTCTTCAAACACTTTGAAGCCAGAACCTTTTGCGAGATCGGTAATATCTTTTAATTCAAGCCCAAAGCGAATATCTGGCTTGTCCACACCGAAACGTTCCAGCGCTTCCTGATACTTGACGCGGGGCCAAGGGGATTGAAAGAGATGTTTATGCGGCGTCACTTCGGCGACCAGTTTTGTGAACATGCCTTCAATGAGTCCCATCACATCTTCGCGTTCAACGAAGGACATTTCCAGGTCGAGTTGCGTGAACTCAGGCTGTCGATCGCCTCGTTGATCTTCGTCGCGGAAACAGCGCGCGATCTGGAAGTATCGTTCCATGCCAGCGACCATGAGCAGTTGTTTGAGTTGTTGCGGTGATTGAGGCAGGGCATAAAACTCTCCTGCATGAACGCGCGACGGAACGAGATAGTCACGCGCGCCTTCCGGTGTGGTCTTGAAGAGAATCGGCGTTTCGATTTCGAGAAAGCCTTTATCGTCGAGATAATCACGAATGAATTTCACTACGCGGTGGCGCAAGGTAAGGTTGTAACGCATCTTCTCGCGCCGCAGGTCAAGATAACGATATTTCAAGCGGATGTTTTCATCCACCTCTTCGTCGTCGCGGTTGATGATGATGGGCGTCGTTTTGGATTGATTCAAAACAACCACGCTTTGCGCCTCCACTTCGATCTCGCCTGTCCCCATCTTCGGGTTGAATTGATCGGAGGGGCGCACCTTAACCGGACCCGTAATTTGCAACACCCATTCAGCCCGCGCTTCGGTGATGAGTTTGTGCGCGTCAGGGAACTCATCCGGGTTGGATACGATTTGCGTGATCCCGTAGCGATCGCGCAGAACGAGAAAGATCACCCCGCCGAATGTGCGGACGTTATGCACCCAGCCCGCGAGCGTCACTTGCTGACTCGCATGGCTGGCGCGTAATTCTCCACAAGTATGAGTTTTGTACATGATACGCCTCCGAATTTATTGTTCGTCATTGCGAGGAGGGTGCTCGCCTGCCCCGATGTTCTTACGGGGTCCCGACGAAGCAATCCCCCTCATCGAATTGGAGATTGCTTCGGGCTATCGCCCTCGCAATGACGGGTAGTATATAAAATAAATCGCCCTTCGCGTTATGCGTTGGGCGATTGGTTTGACTTTAGTTATCCGTCAACTAGCAAGGCCTCGCCCAACGATATATCAGATCGTCATTGTCGTCATTATTATTGTTATTAGCGAAGCGGATTTGGTATTTCATGATTGCGGCATTATAGCACAGACTCATCTCTCCAACGCGGACTCGGCTGGATTGGCAGGGTTGTAATACACCATCACCTGCGCGCCGACGGGGTAGCGGGCAATTATCTTATGCGCATCTCCCATCAAGCGGACGTTGAAGAATTGCTCACCTGCTTTGATTGTTTGTCCCTGATAGGGATTTCCGTTTACTTGATATTGATAAACCACAACAGGAATCTCGGAACGGTTGTTGTTCGTGCGTCGTATTTGTATTGTAGAGCCGATGACTGTCCCCATCGTGCTGGACCAACTCTGTGCGGCTTGTTTGGCAACATCCCTCATCTTGCTTCGGCGATAGAGGAAGATGCCCAGTCCAACAAGGATGAGAATGGGCAACACAAAAGCACAAAGACCACCTGCGATGCTAATCAAAAAGGTGAAGACCGTTATGAGGATTGTAAATATTTCCATGAAATTCTCCTTCTTTGAAGAGGTGACTGTCATCCGCTTCGCAAAGACGACAGTCACTTTAATTTTACTTCACGTGTTTTGCAAACAGCCAGCCGATTGTACTGGGGCGTGGGAAGCGCGTCCGAAGACGGCGAGCAAGCCGCAGTCCGAGGAAAGATGCGCAGAGGTCAGGCGTTGCCCTGAGCTTGGCGAAAGGTTGATGGCGAGAAAGAACTGGAGTCCGATGGCGAAACATCTGATTATAAGTCTTCAATACTAAGGCGGGTGATTTAGATGTAAGGATGGTGTAAGGTGTATTGAGGATATACACTTCCAATCTGTGCGAAGATGTTGTATATTTATTTTGTTCGCGCCATTTCTAAAAACCAAAGGAGAGAAAAATGAGCTACAGAATGTTGTTTGTTTTGAATGCGATTGTTGTTTTTGCGCTCGGGCTGGTTCTTGTGCTTGCCCCCGGTGTGATCCTGGACCAATTTGGGACGGAGGCCCGGGTGGCTGAGTTGCAGTTGGCGAGATTTTTGGGCGCCGCGCTGGTGTCGGCAGGGTTGCTGTTTTGGTTTGCCAAGGATGCGGCTGAGGAAATAGTCCAGAAGAACCTGGGCATGGCTGGGCTTGTAGGAGCCGTGTTGGCTTTGATCGTCACCGCGATCGGCATCTCGCCCGCGAGCGGGATCATCCGCACGAATGGATGGATCGCGCTGGTTGTTGAGGTTGCTTTTGGGCTTGGTTACGGCTTTTTGTTATTCCTGCAACCAAGAATGAAATAAACCCGACCGTCCCGCAGGTTGGCTTCGAAAACCTACTCGTGCCCAGGAAACCTGTGGGACGATCTGCTACAACAACGACCACACCTACTGTGTGGTCGTTGTTGATTCAAGGATCAGATCGCTGGCGTAATCGAGTTTATTAACTTCTTCTTCAGTCAACCTCCAGCCGAGCGCGCCCGCGTTTTGCTGTGCCTGTTCCGCGTTTTTCGCGCCTGGGATGGGAAGCGCACCTTTGCAAATCACCCAATTCAAAGCCACTTGAGCGGTAGATTTGCCCCCGTGATCCTGCCCGATCTCGGTCATTAATTTTAGCAATGGCTGAATTTTTGTGAGTATCTCGGAATACTTTTTCGCACGACTGCCGGGCGGCGAATTCTCGGCGTTATATTTCCCTGTGAGCAAACCCTTTTCGAGCGGGCTGTATGCGATCATGCGGATGCCAAGTTCCTTGCAGCGTGCCAACGTGCCGTTTTTTTCATACACACGCTCCAACAAACTGAAGTGCAGTTGATTGGATGCAAGTTGGATGTTATTGCGCGCAAGCGCTGAATATGCCGCGAGCATGCGCTCGTGACCGAAATTTGATACTCCCACCGTGCGCGTCATCCCGCTTTTGATGCACTCACTTAAACCATCCATCAACGTATCTGTGCTCATCACCGGGCTGGGAAAATGGATTTGATACAAGTCCACACTTTCAACGCCGATGCGCGCCAGGCTTCCTTTTAGCGCGCGAGGCAACGCGCCTTTGTTGAACCTCCAGGGCATGGGGAAAAATTTCGTCGCGATCAAAACCGGCTGATCGGTCTCTTTGAGAAAGCGCCCGAGCAATCGTTCCGATAAACCGTTGCCGTATAACTCCGCAGTATCCACAAAACGGATGCCATCGGCAAGCGATGTTTGAAACGCCTGCCGCACTTCCTCCACTCCATATCCGTGCCCATACTGCCAAACGACCCGGTCGCCCCATTGCCAGGCGCCCAGCCCCATTTCTACGGCGTGCAAAAATCTTGTCTCACTGCTCACTTCTGTCAAGGTTGCTCTCCCAATTGAATTGCAGGATTGTATCTTAAAATATGTTTGTGTTATAGCCAGCAAACTTAATTCAGGATAAAATTCAGCCCTTGATATTTTGGAACTGATGGAACGCGATGCCCCACCCCCAACCCCTCCCCATTTTCACAGAAAATGGGGAGGGGCGAAGGGGAGGGGTCTGGCGCTCCCTGAGTTCCAGGGAGATGGCTGTGGCAACGATTTCCGAGTCGCGGGATTTTGAATCCGCCTCTGACTTAAGCCGGAGGCTGGGTCTGTCCTTTTCAAATTTATCCTTGCTGACGCGTGCCCTCACGCACCGTTCCTACGTCAACGAGAACCCGAATTCCTCACGGGATAATGAACGGCTGGAGTTCCTCGGCGACGCGGTGCTTGATTTCATCGTCGGCGCGTGGGTGTATCATCGCTTCCCCGAAATGCCCGAAGGTGACCTCACCAAGATGCGCTCCGCCATCGTCCGCAATGACCAGTTGGCGCGGTTCGCGCGGAAGTTGAATCTCGGTCCCGCGCTTCGATTAGGGCGCGGCGAATACCTCTCCGGCGGACATTACCGCGACGGCTTGCTCGGTTCGCTGTTCGAGGCGGTGATCGGCGCGTTGTATCTGGATTCAGGTTTGGGGGCGGTGGAGGCGTTCGTCAATCCATTGCTGGAGGATGTGCGCGAAATGATCCTCACGAAGATCCACGACCCGAAGAGTTTATTGCAGGAGTGGGCACAAGCACAAAAGATGAGCGCGCCGCGTTATAAAACCGTCTCAACGATAGGACCCGACCATGCAAAAGAATTTGAAGTGGAAGTGGAGGTTGGCGGCAAGGTTGCAGGCAGTGGACGCGGCACTAGCAAACACATCGCCGAACACGCCGCGGCACAGGATGCAATGGAAACTTTGGGAATTAAATAAACAATTGAACCACTGAGTCACGGAGACACCGAGAAAAATAAATCTCCGTGACTCAGTGTCTCCGTGGTGAAAAGAAAACTAAATGCCTCTTCGCCTAAAATCTCTCGAACTGCACGGTTACAAAACATTCGCATCGAAGACCACCTTCGAGTTCGCGAGTGGCATCACCGCGATTGTCGGACCGAACGGTTCGGGCAAATCGAATATCGCTGATTCGTTACGCTGGGTGCTGGGGGAACAATCCTACACGTTATTGCGCGGTAAAAAAACCGAAGACATGATCTTCAACGGCTCGGAACATCGCGCGCGCGCAAGCATGGCTTCTGCTCACGTCCTTTTTGACAACACCAACGGCTGGCTTCCTATTGATTTCACCGAAGTCGGCATGACGCGCCGCGCCTATCGCGATGGTCATAATGATTACCTGCTCAACAGCCAGCATGTGCGCCTGCGCGACTTGAACGAGTTGCTCGCGGCATCCGGTTTGGCTGACCGAACTTATACCATTCTCGGTCAGGGGCTTGTAGATGCATCGCTTGCATTGAAAGCGGAGGATCGTCGCCGCCTGTTTGAAGAGGCGGCAGGAGTCGGCTTATATCGCATCCGCCGCGAGGAAGCGTTGAAACGACTCGATACCACGATGCGCAATCTCGAGCGCGTGCTCGACATTATGTCTGAGTTAGAGCCGCGCTTGCGCAGTCTCGAACGCCAGGCGAAACGCGCGATTGAATATTCCCGTGCACAGGCAGATTTGAAAGTGATCCTGCGCGAATGGTATGGCTATCATTGGCATCGCGCCCAACAGGAACTGGCTACCGCGCGCGATTCGGTGAAGGTGCAGGAAGTTCGCGTGAACGAAGCGCGTGAGGCGTATCAAAAAGCGCAGGCAGAGTACAACACATTTCGCGAGAGGTTCACCGGCTCACGCGCGCAACTCAACGCATGGCATCGAGCCTCTGCTGAGTTGCATAGCCAGCGTGAAGAAGTGAGCCGTGAACTGGCAGTTCTCGAAGAACGGCGGCGTTCCCTGCTTGCCGCGCAAACCTCCGTGCTGGCGGATAAGGATCGCACAACCGACGAAGAAAAAATTGTGCGCGCCCGCATCGAAGAGGTGGAACAGGAGTCCGCGCGGTTGCAGACGGAATACGATGAGGCGCAAAAACAAGTTATCGAGTCGCAACATAAGTTACAGAACAGACAATCCGAGCGATCTTCTCTCGAAGAAAAACTTCAAATTGCCCGCGTGCAAATTGAAAAATGGAACACGCAACGCGCAGAGTCACGGGCGCGGTTGGATGAGTTGACTTCTCGCTTGGAATCCTTGCAGGCGCGGTTGGATGATGCAAGCAAGGCGATTGCAACAGCAGAGTCCGCGGCGCGTGATGCTGGGGAGAAGTATTCACAGGCGCGTGAAAAACGCGAACATGCCGAACAAGAATTGCAAAAAGTGGTAGATAAAGAAGAAAGAGGAAAGAAGGAAGTTGAACGGCTCGAAACCGAACGACGCGCAAAGAACGATGAGCGATCCAATCGTCTCGCGGATCACACGCGCAATAAGACTCAACTCGAAGTGCTTGAGCAAGCCGAGCAGTCACTTGCTGGCTATGCCGAAGGCGCGCGCTTTTTGCTCGATGCGGCGCGCCAGCTAAAACTCAAAGAC
>Ga0247727_10009908_pt1 | contig 17044 bp, 15 predicted proteins | sample WisWelCaveWW1625_FD_202498 | JGI IMG/M metagenome (GOLD analysis project Ga0247727, IMG submission 202498) | Biofilm microbial communities from Wishing Well Cave, Virginia, United States - WW16-25 | ecosystem: Environmental > Aquatic > Deep subsurface > Groundwater > Cave microbial mat | place...
ATCGGCCCAGGGGTCGACCGGGTATTTGGCCGGCTTGCGATCACGAGCGACCACTCGCAGGGAGGCGTCCAACACTTCGGGCGCGCCCACGTCGACGTTTTCGGCCGCAAAGCAGAACAGCGTGCCGTCGTCGGCGAGTACGTAATAACGCCCGCCGTGAATCAGCGGTGCGGCGCTCACGCCGTTGTCGCCCTTGGTGGTCGTCGGCAAGCGGTAGGTCCACTGCACCGCGCCATCGCTCGGGCTGAATCCGAAGAGATGTCCGCGGATGGTCGCGGCAAATGCGCCGGTGTCGCTCACGAAAGGACTGGTCAGCACCCGCCCATCCACTTTGACCGGCGACTTCTTCCACGGTGAGCGACCTTGCACAAAGTCGAACGCGTACACGAACTCGTCCGCGCCAAAGAACAGCGTGGTGCCGCGAACCGCCGGCGAGCCGTTGATGCGCGCGTTGGAGGCGAGCGCCCGGGTCCATAAACGAGCGCCGGAGTCCTTCTGAAACCCGACCAGGCGCTCACCGGCGGCGACGATGACCTGGCTGCCGACGATCACCGGCCCGCTGTTGGTGGTATCGCCCATGCCGCCCTGCCACACGATCCGTTTGGTCGTCAAGTTGATGGCATACAGCACGTCGCCCGAAGCCGCGTACGCCAGATTTCCCGCCACCGCGAGCGCGCCGGTCACCGCACCTTCCACCGAAACGCTCCACGCGTTTTCCAAAGCGGTGGGGGTCAGCGTCGCGCCCCAAATCTTGCCGGAGGTGGTCCCGAACAACACCTGATTGCCGGCCAGCACCGGCGAGGAATACACCGCTCCGCCGGCGTTGAAGTCCCAGGCCACCGCGCCGGTGTCGGCATTGACCGCGATCAACGATTTGTCGCGCGTGGCCTTGGTCCCCAACAAGACGAGGTTGGGCGGAAAGAACGCGAGCGGAGAGGCCACCGCGTCGGTCAACGGGAGCGAGTACGTGTAGCTGTCGTCGGTGCCCTTCTTCTTCCAGAGCGGCTCTCCGGTCTCGGCGTCGACGCCATACACGTCCTTGCTGACGGCAAAGAACAGCCGGCCATCACCGCTGGCGATGGGCGACGAAGTGTTGTTGCGAAACTGCGTGAAGGTTGCAAACTTCCAGAGCAACGTCAGCGGCGGGGAGAAGACCTCCTTGACATATCCGAGGCGGTCGGCCCCACCGCGGTATAGCGCTGGCGCCGCGGACGGGGTCGGCCCGGTCGCATTCTGCGGATGACCGGTTTGCTGGGCGACGACGGCCGCCGCACTGGTGGCGATGAAATCTCTTCGGCGCATGGTGCTCACTCCTTGCCTCCCGAACGAATACCGAAGTATATGCGTTTGCGCGCGTCGTGGCAAGTTGACTTTTGGAAGGGCGTGTCAAGTGTCAAGTTTCAGGTGTCAAGTGGAAACGTGCGAGTTCACTGACGCTTGACACTTGACACTTGCCCCCTGACACTCCCTTGCCTGATGCAACGTCGCCTCCACTTCTTCGACTTCACTCTGCTGGCCTGCGCACTGCTGCTGGTTGGCCTCGGCAGTCTGGCGATCTTCTCCGCCAGCGCCGGCGGACTGGCCTTCCGCAAGCAACTGGTCTTTGTGACGGTGAGCCTGGCCGCGATGACCGTGTTGGCGTTGACCAACTTCGAGCTGTTCGATCGCCTGGCGCCGTGGATCTACGCCGGGACGCTGGCGCTGCTGGTGGCCGTGTTTGTCGGGGGCGCGCACGTGCGCGGCGCGCAACGCTGGCTGAACCTCGGCGGCTTTCAGTTGCAGCCGTCCGAATTCGCCAAGCTGTTCCTGACCCTGGCGCTGGCCTCGCTGTTGGCGAAGCATCAAGCCCAGATCACCGAACCGCTCACCCTGCTCAAAGCGTTCGCGCTCATGGGCCTGCCGGCGCTCATCGTTTTCAAGCAGCCGCACCTGGGCAACACGCTGGCGCTGTTCGCCATTCTCTTCGGCATGCTGTTCGTCGCGGGCGCGCGCGTGAGCCACCTGGCGCTGACGGCGACCTTGGGCCTGCTGATCTTTGCCGTCGCCTGGAAGACCGATCGCATCAAGCCCGAGCAGAAGCGCCGCCTCACCGCGTTCTTAAACTCCGCCGATGTGCGCCATCGCGACGAGAACTGGCAGGCGCTGCAATCGCGCGTGGCGATCGGCTCGGGCGGACTGCTCGGCCAGGGGCATCAGCGCGGCTCGCAAAACCAGCTCGGCTTCGTGCCCGACAACCACACCGACTTCATCTTCGCCGTCATCGGCGAAGAGCACGGCTTCGTCGGCGGCGCGCTGGTGCTGGGCCTGCTAACCGTGATGCTGTGGCGCATGCTGGTGATCCTCCGCGACACCGAAATCGTCTACGGCGCGCTCGTCGCCTCCGGCCTTTTCGTCTGGATGGCCTGGCAGGTCTTCGTCAACCTCGGCATGACCATGCAACTGCTCCCCGTCACCGGCCTGCCCCTGCCCTTCGTCAGCTACGGCGGCAGCAGCATGCTCAGTTCCTTCATGTCGCTCGGCGTGTTGCAAAGCATCGCCATGCGCCGGCGGCGGATGACGTTTTGAACTTGCCCGGAGCCCCCGACAGGGCGTGAAGGTATCCCCCGGCTCCCTTAAGTAGCAGCGCTCCAGTCTTCGATCGTCAAGTCGGCAATTGCCTCGAAGTCGCGGCGGTTGCACGTAACCAGCACAGCACGATTCACCAGAGCGATAGCGGCAATTCGCAGGTCGTGAACACCAGTGTGGCGGTGAGCGCGTCGGAGCGTCTGAAACTGCTCTTCCGCGCGCGCGTCGAAATCGTAGAGGCGCAGGTTGACGAGGAAGACAACCGTGCGGCGCAAGTGCGCGTAAGCGGCCACCCGCTCCGGCCCCGTCTGCGCGCGACGAATCCGGCTGAGCCGACCGCGCAACTGCTCTTCGGCGGTGATGATGGTGAGTCCCAAGTCCGACGGCGGCGTTGCCACCACTCGTGCGCGCACTGCCACTTCGCCGCGTTGAAAGAGCGAGGCGGAATCAGTGTCCAGCAGATAGAGCGGCATGATCCTGCTCGGCCACGTTCACTTCCTGACGATAGGCGGCGACCTCGGCCAGGTAATCGTCGAAGGTAGGGTCGTCAGCAAACATGCCGAACCACGGCAGCCAGGGATGAGCCGGTTCGCCGACCTCCACGTTGACAATCTCGCCTTGCGTCAGCCGCGAAGCCAGCGCATCTGTCACATTGGCGAGCGCCTCATCGCGCGTCTCGCCCGTACCCACGCAATCGGGGAGCAACAAGGCCGTCGCGCGATAACCGTTCTCTTGAATTCGTTGCAGTAGGACTCTGTGCGTCATCGGATTCTCACCAGCGCTCATCATGGCGTTTGCGGCACGAGACGTCAAACAAGGGGAGGTCGGATCGACCCAATCGGTTCGCCCGTCCCGATACATCGCGTGGGCGGAAATACAACGCACGCCCGGGGACTTGATTCATCCGGAATCAGGTCGAACCCAAAATCGCCCACTTTTGGCCTTCCAGCACCCCCTAAATCTGCCAAATCGCCGATGGAATGACCGGACACGCCGATGGAAGGCGCCGACATGCCGACCCAATGAACGGACGCGCCGATGGAATGACCGGACACGCCGATGGAAGGCGCCGACGTGCCGACCCAAGCCGACGACGCGCCGATGGAACGCGCCGACGTGCCGACCCAAGCCGCCGACGCCCGATGGAATGAACGGACGCGCCGATGGAAGGCGCCGACGCCCCAGCGGAACCCACCGACCCGCCGACCCAACGTGCCAAGTCGTCGATGCAAGAGGACGAATTGCCGACAGGACGAACCCACAAGCCGTGTCAAACTGAGTCCATCGTCACGCAAGGAACGTGCATGTTTACCACGCTGATCTCCACCTACGACCTCGCCGTTCGACTGGCCGATCCTGCGCTGGTGCTGCTCGACTGCACGTTTGATCTGGCCAAGACCGAGGCCGGCGAGCGAAGCTGGCGAGCGGGGCACATTACCGGCGCGGCGTACGCGTCGCTGAACCGTGACCTGTCGTCGCCGCCGAACGGCTCGAACGGTCGTCACCCGTTGCCGACGGTCGAGGCGCTGGCGGCGCAGCTCGGCGCTTGGGGAATTGACGCGACGAAGCAGGTCGTCGCGTACGATCAAGACCTGGGCATGTTCGCCGCGCGACTCTGGTGGCTGCTGAAGTGGCTGGGCCACGACCAGGTCGCGGTGCTCGATGGCGGCTTCGCCAAGTGGCAGCGCGAGGGCCGGCCCACGCGCGGCGGCGACGAACCCTTGCGCGCGGCGGCCACGTTCGCGCCCGCGCTGCGCGAGGCGTTGCGCGTGACGGTCGATCGCGTCGAGCGACTCATCACCGATGAGAACTGGCGGCTGGTGGATGCGCGCGCGCCCCAACGCTTCCGAGGCGAGACTTCGCCACTCGATGCCGTGGCCGGACATATTCCCGGCGCGCAGAATCGGTTCTTTCAATCGAACCTCAACTCCGACGGCACCTGGCGCGCGCCCGACGCACTGCGCACTGCATGGCAGGCGTTGCTCGACGGCGTCCCCGGCGACCGGACGGTTTGCTATTGCGGCTCGGGCGTCACCGCCTGCCATAACCTGCTGGCGCTGGAGCTGGCCGGCGTGCGCGGCGCGAAGCTTTACCCCGGCTCATGGAGCGAATGGAGCAGCGACTCGACCCGGCCGGTGGCGACCGGCGAGGCGTAGTCGATGGGCCGGCGCTGCGCGCTGTTGACGCTAACGGTGGTCGTCGCGTGCGCGCTGGCGTTCAGCGCAGTGGCGCCCGCCCCGCCCGCTGCCTTCCTGCGCACACCCGACCTTCACGATGACCGCGTCGTCTTCGCGTGCGAGGGCGACTTGTGGCTGGGCGAGTTGACCACGGGCAAGGCGACGCGGCTCACGCGTGACGATGGCCCCGAGACCGAGCCGCGCTTCTCGCCGGACGGAAAGCTCATCGCCTACACCGCCTCGTACGACGGCACGCCCGAAGTGTATGTGATGCCCGTCACCGGCGGAGCGCCGCGTCGCTTGACCTATCGCAACACCTCCGCCGAGGTTGTGGACTGGACGCCCGACGGCGCGAGCATCGTCTTCCGCTCGCCCGACTATCCGCGCGCGTGGACGCTGTGGAGCGTGCCGGTCGGCGGCGGCTTTCCGCGCAAGCTGCCGCTGGAGTTCGCGTCGCACCTCGCCTACGCTGCCGACGGCCAGCGCTTCGTCTTCACGCGCTTCTTCCGCCACAACCATCCGTGGTTCCGTTACGAGGGCGGCCAGAAGAACGACGTGTGGGTGGGCGAGGCCGGCAAGCTGGAGTTCCGCCGCGTGTTCGCCACCAAAGGTAGCAACGAGTTCCCGGTGTGGGCGGGCGAGCGGCTCTACTTCGTCAACGACGAGGCCGGCAAGTTCTCGGTGATAACGACGACCAGCGATGGCAAGCAGGCGTCGCGTGCCGCCGGTCCGTATGACGCCGAGCTGCGCAGTCTGCAAACCGATGGCAAGCGGCTCATTTACGAGCGCGGTCACGAACTGGAGGTGCTCGACCTCGCGACCGGCAAGCCCGCCCCCGCGCGGTTCGAGTTGACGAGCGACCTGATCCACACGCTGCCGTATTCCGTTCCCGCCGAACGGTTTGTCAGCGCGGCCACGCTCGGCCCCAGCGGTCGCCGCGTGCTGATCGAGGCGCGCGGACAGATCGTCAGCGTGCCAGCGAAAGAGGGCGACGCGCACGTGCTGCTGGCGAAGGAAGGCGTGCGTTATCGCCACGCGGCCTGGTCGCCCGACGCGACGAAGCTGGCCTTCATTGCCGACGAGCCCATCGACCGCGAGGGCAAGACCACCGTCCGCGAGCAGCAACTCTACCTCGCCACCGCCGACGGCACCAACGCACGCGTCCTGACCAGCGAGGGCGGCCGGCAACTCGTGGGCCTGCGCTGGTCGCCGGACTCAAAGTGGCTGACGTTCAGTGACAGCGACACCAAGTTGTGGCTGGTGGATGCAGCCACCGGCGCGAAGACCTACCTCGGGCGCGGTGAATGGTGGACGTCCCCGCCGCACAGCTTCTCGCCGGACTCGAAGTGGCTGGTCTATCTCGAACACGACTTCGTCGCCGACTTCGACACGATGATGCTGTATGAAATCGCCAGCGGCCGCCGCGTGACGGTGAGCGATGGCCGCGCCGATGACCTCGCGCCGACGTTCAGCACCGATGGCAAGTGGCTGGCGTTCTTGAGCAAGCGACATCTCGCGCCGCGCCGCGATCCATTCCTCAACAGCCACGCCAACGAGAATCCGATCAAGGCGTTCCTGCTGGCCTTGCATCCCGACACCCGCTCGCCGCTCCTGCCCGACAATGATGACGAGCCGACCGCCACCGAAGCGAAGGCTGACGCGCCGCGCGAACTCGTCATCGACGGATTGTACGACCGGCTGATCGAGCTGCCGGTGCCGCCGGGCAACTACACCAAGCTCGAAGTCGTCGGCAATCAGGTGTTGCTGCTGGGCCTTCGCAGCTTGACGTTCTTCGACCTCAAGACCAAGCAGAGCGGAGTCGCGGCCGAGGGGGTCAGCACGTTCCAGGTCTCGGCCGACGGCAAGCGCGTGCTGCTGTTCAGCGGAGCGACCAGCCGCGTCATCGAGATGGCGGCCACCGCGTCGAGCGCCACCGGCCCGCTGGTAGGCGCGAGCGAGGGACGGCTCAACTTCGGCGGTTTGCAATTGCGCATCCACCCGCGCGCCGAGTGGGAGCAGATTTACTGGGAGTCGTGGCGGCTCATTCGGGATTACTTCTACCTGGCGAACCTCCACGGCGCCGACTGGCCCGCCATCGGTGAGCGCAACGCGCGGCTGCTGCCCGCGGTCCGGTCGCGCGATGAACTGAACGAGCTTCTCCGCTGGTTGCTCGCCGAGCTGTCCACCTCGCACGGTCGCGTGTCCGGCGGCGACACGCTGGCCAAAGAGCCGCCGCCGCCGCCGGGCTTCCTGGGCATCGAGGTGGAGCCCGGTGAGGGCGGGTTCTACCGCCTCAAGGCGATCTTCCGTGGCGACGGTTTCGTCGAAGCGAACCGTTCGCCGTTGGCCGCGCCAGGTCTAAACGTGCGAGTGGGTGACTATCTCATCGAAGTGGCCGGCGTGCCGGCGAAAGTCGGCAGCGACTGGCAGCAGGGACTGGTCGGGCGCGTCGGTCAAGTCGTGGCGGTCAAGGTCAACCAGCAACCCACGTTCGAGGGCGCGCGGACGCTGCGCGTGCGGCCGATTGCCGAGGAGCGTCGCATGCGCTATCTCGACTGGGTGCAGCGCAACCGCGACTACGTGATGAAGGCCAGCGGTGGTCGCGTCGGATACTTGCATCTCGCGGCGATGATGGAGCCGGACCTCGCCGACTTTATCAAGCAGTATTTTCCGCAACGCACGCGCGACGCGCTGCTGGTGGACGTGCGTTTTAACAACGGCGGCTACGTGTCGGCGCGGATCAACACCGTGCTTAAACAACGCGTGGACGCCTTCTGGAATCAACGCGCCAACCCGCTGCCGTGGACGCGCCAGTTCGATTACTTCCCCGGCCCACTCGCCTGCCTGATGAACGAGTTCAGCTACTCCGACGGCGAGGAGTTCCCGCACGAGTTCCGCACGCTCGGCCTCGGGCCGATCATCGGACGGCGCACGCGCGGCGGCGAAGTCGGCAGCGACCCGGGTTGGCCGCTGGTGGATGGCGGCGTGCTGCACGTGCCCAACTACGGCGCGTGGACGGTGAAGGACGGCTGGATTATCGAGGGCCCGGGCCTGACTCCCGACCACGACATTGAAAGCGATCCCAACGCCTTTGCCCGCGGAAAGGACCCGCAGCTCGACAAGGCGGTCGAGTTGATGCTGGCCGCGCTCAAGCAAAGACCTCCGCTTCGTCCGCCGAATCCGCCGCCGCCGGTCCGCGCGCGTAAACCGTAGACGAGGATTTGACCGCGCCCGGACGAAACCAGCTTGCGTCAGTCACAGATTGCACGCCATGAACCTCGACTTCATCGAATTCGCCATCATCATGACGCTGATCGGCTGCGGCTCCTGGATTCTGGTGGAAGCCGTGCGCCACGGATTGTTCAATGCGCGCGGCACTCGAACAGAGTCCGAGCTGAAGCAACTGCGCGAACTCGTCGAGCAGCAAACCACCGCGCTCGACAAGTTGGAGTTGCGGCTCTCGAATCTCGAAGTCGTCGTGACCGGTCCCGAGTACCAGGCCTCACAGCGCGTGCGGCGGGCGACGACCAGCGACGAGCCGGCCGCGCGCGAACGGCAACCCGTAGAGGTATAGCATTATGTCTGCTGGTGCTTTATTCACGTTTCTGTTCATGATGTTCCTGGTGGGCTCGGTGACTACCATTGCGTTGTTCGCCATTTACCGGCTGTTCGGTAAATCGCAGCAGGCCAGTCGGTCGGAGCTGCGAGAACTGTCCCGCATGAATGCCCGGCTCACCCAAACGTTGGAGCGATTGGACCAGCGCGTCCAGAATCTCGAGACCATCGTAACCAACCCGGAGCAACACGCCACTGCCCGCGTCCAGCGGGCGCTGGTCGAAGTGAACGCGCCGCCGGTCGAGCGGCAAGCTGTCAGCCAACCAATGGAGGAATACCAATGAACCGTCGCATTTTCATGGCCACCTCGCTGGGCGCGCCGCTGGCGGCCGCACTGGCGCAAACCCCGCAACTCGCCGTGGGCATGCTCGCCCCGGACTTCACCGCCAAAGATCAGAACGGCGCCGAGGTCGCGCTGAAGGATTACCTGGGCAAGAGCGCGGTCGCGCTCTGCTTCTATCCGAAGGCGCTCACCGGCGGCTGAACCAGGGAATGCCAGTCGCTCAGTGCTGAGCGCGAAAACCTGAAGACCAGGGGCATCATGCCCCTCGGCATCAGCGCCGATACGGTCGAGTTGCAAAAGCAGTTCGAGACTACCGCGAAGCTGACCATTCCGTTGCTCGCCGACACCGACCGCAAGATTCACACCGCCTACCAGGTCGGTACCGAGGGCGGCTTCGGACGGCGGACGACCTTCGTCATCGACAAGTTCGGTTTCCTGCGCGGCGTCGACTCGAAGGTCAACGTCACCGATCACGGCAAAGACTTGCAAGCCGTCGCCCTGCCCGCTCCGGTCGCCGTCGCCCTGCCCGCGCCGGACTTCGTGCTGCCAGACCAAAACGGCAAGCTGGTGCGGCTCTCCGACTATCGCGGCAAGAAGACGGTGGCGCTGTGCTTCTTCCCGAAGGCCGCGACGCCGGGCTGAACGCGCGAATGCCAGTCGCTCAGTGCTGAGCGTGAAGCGTTGGAAAAGAAGGGCGTGCAACCAGTCGGCGTCAGCGCCGACACGGTGGCCGCGCAGAAGGACTTCGAGACGAAAGCGCAGTTGTCGATTCCGCTGCTCGCCGACGCTGGCCGCAATCTCATCAACCTGTACGGCGTGGGCAACTCTCTGTTCGGCGGACTGGCCAACCGCTGGACCTTCGTCATCGACAAGGCCGGCGTGGTTCGGATCATCGACAAGGCGGTTAAAGCCGCCAGCCACGGCAAAAATTTGGCGGAGAAGATCAACTTCTGATTCGCGTCCTGCTGCAACGTTTGCCGCACGCCAACGATCTGCCGCTGCCGGCAACGATGACGGCCGGTGCGGCCGGGCTGGACTTGCGCGCCGCCGAGCAGGTCGAGCTTGCTCCGCACGAATGGCATGCGTTTTCGTGCGGATTCAGCATGGCGTTGCCGACCGGCTTCGAGGCACAGATTCGACCGCGTAGCGGACTCGCGGCGCAGCACGGAGTCACGGTGCTCAACGCCCCGGGGACGATCGACTCAGACTATCGCGGCGAGGTCAAGGTCATTCTCATCAACCACGGGTCGCAGCCGTTCGTGGTCGCGCGGGGCGATCGCATTGCGCAACTCATCTTCGCTCGCTGCGAGCCGGTGGAAGTCGTAGAGTCCGACTCATTGCCGCCGACCGACCGCGGCACCGGTGGATTCGGGAGCACGGGGAGCTAATGGCACGCACGACCTGGTTCTTCATGTTGTTCCTGATGGTGCTGCTGGCGATTGGTTATCGCCAGATGCAGCAGCGTCTGCCCGGCGGCGCGGCCGATGTCCATTACCAGAACGGCTTCAACCTGTCACAGGAGGGCAAGCACGAGGCGGCGATGGTCGAGTTGCGCCGGGCATTGAAGATTGAGCCGAGTCACCAGATGGCGCGCGGCAAGCTGGCCGAAGAGCTGGAAGCCGTCGGCAATTACGGTGACGCCGTGAAGCAATGGCTGCGACTACTACGCGAGGCGAACGCGGCCAAGCAGGAAGGCGTCACCCGACGCGATGGCTATCAGCTCTGGTACCTCCACCAGCACATTGGCCTGTGCAAACTGCGCATGGGCGACTTCAAAGCGGCCGTGCAGGCGCTTGACCTCGCGCTCAAGACCAGCCCGCTCAAAGCCGATTTGAACCTGCTGCTCGGCGAGGCGCTGGGCAAGCAGGGTGATGTGAAAGGCGCAGCCCGCGCATTTCTCGACGTGCTCCAGAAGGCTCCGCAGAACAGCGAGGCCTATCAGAAACTGACCGAGTTGTACAAGGAGCAGAAGCTCGACGAGAAGCTCAAGGAACTGCGCGAGCGCTGGGGTCGAAAATAGCCTTCGGCCGGCCCGCGCGCTCGGAGACTCCTATCACCTCCCACGCCACTCTGCTCTTTCATTCCGTGAAAGCCCGGCTTGCTTCGGGGCTGTCGCCCGGCGACAATCCGCTTTGCTCAAGGCCATTCGCGCCGAGCGGCGCCGCCATCGGCCCGTACTCGGCGTCCTGGGGATGTCCCTCGCGTTGGCGCTAACGGTGGCTTGTGGTTCAGCTGGTTCTTCGTCGGGGTGCTGGTGATGACGGCGCCACTCTGGTGGTTTCGTTGGCACCTTCCGCCGTTGCTGCTGTTCGCGCCGCTGATGGTGCTGGGCACCGGTGTCATTCATCGCTTGCGCACGCACGAGGTTGATTTCGAGGGTCAAAAGCGCGAGAATTAAAGCGCCATGTCATCCCGCATCATCGGCATCGAGACGGAGTTCGGTTGCCTGGTCGATAGTGAGGCCGGCACGCCGGAGGACATCGTCGAGGCGGTCAAGACCCATGCGTTCGGAACCAAACAGTTGGGCTTGATCGACCTTCACGCCCGCGACTACACCTTCGAGCCGGCACGCGCCGGTGGCTTCCTGCTGAACGGAGGACGTTTGTACATCGATGCCGTCGGCAGCCACGAAGAGTACGCGACCCCGGAATGCACCGCCCTGCACGATGTGCTCATCTACGACCGCGCGGGACGCGCGCTGGTGCAACTGTTGCTCGACGACCTCGGCCTCGCCGACCGCGCCTCGTTCCACAACAACAGTGTGGATCACTTCGGTGGCCATACCTTCGGATGCCACGAGAACTTCCTGGTACGGGCCGATGCGCTGTCCTTTAAGGAATCCCTGGGAGGGCTGCTGCCGTTCCTGGTCACGCGGCAGATCTTCGCGGGCACCGGGCGCGTCGGCGGGCATCGGCTAACGCGTGACTTCCGCCGCAACGTGATGCAACTCAGCGACTTTGAAGCCGACTATGTCTACGTCAGTCAATTCTACGGCGTCGAACTCGATGAAGCGGTGGACTTCCAACTCAGCCAGCGGGCGGACCACATCGTCACCAGCCAGTCGTCACGCGTGCGCTTCAACCGGGCGCTCATCAACCCGAAATGGGACACTTATTACGACTTCTCCGATCGCCATCGCCTGCACCTGCTGTTCGGGGAGTCGAACCTGTGCGAGTACGCGGCGGCGCTGAAGATCGGGACCACGAGTCTGGTGCTCGAACTGCTTGAATCCGACCGGCTGCCCGGCGGAATCGAACTGGAGCACCCGATCGTCGCGCTGCGCAAGGTGTCACGCGACCGCTCGGCGTTCGACGGAACCACGGCGACCCGCTGGTTGGTCGAACGCGCCGACGGTGGCACGATCGGCGCGGTGGACGTGCAGCGCAGCTACCTTGCCGCCGCGCGGCGTGACTGCGCCGGTCGCGATGAAGAAACCGATTGGATCCTGATCGAATGGGAGGCGACGCTCGATGCGCTGGAACGCGATCCGCTAACGCTTTCGGATCGGCTCGATTGGGTCGCGAAGTACACGCTGCTCAATGAGTTCCGCGAATCCGAAAGTCTGGCGTGGAACGACGACGCGCTGCACAGCCTCGATCTTGAATATCACAACCTGAACCCCGACCGCGGGCTTTACTTCGGCCTGGAACAGGCCGGCGCCGTGCGCCGTTTGACCACGGACGCGGAGGTGTTCCGCGCGCTGACCCACCCACCGGCCAACACGCGCGCCTTCGGCCGCGGCCAGCTCATCCACGAACTGCTCCAGCGCAACGCCACGCGCTACGTCATCGACTGGGACATGCTGGCGCTCAGCGAACACCGGCAACTGCGCTTCAAAGACCCGTTCCACACCTACGAACGCGAGGCCGAAGCGTTCTTGCGGCATGCAGAATAAACCGAGCCATTTCCGAGCCGCGAAGGGGTCGACTCGACGATTCGAGTCGACCGAGCGGTTTGCGCAGGCGTGTAAAAACCGCTCTCTAACGTTCGCGGCTCGGAAAAACGCTGGGTTACCCGAGTTCTTTGATGACTTCGCCGGTGGCGCCGAGCTTGACCGGTCGACCGTTGGGGGCGTGGTATTCCTTGGTCGGGTCGATGTCGAGCTTGGCCATGATGGTGGCCGACAGGTCTTCCACCCGAATGGGCCGTTCGGCCGGGTAGGCGCCCTTGTCATCCGAGGCGCCGACGACCTGACCGCCCTGGATGCCGCAGCCGGCGATGAGAATCGAGCGGCAGTGTGGCCAGTGATCGCGTCCGCCGCGCTGGGTGTTGATTTTCGGAGTGCGCCCGAACTCGCCCATGACAATGACCATGGTGGTGTCGAGCAGGCCGCGCTGGTGCAAGTCGCTGAGCAGCGTGCCCACGCCCTTGTCGACCGGCGGGAGCAGGTTGTTCTTCAGCCGCGCCCAGTTTTGCTGGTGGGTGTCCCAGCCGCCGCTGGTGATGGTGACAAAGCGGACGCCGGCTTCCACCAACCGCCGCGCGAGCAGTGCCGACTGGCCGACGTTGGTTTGGCCGTAGGCATCGCGCACGGCCACCGGCTCGCGCCCGAGGTCGAAGGCCTCGCGCGCCGCGGGCGAATAAACCATGTCGTAGGCCTGCTGGAAATAGGTCTCCATGCTGGCGATTTTGGCGCTCGATTTGTCGAGGCGACGGAAGGCGTCATCCATGTCGCGCAGGATGGTCCGACGTCGGTCCACGCGATCGAGGGGAATGCCTATCGGCGGCTTCAAGTCGCGCACATCGTAGCCGGGGCGACTGGGATCACCGCCATCAAACGGGGCGAATTCACCGCCGAGGTAACCGGGGCCGTGCGCATCCACCGGGTTGAGTAGCGTAACGTAGCTTGGCACGCCTTTGGCCTGGCCCTTCTCCTTCGCCACGATCGCGCCGTAGGAGGGGTATTCCATCGACGGCAGCGGCTTGTAGCCAGTGTTCAAGTATTGGGTGGCTCGCTCGTGGCTGCCTTCCGGCGAGGTGACCGAGCGGAGCAGCGCGTACTTATCGGCGTGCTGCGCGAGCGTCGGCAAATGCTCGGAGATACGAATGCCCGCTACGTTGGTTTCGATCGGATTGAACTCGCCGCGGTATTCCGACGAAGCTTCCGGCTTCAGGTCGAACATGTCGGTATGGCTCGGCCCTCCCCCCAACCAAACCAGGATGCACGACTTCTCCTTGTTCGTGCCGGCCTGCGCCGCCTGGTTCTTGAGGAGCGCCGGCAGGCTTAGGCCGAAGTACCCCAGCGCGCCGACCTTCAGGAAGTCGCGGCGGACGACGCCTTCGCAGTTGCAGTTCCAGATATTGTTGTGCATCGTGTTTCCTCCGCGATGGTTTAGTGATTGTACAGGAATTCTTTACTGCCCAGCAGGGCCCAGAAGAGGTCTTCCAGCCTCTCTTGCCGGTTGCCCTTGCCCACGTACTCGGCGTGCTTGCTCAGTTCTTCGGACGTTGGCACACGCGATACCGTCGCCAGGTACAACTCTTCAATGACCTTTTCGTTTGACATCCCTTCGCCCAGCAGTTTCGCCAGGCGGCCATTCTGCGCGGAGATCTTCACATTCGTGGTGATGCCGTTGATCAGATTCAACGCCTGCGGAACGCTGCCCTCGTCGCTGCGGTCGCAAATCGTCGTCCGCCGGCTGGTTCCGAACACGTCGAGAAAATACGAACTTCCGCGACCCGCGCGGTTGCCTTGCGGCGTGGCGAGCTGCATCGCCCGTGTGCCAGCGGGCGCATTCGGATAAACCTCGGTCACGCCGGTGGCCTGACACACGGCGTCAAGCAGGCATTCGGCCAGGAGTCTTTTGGGCGAATAGTGCGAGAAGTACTTCTCATCCTTCTCGTTCGTGTCGTTGGTCAAGGTCGAGAGTTGGTAGGTTTTGCTGGTCAGGATGAGCTTGCTGACGTGCTTGAGATCAAAGTTGTGATCGGCCAACTCCCTGGCCAACGCATTGAGCAGTTCGTCATTGGTGGCGGGATTGGTGATGCGGAAGTCGTCGACCGGCTCGACGATCCCGCGCCCGAAGTAGTGCTTCCAGATGCGGTTGACCATGGCGCGGGCAAAGAACGGGTTCTCCCTGGTAAGCATCCAGTTGGCCAGCGCTTCGCGTCGATCAACGGGTAGGTTCTCGGCTTTGCCGCCACCGAGAAAAGTCGGTGGAATGATCTGGTTGGTTTTCGGATGCCGCGCCTCGCCAGCCGGCAGCACCTGGACGACGACATCCTGATTCTGATTGGGGCCGGCGGCACGCAGCCGAGTGAAGAACGCGGTGAAGCCGTAGAAATCACCCTGAGTCCAACGCTCGAACGGGTGGTTGTGGCAGCGGGCGCACTCGATGCGAACTCCGAGGAAGAGCTGGCTGATGGCCGCCGACCGATCCTCCGCCGAGGGAAACAAACGCTGACTCCAAAACGACGTGGCCGGTTGGGAACTCGGCGAGCCCGACGCCGTGACAATCTCGCGCGCAAACTGATCGAGCGGTTTGTTCTGGACAAAACTGTCGCGCACCCAGCCGTGGAAGCTGACCGTCTGCGTCAGCATGTAACGCTGATTGATGCGGAACAGGTCGCCCCACCGCAGCACCCAATGATCGGCGGATTCGGGCATGGCCAGCAACTTGTCGACCAGTTTTTCGCGCTTGGTGGGATCGAGGTCGATCGCGAAGGATCGAATCTCCCCGGCCGGCGGCAACATGCCCACAACATCCAGATACGCGCGCCGCAGGAAGGTTACATCATCGGTTAGTTGCGAGGGCGCGATGCGAAGGCGCTTCAGTTTGGCGAAGACGGCCTTATCCACGAGGTTGTCGGATTTCGGGAACTCGTTGTCGGCAATCTCCCGCCCCACCGCCACCCCGATGCGACCGACGCCGACCTGATTCGTATAGCGCACCATGATGGCGGCTTCGCCGTTGTTGCCGGCGGTGACCTTACCGTTCAGTTCCACCGAGCCGATGGAGTCATCGTTCGACGAGTAAGTGGCTTTGCGCGTCACGTCTTCCACCGAACCGTCGGAGAACTTCGCGAGCACTAACAGTTGTTGGGTCTGTTTCGGCGAGGCCATTACGCGATGGTCGGGGAGAATCTCCATGCCGACTAACTTGGGCGCGGTCTCTTCGCCGAGCGGCGCCCCCGACTTCAACCAGCCGGCGATGACCTGATACTCAAACGAATTCTTCTCAAAACGGAGGCCGCCTTTGTGCGGCTGTGCCATGGTCGGCTTCTGTAGAAACAGGCTGGCCTCCACCTCGGTCTTGTTGACGAGTTTGCCGTCGCGATCCTTGACTACGGCCTTGAAGTCATCGTCCGGCTCATAGCCGAACAACGAGAGCTTGAAGCCACCCTTGCCGACCGGCGATCCGTGGCAATTGCTGACATTGCAGCCGGCACGGCTGAGAATCGGGACGATGTCGCTTTGGAAACTGTAAACGGCGACCGCGCCGGCGTTCTTCACCTGGACCGGGGCGGTGACCGAGTGTCTCTGGAATCTCGCAACGAGTTTGCCTTCGCCATCGGCCTGCGGCTTGACGAGGCCGTCCTGCAAGGTGAAAGCGGCGCCCTCGGTTGTCAGCGTCGCCCTGGTGGTGATTTCGCGCAAGCTGCCATCGTTGTACTCGGCAGTGACCAGGATTTGCTGGGTTGCGCGTGGCCCGCTCAGGCTGATCGTGCCTGGCTCGATGAAGATGCGCTTGATCGGCTCTAGTACTTCCTTCGGCAGCTCAGATTTGACCGGGGACGCGGGCTTGGAAGTCGTTGCCTTGCTCGGCGTAGGCGTTTTGGATGGCGGCTTCTTGACCTCTCGCTTCGTGCCGGCGGCGAATGCGTTTCCGACCGTCGCGATCACCGCTGCGGTGAGGGTAAACCGAAAGAAAAAACCAGCCATACGATTTCCTCATGCCTTTTCCAATAGGGTTATGCAAATCAGACGCTGACTCGCCCGCGAAAGTTTGGCTCCCCCCAAAAAAAGGAGCCTTCTGTAACCATGGCCTGGGTCGTGTGGTCGTCGCTTACCACGCCTCGATCGCATAAGCCGCGCGATACAGCCCCACGATTTCGTCGCCGGTCGCCGCGCGGGGTTGTTGGCCGGACTGCCGCTGGCCAGCGCATCGTCGCCCATCTTCGTCAGCAATGATTCGAAGCGGGCCTGGTCGGGCACGACCTCCCGGAGCGTCGGAATGCCCACGTCGCGGTTGAGAGTACGCAATCCGGCGATGAGCTCGGCGTCGTGCATTCCCTGCGCGATGCGGCCGTAACGCACCGGCGCGCCACTCCGGCTGAACTCAGTCACGGTCGGCAACAGAGTGGCGATGGTGATGCCATGCGTCAGGTGAAAACAGGCGCCCAGCGGACGCGCCATGCCGTGCACCAGCGCGACCGACGAATTCGAGAACGCCGTGGATGCTTG
>Ga0247727_10009909_pt1 | contig 17044 bp, 13 predicted proteins | sample WisWelCaveWW1625_FD_202498 | JGI IMG/M metagenome (GOLD analysis project Ga0247727, IMG submission 202498) | Biofilm microbial communities from Wishing Well Cave, Virginia, United States - WW16-25 | ecosystem: Environmental > Aquatic > Deep subsurface > Groundwater > Cave microbial mat | place...
CGGCGTGACCGATTCCCGCTTCATGATGGGCTCCATGGGCTCCGTCGTCGGGGAGAAGCTGACCCGCGCGATCGAGCGGGCGACCGAGCAGCACCTGCCGCTGCTGATCGTCTCGGGATCCGGCGGCGGCGCGCGCATGCAGGAGGGCATGTTGAGCCTCATGCAGATGGCCAAGACATCGAGCGCGCTCATGCGGTTCGACGAGCGCGGGGGCCTCTTCATTTCCGTGCTGACGCATCCGACCATGGCCGGGGTCCTCGCGAGCTTCGCCACGCTGGGCGACCTCATTATCGCGGAGCCGAAGGCGCTCATCGGCTTCACCGGCCCGCGGGTGATCGAACAGACGATCCGCCAGAAGCTGCCCGAGGGGTTCCAGCGGTCGGAGTTCCTCCTCGAGCACGGCCTCATCGATCTCATCGTCCACCGGCGGGATATGAAAGCGACGCTCGCCCGGCTCCTCGGGTTGCTCCGGACGTAGCCGCAGGGATGGCGCAGGTTACCCTCAAGAGCGTCTCGAAGATCTACCCCGGCGGCGTGATGGCGGTGAAGGACGCCGCCCTCAGCGTGGAGAGTCGGGAGTTTCTCGTCATCGTGGGGCCCTCCGGCTGCGGCAAGTCGACCCTCCTGCGCATGGTCGCAGGGCTTGAGGAGGTCAGCGGCGGCGAGATCTGGATCGGCAACAAGCAAGTCACACAGGTGCCTCCGAAAGACCGCGACATCGCCATGGTCTTTCAGAACTACGCGCTGTATCCGCACATGACCGTCTTCGAGAACATGGCCTTCGGACTGCGCCTCCGGGGCTACGGCAAGCGGGAGATCGGGCAGCGGGTGCGGGAGGCCGCGAACATCCTGGGGATCGAGCCGCTGCTGGAGCGCAAGCCGAAGGAGCTCTCCGGCGGCGAGCGCCAGCGGGTGGCGGTCGGGCGCGCAATCGTGCGCAAGCCGCTGGTCTTCCTGTTCGATGAGCCGCTGTCGAACCTCGACGCCAAGATGCGCGTCCAGATGCGCACGGAGATCCGCAAGCTGCATCTGCGGCTGCAGACGACCATGGTCTATGTGACGCACGACCAGACCGAAGCGATGACGATGGGCGACCGCATCGTGGTGATGAACCAGGCGGTCATCCAGCAGGCGGCCGACCCGCTGACCATCTACGAGCACCCCGCCAACCGGTTCGTGGCCAGCTTCATCGGCTCCCCGCCCATGAACTTCCTCACCGGCAGCGTGCTCCGCTCCGGCGAGGGGCTCTACTTCACTAACGGCTCCTTCCGGCTGCGCGTGGTGGACGAGATGGCCGCGCGCCTGTCGGCCTATGAGCACAAGTCGGTCATCTTCGGCATCCGACCGGAAGATCTGTACGACAAGCTCTTCATCACCGAAGCCCCCGCCGACTGCGTGGTCACCTCGACGGTGGAGCTGGTGGAGCCGCTCGGCGCGGAGGTGTATCTGCATTTGCGCCTGGGCAAGCACGCCCTGATCGCCCGCGTGGGGCCGCACGACCGGCCGGAAGTCAACCAGGACATCGACGTCGTCTTTGACATGGGCAAGGCGCACTTCTTCGATCTCGAGACGGAGGCCGCGATTGTCTGAGCTGGCCCTCCGCAATCCGCTCGCTGCGCTGCGAGTCCTTGTCGCCCTCGCCACGCTGGTGGTCTGGGCGACCCTGATCACCCTCCTCTCCGGGGGCGGCAGCGTTGGCCAGGGGATTCTCCATCCGCTGTGCTTGCTGGCCGTCTCGGTGGCGACCTACGCCTGGGTCTTCTATCCGACGGCGTGGAGCCTCGCCGTCAACGCCGCGTTCTTCATCCCGCTCGTGTGGGGCTGGGCGGTCGGCCGCCTGCCCATCCTCGGCGTCGATGTGGCCGCCTTCGTTGTCCTGGGGGGCGTGGCGGCGCTGCAGCGGCGGCAGCGCGCCCGGCGGTTCAAGCGGATGCGGCAGCTCGTCGACGACCTGCAGGAGGAGCGGACAGTCAAGGAGCAGGCCGGGGAGTTGGCCCGCCAGACCTGCGAGGCGCTGCGCAAGAAGCTCTCCCGCTACACCCAGCTGCAGCACATCGCCGAGGAGCTCAGCAAGCTCGCGGACCGGGAGGCGATCGCGCAGCTGGCGGTCGAGCGCGTCTTCTCGCTCATCGGCAAGTCCGACGTCTGCCTGCTGTTCCTGGTGGATCAGGATCTCCAGGAGCTCTCGCTGCTTGCGTCGAAGAAGCGGGAGTCCGTCCCGAACATCCGGGCGAAGCACGGCGACCAGTTTGACCGCCATGTCCTGCGCAGCCAGCGGCCCCTGCTGGTCAATGACGTCCGGCGAGACTTCCGATTCACGACGACCCTTTCCACGGAGCGTTCCATCAGCTCGGTCATCGCCTGCCCGCTGCTGGCGGGCCAGAACGCCGAGGGGGTGCTGCGCCTCGACAGTGCCTCCCCCGGCGCCTATACCCAGGATGACCTGCGGTTTCTGGACATCCTGCTGGATCTCGTGGCGACCGCCATGACCAACGCCCACCTCTTCGCCCAGACGCAGCGGCTGGCCATCATCGACGGCTTAACGGGCGTCCTGTTGCGCCGGGCGTTTCTGGAGCAGCTCACGCGTGAAGTGGTCCGCTCCGGCCGCAGCCGCGAGCCGGTGTCGGTGCTGATGCTCGACGTCGACCGCTTCAAGGAGTATAACGACGCCTTCGGCCATACGGCGGGCGATCTGGTGCTCAAGACCGTCGCCCAGCTGCTGCAGGAGACGGCACCGCCGGACGCCGTCAGCGCCCGCTATGGCGGGGAGGAGTTTGCGGTGCTCCTGCCGCGGACGAAGCGGCTGCAGGCCAGCGACATCGCCGAGCGCATCCGCCGCGCCGTGGAGCAGCGCTTCCAGCAGGCGCCGTACCCGACCCTTCTCCCTGCTGTTGGACCGGAGGCCGGATCGCCTGGCGATCCAGGTCGGCGTAGCCGACCTCAAGCCGGTGGTGGGGTCACCGTGTCGCTCGGGGCCGCGACGTTCCCGGAGGATGCGCAGGTGGAGCTGGAGCTCATCCGGGTCGCGGACCAGCGGCTCTACCAGGCGAAGCACGCGGGACGGAACCTCGTCTGCGCCTCGTAATGGACGAGAGGGAATCATGTTGATCGTGATGGGGTGCTGGGTGCTGGCGATGATCTCCGGCCTGATCTGGGCCCGGCGGTGGACCGGCGTGTGCACGATCGCCACGGCCATCGCGTTGCTGTGGACGCAGGCCATGACGCTGGCGCACGCCGGCGGCTGGGTCCAGCTGGCCGTCCTGACGCTCACACCCTGGCTCTTGGCCGCCCAGCGCCAGCGCGACGAGCAGATGCTGAAGCGGCTTCATGGGGAGGAAGCGCAGCAGATGGCGCACATCTCCGAAGGGGCCAGAACACTCCTGTCGCTCCAGTCGGCGGGGCAGAAGCTGGAGGCCCAGATCGCCGAGATCACCGACGTCTACCACGTGACCAAGGAGACGGTGCGGGCGCTGCACCTCGATGACTTGTTCCAGGCGTCGCTCGGGATCGCCCCGCGGCTGCTCTCGGCGCGCGGCCTGCGCCTCATCGACCTCTCTCTCGAGGCGCCGCAGATCCTCCGGGCGACCCGCTCGTCCGACGGACGCCTGCTGGCGGATGAGACCAATCATGTCCAGGACATGGAGCAGGCGGTCATCAAGCAGGTGCTGGCTTCCGGCCAGCCGGCGACCGGCTCGGCCGACACGCTGGCGTGCAACTTGCCGGAGGGTATCTCGTCCGTCACGTGGGCGCCGCTGTGGCGCGAGCAGCGGCCGATCGGCGTCCTCATCGCGGAGGAGCTGCCGGAACATCAGCAGAAGACCCTGTCCATGGTCGCCAACCAGCTCTCGCTGCAGCTCTCGCGCATCCACCTCTATCAAGCTGTCGAGGCGCTGGCGGTGACCGACGCCCTGACCGGCCTGTTCGTCCGGACCCATTTTCTCGGACGCGCCAGGGAAGAGCTGGCCCGGTCCGCCCGCCACGGCCTCTCCTGCACGCTGCTCATGGCGGATCTGGACTTCTTCAAGCAGAAGAACGACACCTTCGGCCATCTGGTCGGGGACGTCGTCCTGCGGGACGTCGCCCGCCTGCTCCAGCGCAACCTCCGCGAGGTGGACCTGATCGCCCGCTACGGCGGCGAGGAGTTCATCCTGCTGCTCATCGAGACGACCGCGGAGCAGGCGATGCCGGTCGCCCAGCGGTTGAAACAGCTGGTTGAGGTGCACCCGATTCGCGCGTATGATGAGCTCTTGACCCAGACCATCAGCCTCGGTGTGGCGGGATTTCCGGAAGACGCCCGCACGCTGGAGGTGCTCATCGAGCGGGCGGACCAGGCGCTCTACGCCGCCAAGCGCGCCGGCCGCAACCGCGTCATGCGTTGGACGGCATGACCGGCTATGCCGTGGGCGTTGATTTCGGCGGCACGAACATCAAGATCGGCCTGGTCCATGGACCGGGACGCGTGGTGGCCACGCAGATCCTCTCCGCGCGCCGCTACGGCCGCCCGGCGGCGTTCATTCGCGGCGTGAGCGAGGCCATCGCCGCGCTGGTCAGCTCGCGCGGCATCCGGCGGCTGGCCGGCGTGGGGATCGGCGCGCCGGGCCCGAGTGATGCGCAGCGCGGCATCGTCCATTCACTCGTCAATGTCCCCGGGTGGCGGCACGTCCCGCTGGGCCGGCAGCTCGAGCGGCGCCTCGGGTGCCGCTGCGTCGTCGACAACGACGTGAATCTCTTTACCTTGGGTGAGTGGCGCTTCGGCGCCGGGCGGGGTACCCGCAACCTGATCGGCATCACCTTGGGGACGGGCGTGGGCGGCGGGCTGGTGGTGGACGGCCGCCCCTATCGCGGATCGAGCGGGGCCGCCGGCGAGGTCGGGCATATGGTCATCGATCCGGCCGGTCCGCGGTGCCACTGCGGTTCGCGCGGCTGTCTCGAAGCGCATGTCGCGGCCGGGGCCATCGTCCGGATGGGTCGCGAGGCGCTGCGGCATAGCCACGGCCCGTTGCGGACCATCGCGCGGCAGGCGCACGGCCGCCTCACGTCGCAGCTCATCGGCCGCGCCGCACGGCAGGGTGACCCGGCCGCCCGGCGGATCTGGGCGGAGGTTGGGCGCTTCTTGGGAATCGGCCTGGCCAATCTCGTGAATCTGCTTGATCCGGACCGGATCGTCATCGGCGGCGGAGTGGCCAACAATTGGAGCCTGCTGTATCCGGCGCTCTCCCGCAGCCTCCGCGCCCAGGCGATGCCCGTGCCGGGACGCCGGCTGGCCGTGGTGCGGGCCCGGCTGGGCGATCGAGCCGGCATGCTGGGCGCCGCGGCACTCATCTTGGACCGGAATGTAAGGAGCGCGTCATGAAAATCTTCCTCGATTCAGCGAACCTCGACGAAATTCGTGAAGCGGTCAGCTGGGGCGCCATTGATGGCGTGACGACCAACCCCAGCCTCGTGGCCAAGGAGCGGCGCGACTTTTTCCCGCTGCTCAAGGAGATCTGCGAGACGGTCGGCGGGCCGGTGAGCATGGAAACGACGTCGCGCGACGCCGCCGGGATGGTCGAGGAGGGCCGCGTCTTCGCCACGCTGCACGAGCACATCATCGTGAAGTGCCCGCTGACCAAGGAGGGGCTCAAGGCCACCCGCCAACTCGCGAAGGAGCGGATCCGGGTCAACGTGACCCTCTGCTTCAGCGCGACGCAGGCGCTGTTGGCGGCCAAAGCCGGCGCCTACTATGTCTCGCCATTCGTCGGGCGGCTGGATGACATCAGCAGCGACGGCATGGGCCTGATCCGGGACATCAAGACGATCTACGCCAACTACCAATTTGCCACCCAGATCCTGGTGGCGAGCGTGCGCCACCCGATGCACGTGGTGGAGGCGGCGCGCATCGGCGCCGACATCGCGACGATGCCGTTTGCGGTCCTCGAAGCCCTGGTGAAGCATCCGCTGACGGATGCGGGGCTTGACCGGTTCTTGAAGGATTGGGAACAGCTGCCGGCGGACGCCAAGGCGCAGGTCCTGGCGCTCGGCCGGCAGACGAAGCGCGGGACGACCAAGAAGCCGATTCAGGTTTGACTGCTGTGAAGCGCGCCGTGCGAGTTGCGTTCATCGTCTGGGCGGTGCTGGTCCCCGCCCGGACGAGCTGGGGCGCGGCAGATCCCCAGCCGCACTGGAACGACGTCAAGGCCTCTCTCCGGCAGGGCGCCTACCGCGAGGCGCTCCAGCCGCTCGACGCCATCCTTGAGGCGACACCCAATGACCCCTGGGCGCAGCTCTACCGCACCCTCTGCACCCTCCGGCTGCAAGCCACGCGGCCGTTCCTTCAGCTGTCCTATCCCCAGCTGTGGAGCCTCAAGCAGCAGCTCCAGCAGGAGGAGCGCGGCCGAAGCCGCTGGGCGGTCACGCAGAAGGCCTATGAGCGGAGGCTTCGCGAGGAGCAGGCGCGGTGGGACCGCGAACTGCAGCTGCTCCAGCGCGAGGCCCAGCGCGAGCAGGTGCTGAGGCGGCAGCAGGCGCAGCGCGAGTCGCTCGACGCGGCCCGCGCCGAGCGCGCCCGCCACCGCAGCCTGGTCCGGGAAGAGACCGTGCGAGAGGCCGCGGCGCGGCCGCCCGCCCCAGTGACGGCCGCAGAGCCGGAAGAGCCGATGGTGGCTTCAGTCCAGGCAACGCCACGCGGCGCGGCGAGCGCTCCGGGCGAGCCGACGGCCGGAGACGTCGAGTTGGCCCCGGTGATCGTGCCCACCGCTGCCGGCGTGCCACCGGAAGAGTCGCCCACCCCGAGCCTGGTCGGGCGCGCGCTGCCGCCCGCCGGGGCGGTCCAGATCAACGCCAACCAGATGCACGTCTCCCCCGATCGCAAGATCGCGATCGCCGACGGGGACGTCGAGATCGTCTTCGAGAACGCCATCCTCACCAGCGACCACGTGACCCTGTTTACCGACACGAAGGACGTCTACGCCGAGGGCCGCGTGCGGCTCGAGGAGGGCAACCAGGTCTTCCGCGGCGAAATGGCCCACTACAACCTTGACACGAAGAAGGGCCGCTTCCTCCAGGGGACGATGTCAGCGCCCCCCTGGCATGAGCATGGGCGGTCGGTGGAGCACATTGCGGAAGGGGTGTTCCAGGTGACGCCGGGGTATCTGACCTCCTGCGATCAGGAGCCGCCCCACTTCAAGTTCGCCGGGCGGCGGGCCATCGTCTTTGCTGATGACAAGCTCGCCCGCATACGCAATGCGGCCTTCGTCGTGGAGCAGCTGCCGTTCTTCTACCTTCCTTGGATGGTCGTGGCGGACCGCCAGTCGCCGTTCTTCATCATCCCCGGCAAGAAGAAGCCGTGGGAGCAGTTCGCGCTCATGGGCTATCGCTACGAGTGGCCCGAGGGGCATAAAGGCGCGCTGCGGCTGGATTGGCGCCGGACGTTCGGCTGGGCCGTCGGCGTCGACCATCAATTTGACACAACCCGGCTGGGCAAAGGGCTGCTGAAAGTCTACTACAACGAGGAAGGCAACCGCCGTGAGCCCCGCTCAGCGCTGCCCAAGGGCGCCGACGTCAACCGCTACCGGCTGCTGTGGCGTCACGTGTGGCAGCCCCTGCCGGACACGACGATGGTCACCGATGTCCAGGAGTTCAGCGACGCCAACTTCCGCAAAGATCTCCTCTTCCGGGAAGAGTTCACCAGAGAAGATGCGCCGGAGAGCTTCGTTTCGGTCGTGAGAAACGACCCAAACTACACCCTGACGGGCCTTGTCCGGAAGCGGATGAACCGATTCCAGACGGTGAGCGAAGCGTTCCCCCAGCTCACCATGGATGTGCGGCAGCAGCGCATCGGCGAGACCCAGTTCTTTTCGCAGAGCCAGTTGGACTTCGCCAACCTCCAAACCAAACGGGCCCATTCGGAGACGGATACCGACGTGGTGCGGGTCGACTGGTTCCAGAAGCTCAGCTACGCCCTGAACCTCTTCCGGCCCATTCTGGTGACGCCGAACATGGGCGTGCGCCAGACGTACTACACGAAGGACATCCAGGGTGGCAGCGAGCGGCCGCAGGGCCGGCGCGACGTCCTGAGCGGCCAGTTCTCGATGGGGGCCGATGCCAGCCTCAAGCTATTCCGGATCTTCCCCGCGGTGACCAACGTGCTGGGGCTCAACCTCAACGGCCTGCGCCACGTGCTGACCCCGACCATCTCGCACACCTACGTCCATCGGCCCACGGTGCCGAATGAGCTGCTGAACTTCGCGTCGGCCAGCAGCGTTGCGAACCGGGTGTCCTTCGGGCTGGAGAACAAGCTCCAGACCCGCCGGCCGGACCGCAAGGGCAAAATGGGCACTGTCGACATCGTGCGATTTCTCGCGTCGCTGCCGTACACGTTCCACGGCCATGGGAACAAGCAGGGCGGCCGGCTCGGGGATTGGAGCTTCGACCTGGAGATGTATCCATGGAACTGGCTGCGCCTGGAGACGGATTGGAGCGTGCGCTCGATCCTGCCGACCACGGTGGACAACCGGCTCAGCACGTTCAACATCGATCTGGTGGCAGTGGGAGGGCAGGGGACCCCGACGGCACAGGCGGCCCCGGACATCCAGGCGCCGGTTCCGAAGGGATTTGAGGCCGGACCGAAGGGTGGGCTTGAGCTCATGCCGCAGGGCCAATGGTACCTGGGGCTGGGCCACCGCTACTCCCAGAACAGCAAGACCGAAAGCGTGGTGCAGTATGACTGGCGGTTCAGCGAGAAGTGGCAATTGGGCAGCTTCCACCGGTTCACCTGGAAGGAAGTCGCCGGCGCGTCCAAACGCTTCCGGAACATGCGGGAATACCAGTACAGCTTGCGCCGCGATCTCCATGATTGGGTCGGGGAATTGGTCTACCGCGTCGATCGGGAGTTCGGCGAAGAACTGTTCCTGACGTTCACGCTCAAGGCCTACCCGCAATTGCCGATTGAATTTGAGACCGGCTACCACCAGCCCAAGATCGGCTCCCAGAGCAGCCCCTTCTCGCCGATCCAGGGGCAATCCGCTTCCTGAGCCGCCTCGCTCCAACCCACTTCGAGAGAAAAAGTTGCGGACGGTGGGTGCCGTTAACGGTATAATTGGAGCGTTTTGACGACTGGTCCCGCCGGTCGCGTACACCGTACAGCTCCGCTGCAGCAGAGGGAGGCGTTTCACTGCCATGGATATTTGCGTCGTCGGCGCCGGGCATGTGGGCCTGGTGACCGGCCCCTGCTTTGCGGACCTGGGTCATCGCGTCATCATGGTGGACAACGATGAGCGGCGCATCGCCAACCTCAAGCGCGGCATCATGCCGTACTATGAGCCCGGGCTGGAGGAGCTGGTCCACCGCAGCGTGAAGGAGAAGCGGCTGTCGTTCACCACGTCGATCAAGGAGGGGGTCGCCAAGTCCACGGTGATCTTCATCGCGGTGGGCACGCCGCAAAAGGCGTCCGGCGAGGCGGATCTGACCTACGTGGAGAACGTGGCTCGCTCCATCGCCGAGCACATGACGAGCTACCGCCTGGTGGTGGAGAAGTCGACGGTGCCGGTCCAAACCGGCCAGTGGGTCGCCCACACGATCAAGACCTACCTTAAGCGCAAGATCCCCTTCGACGTCGCCTCCAACCCGGAGTTCCTCCGCGAGGGCACGGCGATCCAGGACTTCATGAAGCCCGACCGCATCGTGATCGGCGTGGAGAGCAAACGGGCAAAAGACCTCCTGACCGACGTGTACAAGCCGCTGGGCGCGCCGATTGTTGTCACCGACATTAACAGCGCCGAGCTCATCAAGCACGCCTCCAATTCCTTCCTCTCCATGAAGATCTCCTTCATCAACGCGGTGTCCCAGGTCTGCGAGCGGGCCGGGGCCGACGTGGAGCAGGTGGCCCACGGCATGGGGCTCGACCCGCGCATCGGGCGCTCCTTCCTGAACGCCGGTGCCGGCTTCGGCGGGTTTTGCTTCCCCAAGGACGTCGAGGCGTTCATCAAGATCGCCGAGCAGCTGGGCTACGACTTCGAGCTGCTCAAGGCAGTGCGCAACATCAACGAAGAGCAGAAGCGCAGCTTCGCCGCCAAGATCCAGAAGGCGCTCTGGGTGGTGAAGGGCAAGACGATCGCGGTGCTGGGGCTGGCCTTCAAGCCCAACACCGATGACATGCGCTACGCGCCCGCGATCGACGTCATCGAGTATCTCCAGGGCGAAGGGGCCTCTATTCGGGCCTTCGACCCGCAGGCAATGAAGGAGGCCGCCCACCTGCTGCCCAAGGTCAAGCTCTGCGAGGATCCTTATGAGGCCGCGAAGGGAGCCGACTGTCTGGCGATCCTCACCGAGTGGAACGAATTCAAGGAGCTCGACTTCAAGCGGCTGAAGAGGCTGCTGCGACAGCCGCTGATCGTTGACGGACGGAACATCTATGATCCCGCGCGCATGAAGGCGCTAGGCTTCCGCTACATCGGGGTGGGGCGCGGCCGTGCATCCTAGAAGCGAATCCAAACTCTTGATGGCGGGTGGCGCCGGAGGAGAGGCCTCCGCCGCCCCGCCCGTAGCAGGGTCGAAGCGGCTCATCGAGGGCGTCAAGACGAAAGCCCTCAGGATCATTCCCGATGAGCGTGGGCGGCTCTTCGAGATCCTGCGGCGGGATGAGCCGCTGTTTGAGCGGTTCGGACAGGTCTACTGCACGACGGTCGACAACGGGGTTGTCAAAGGCTGGCACTACCACAAGAAGCAAGTCGACAATTTCGTCTGCGTCAGCGGCATGATCAAGCTCGTGGCCTATGACGATCGCAAGGATTCTCCCACGCATGGTCTGGTGAACGAGTTCTTTATCGGCGTGCACAACCCGCTGCTGGTCCAGATCCCGCCGGGCGTCCTCCACGGCTTCAAGGGCATCTGCCCACCCGAATCGATCGTGATCAACACCTCTACCGAACCGTACGACCACGAGGAGCCGGATGAGTTCCGCATTCCGGCCCATGACAAGCGGATTCCGTATGACTGGGACCGGAGGGATGGGTGATGAAAGGCGTCGTGCTGGCCGGCGGGCTGGGCAAGCGGCTTGAGCCGCTGACCCGCATCACGAACAAGCACCTGCTGCCGGTGTACGACCGGCCGATGATCTACTACCCGATCCAAACGCTGGTCGAGGCGGGGATCAGCCAGATCCTCATCGTGACCGGGGGTGCTAATGCCGGCGACTTCCTGCGGCTGCTCGGCAACGGCTCGGCGTTCGGCTTGAAGCATTTGGACTACACCTACCAGCGCGGCGAGGGCGGCATCGCCGAGGCGCTGGGCCTGGCGGAGCACTTCGCCGGGGGCGATTCCATCGCGGTCATCCTGGGGGACAACCTGGTGGAGAAGAGCATCCGGCCCTCCGTCGAGCGGTTCGCTGCCTCCCCCCTCGGCGCGCGGCTGCTCCTCAAGGACGTCGAAGATCCCTGGCGTTTCGGGGTCGCCGAGCTGCGCGACGGGCGCATCGTCGGGATCGAAGAAAAGCCCGCGCAGCCGAAGTCGAGCTACGTCGTGACCGGCATCTATTTGTACGATGCGCAGGTGTTCGACATCATCCGGACGCTAACACCCTCCGCGCGGGGGGAGCTGGAGATCACCGATGTGAACAATGCCTACATCCGTCGCGGCGAGATGGCGCACGACATCCTCGAAGGATGGTGGACGGATGCGGGGCTTCCCGAGACGCTCTACCGCGCTGCGACGCTGGTGAGAGAGCGCGAGCTTGCGCGGCAGGTGGCGGCGGACGTCCCCACGCTGGCCCGGGCATGAAGATCCTCATCACCGGCGGGGCCGGATTCATCGGCTCTCACCTCGTCCGCTTCTGGCTCGAGCGCCATCCGGAAGATGAGGTGGTCACCCTCGACGCGCTGACCTATGCCGGATCGCCCGAGCGGCTGGCGGACGTCAAGAACCGTCCAGGATATCGCTTTATCAAGGGGGACGTCTGCGACGCCGAGGCGGTGGACGCCGCACTCGCCGGCTGCCGGACGGTGATCCATTGCGCGGCGGAGACCCATGTCGACCGCTCCATCATCAACGCCGCGCCATTTCTTCGAACGAACGTTGAGGGGACGTACACGGTGCTCCGGGCAGCACTGGCCCACCGGGTTGAGCGCTTCCTGCACGTCAGCACCGACGAAGTCTATGGGCCCGTGCCGGAGGGCGCGGTTGATGAAGGCGCCCCGCTCTCGCCCCGCAGCCCCTACGCGGCCAGCAAGGCGGCCGGGGATCTGCTCGCACAGGCGTTCCGGCAGACCTATGGCCTGCCGCTGATTGTGATCAGGCCGACGAACGTCTTCGGCCCATGGCAGCTGCCGGAAAAATTCATCCCGCTGTGCGCGGCCAACGCGCAGGACGGCGTGCCCATTCCGGTCTACGGGGACGGCCAGCAGCGCCGGTCGTGGCTGTTCGTCACGGATCTCTCCGAGGCATTCGAGACGGTGCTCGCGCGGGGCCTAGTCGGTGACGTCTACAACGTCGGCGGCATGGCCGAGCAGCCGAACCTCGAGACGGCCCGCAGGATCGTGTCGCTTATGGGAGGCTCGCCAGAGCTCATCCGGTTCGTGGAAGACCGGCCGGGACATGATCGGCGCTACGCCCTGAACGACGCGAAGCTGCGGTTGCTGGGATGGCGGCCCACCACCCCGTTCGAGGAAGGACTGGCGGAGACGGTCGCATGGTATCGTCAGCATCATGACTGGTGGCGGCCGCTTGCGCAGAAGCTCCGTGAAGATTCTGATCACTGGCTCAACCGGCCTGCTCGGCCGAGCACTCGTCAGCCGTCTGGCGCGCTGCGGTGACGTGACGGGGCTCTCCCGTCATGCGCCGGCAGCGGGTGGCGGCCGTCATGTGGCCTGTGATCTGCTGGATGCCCGGAGCGCGCAACAGCTCATCAGCCGGCTGGCTCCGCAGGTGGTCGTCCATGCGCAGGCCATGTCCGACGTCGACCAGTGCGAGCTCGATCCGGCGGCGGCGCGCGACCAGAACGTTCGGACCACCGCACAGCTGATTGAGGCGCTGGCGAACACGGGAGCCCTGTTGGTCTACGTCAGCACCGACTACGTCTTCGACGGCACGAAAGGCGCTCCGTACCGGGAGACCGATGAACCGCATCCCATCAGCGTGTATGGACGGACCAAGCGTGACGCGGAGCAGCTGGCGCTGGATTACGGCCACTCGGTGGTCGTGCGGCCGAGTACCCTCTTCGGGCCCGGGCGGCACAATTTCTGCGATCACGTTGTTTCCCAGCTGAGCGCCAACAAGCCGGTTGAGGCGTTCTCGGACCAGGTGACTTCGCCGACCTCCACCGAGGATGCGGCGGAGGCGCTGGCAGACCTCATCCTGTCGCTGGAGGATTCGCGCGCCGGCGTCGGCCCGCGCGTGTATCATGTGGCCAACGCAGGCGGCTGCAGCCGGAGTGGTTTTGCCCGCCGGATCGCGCAGCTCCTCGATCGTCCGGAGGAGCTGGTGGTGTCGATTCCGATGGCCCAGCAGCGACGGCCGGCGCAGCGGCCTGCGTGTTCCGCGCTTACGACGGACCAGCTCACCCATCAGATAGGGAGGACCTTGCGACCATGGGACGAAGCGCTCGAAGCGTACCTGCGTCAGCGGCATTGGCTCAACTAGCCAAACGGATCGCCACCCGCACCGCGAAGGTGGGGGTCATCGGGCTCGGCTACGTCGGACTGCCATTGGCGGTGGAGTTCGCCAAGGAGGGCTTCCGCGTGACCGGCATCGACCTCGACCCGAAGCGGGTTGCGGGGGTCAACCGCGCGCGGTCGTATATCCTCGATGTCTCCAGCGATGATCTGCGCAAGGTCCGGCGGGCCAGGCGGCTCTCGGCGACCTCATCCTTCAACGTCCTGGGCGTCCAGGACGCCATCATCATCTGCGTGCCCACACCCCTGCGCAAGACCAAAGAGCCGGACATGTCCTTCATCCTCTCCGCGACCGGGGAAATCGCCAAGCGGGTGCGCCGTGGCCAGCTGATCGTCCTGGAGAGCACGACATACCCGGGCACGACGGACGAAGTCGTCCTGCCGGCGCTGGAGGCCCGCGGGTTTGCCGTCGGCAAGGACTTCTGCCTGGCCTTTTCCCCGGAGCGCATCGACCCGGGCAACCCGACGTACACGACCCGCACCATCCCCAAAGTCGTCGGCGGCATCACGCCCCGGTGCACAACGCTGGCCAACGCGCTCTACGGTTCCATCATCCACCGGACGGTGCCGGTCTCCTCCGCCAAGGCCGCCGAGATGGCCAAGCTGCTGGAGAACACCTTCCGGGCGGTCAACATCGGCTTGGTCAACGAGGTGGCACTCATCTGCGGGCGGCTGGGCATCGACGTCTGGGAGGTCATCGAAGCGGCCAAGAGCAAGCCGTTCGGTTTCATGCCGTTTTACCCGGGGCCTGGCATCGGCGGCCACTGCATCCCAAGCGACCCGATGTATCTGGCGTGGAAGGTACGGGTGCACGGCTTCGAGGCCCGCTTCATCGAGCTCGCCACGCAGATCAACGGCTCGATGCCGGAGTACGTCGTGGAGAAGATCGGCGGCATCCTGAACGATCGGCGCAAGTCGCTGAAGGGCTCGCGCGTGCTGCTGCTCGGCCTGGCCTACAAGAAGGACGTCGGCGACCTGCGGGACTCGCCGGCGTTCGACGTGGCGCGCATCCTCGAGGAGCGCGGGGCGCAGATCGACTACCACGATCCGTTCGTGCCCTCCACGGAGCTCAACGGCAGGCGTCGCAGCTGCGTGCGGCTGAGCCACGCCGCCGCGCGCCGCTATGACTGCGTCGTGCTGCTCACGAACCACTCCACGGTGGACTATCGGTCGTTGGCGCGACAGGCGCAGGTCATTCTCGATACGCGCAATCAGTACGGGGCAATGGGGATCCGCTCGGCCCGCGTCGTGAAGCTCTAGGGGCCGGGGGTTGCACGGCGATGCGATTGCGAGTGCCGCTGCGGTGCCTCTTCTGCGGAGGGCGGTTGCGCGCGGCGGCCAGGCGCCTTGCCTGCCACGGCTGCGGCGCGCGATTTCGGAAGGTATGCAACCCGCGGGGGTGCGTGGTGCGACTGGACGTCGTGGAGTGCGGCGCGCTCGAATGCTGCAAGCAACAACGAGGCTGAGATGGCGAACTACCTGGTAACCGGCGGGGCGGGATTCATCGGGTCGCACGTGGTCGACCGGCTGGTGGCCGACGGCCACCGCGTGCGGGTGCTGGATGATCTCTCCAGCGGGAAGCTCGAGAACCTGGCTGGCGTGCGCGACCGCGTGGAGTTCGTCCAGGGCGACATCCGAGATCGCGCCGCCGTGGCCCGCGCCTGTCAGGGGATCGAGTTCGTCATCCATGAAGCCGCGTGGCGCAGCGTGCCCAAGTCGATGAGCGATCCCACCGGCTACATGGAGGTGAACGTGGTGGGCACCACTCACCTCCTCGAGGAAGCGGTCAAGGCCAAGGTCAAACGGGTGGTATGCATTTCCTCCAGCTCCGTCTACGGCGAAACGACCAAGGTGCCGATGACGGAGACGGATCCGACCAATCCGGTCTCGCCCTATGCCGCCTCCAAGCTCGCGGATGAGCTGTTGTGCGGCCTCTTTTGGCGCGGCTTCAAGCTGGAGACGGTCTCGGTGCGCTACTTCAACGTCTTCGGCCCGCGGCAGAGCCTGGAAAACGAGTACGCGGTGGTGATTCCGAAGTTCATCACCTGCCTCCAGAAAGGGCAGTCGCCGCCGGTCTACGGCGACGGCAAGCAGTCGCGCGACTTCACCTACGTCGAGAACGTGGTCGAGGGCACCATCGCCGCCTCGCAGGCGCCGGGCGTGGGCGCAGCCGAGGTGTTCAACATCGCCCTGGGGGAAGAGCACGCGCTCTTGGATCTTCTGGAGGAGCTACAGCGCATCATCGGCTCATCCGTCAAGCCGACGTTCCTGCCCAAGCGCGCCGGCGACGTCTACCGCACCTTCGCCGATTCCTCGAAGGCGCAACGGTTGCTGAAGTGGAAGGGCCGCGTCAGCTTCGCCGAAGGGCTGCGGCGGACCGTCGAGTGGTTCCGTGCCCATCCGCAGTGAATGAAATTCTTGTTGCAACACGAAGGGCGCAGGGTATAATCTTGAAGGAAGCCGCATGAAGATTCTCATCTGCAATACCCCGCTCCGCGGAGAAGGCGCTAGGACCATCTACCCGCCGCTGGGACCCATGGCGATCATCCAGTGGTTGAGGGGCGCGGGCTTCACCGACATCGAGTTCTACGATCTCAACTACTTCCGCCCTTCAGATGAATCCCTCGCCCACTACCTCCTCGAGCACAAATTCGACGTCATCGGCATCAGCGCCAGCGTCTCCGCCACCTACCGGGACGTGAAGAAGTATACGGCGATGGCGAAGTCGCTCCTGCCGGGGGTGGTGGTCATCGTCGGCGGAGCGCTCAGCTTCTCTCCGGAGGTGCTGCTGAAGCTGGGCAAGGTGGACTACTGCGTCGTCGGCGAGGGCGAGCTCATCGCGGTCAATCTGATGCAGCACCTCGCCCGCCATGATCTTGGCAAGGATGTCAAGGGCCTCCGGGAGATCAAGGGGCTCTCGTTCCTTGACGAGCAGGGGGACGTGGTGTTCACCGGCTACGAGCGGCAACTGGCCGCCAAGGAAATCCCGGATCCCGACTATCCGCTGTTGAGGAAGTACAACGTGGTGGACCACTATTTTCCCGAGCCCTGGGTCTACGAGCAGTTTACGTACGACGAGCGCTCTCACGAGCCTCACCGACGTGGCAAACGGATGGCGTGCGTCGTCAGCTCGCGGGGCTGCATCGCGCACTGCACGTTCTGCCACCGCTGGCAACAGGGGATCCGCATGTTCTCCGTCGAGGGGGTCATCCGGTTGGTCCGGCACGTCATCGACGAGTACAACGTGGGGTTCATCTCCTTCGGGGACGAGGATTTCGGGGCGACCAAGAAATGGATCGCGGAGTTCGCCGACCGGATGAAAGAATTGGGGATCCTCTATCGCCTGAGCGCGGTCCGGGCGGACAACATCAATCTCGAGCTGCTTAAACGATTGCGGGACA
>Ga0247727_10009910_pt1 | contig 17042 bp, 12 predicted proteins | sample WisWelCaveWW1625_FD_202498 | JGI IMG/M metagenome (GOLD analysis project Ga0247727, IMG submission 202498) | Biofilm microbial communities from Wishing Well Cave, Virginia, United States - WW16-25 | ecosystem: Environmental > Aquatic > Deep subsurface > Groundwater > Cave microbial mat | place...
ACAGCGCGCGATTGGAGCCGACGACGTGCGCGATCGCGTGGCCGGCGTTGGCGTCAAAGCCGATCGGCTCCAATTTCGAGGCAATCGGATTGCAATAGAAGCGGAGATTGTGCCAGACCACGGCGTGATCGGCGCCCATCAAATCCGCGAGCGCAAAAAACCTGGCCAGTTTCTCGATATTGAAAACTTTGTGCGTTGGCAGCTTTGAATAACGAAACGCTTCGAGCAGGCTGTAGGCTTTGATAAACTGATTGTGCAGCCCCGGATCACCCAGCAGGCGGCCCATCTTGAAAGCGTCGACGTTGCTCGAATTTTCGGATTGCAATCCGGTCGGCCCCAGCTCGCCGAGCTGAAAATGCGTGGCGCGATCATTCCACAGAAGCTCTTCATTATATTTGATGATCGGGCCTTCGCGAAATTGATTGTACTCGACGACGCGCTTCTCAAAATGCTCTTCGAGCGCGTAAACGCCGAGGTCTTTGCCGTTGAGCGTCACTTCGAGAAAATCGTAGCGCAGTGGAATCATGCTCTCGCGCTTGAGCGCCTGATGAAAAATCCATTCGTAAGCGTAGTTGCGCGCTTTCGGATGATGAATGGAAAATTGTTTCATGCCGAACAGCGTGTTGTCGCCCTTCACCACGATGCGATACGACCATTTTTCGCCGAGCAGATGATCGACCCAATCGCCTTTCAGGCGAATCTTCACGTCGACCGTTTTATCCTGATAGCGAATTTTGGCCGGCACGAAATCGTCGTCGCTCGCCGTCAATATGCGCGTCGCCAGAGCAAGCTCGCGCTTGTACGCCAGCTTTTGAAAGTGCTCGTGCTTGATGTCGATGGTGATACGCTCCGGCCTGGCGTAAAGACTGCCTTTGATATAATTCGGCACGAGGCTCAATTTTGTTTGCACGGCGTTTTCCATGAAATTGGCAAACGAGGCCGCGGCCTTCATTTTGTACAATTCCATGCCGTAATAAATGCTGTACAAACTGGTCGCGACGAGACTGACAATAAAAAGCGCGCCAATCAATAACACGCTGCGTCGCGTCGTGCCAAGCGCGCGCCGCACCGGCGATAGAATTAAGATGCCATTTTCTTTTTCGGCATTTTTGATGATCATCGAACCTTCTCCAAACCGATTGTATTTTTAAGATTTCAAGTAAGGATTATACCTGATATGCAAATTCTATGCGGAAAATGTTTTGTTGCAAAATTTACAAAAACAGACTTGCCCAACGGATAAATCCCGCCTTGCGGGACCAACGGACGAATAAAGCCTTTGGCCCCACTAACGATTGCTAAAAAAGTAAATAAACTGTCATTCGAGCGTTTCCCAGCGAAGCAATCTCTTGGAAAGCGGGGATCGCTTCGTCCCGCTGAAAAGCGCGGGACTCGTGATGACGAAAGATTTCTTCACAAAAACCTGAAAGCTAAATTATGCTCGCCATAACAGTCTAAAGTTTTTTCAGCGACTTGCTGAATCCGTTGGCAGCTTTTAATCCGTTGGCAACATAAAGCTTTCTGAACTTTACAACCTCATCGCATGGGAAATTTTTCCAATTGTAACAACTCCGCCATAATCTTTGGAATTTCAGTATTATCCTTCAAGCCGGTGAAGCGCAGCGCGTGCGGGCCGAAGGCGAACAGCGGCACGGGTTGGCCGGTATGTCGATCGGTGGCCCATGACAGCTTCACTTTATTTTTTCTTTTAACACCGCCGATGATGTTCACGCCGCCGGTTTCGTGGTCGGCAGTGACGAGCACCAAAGTCTGTTCATCGCGCGCCGCGAAATCGAGTCCGACTTTGATCGCTTCATCCAAACGGTTCAAATGATGAATAAAATAGTCTTCGCGATTGACGTGGCTGCCCATATCAACGCCTTCTTCTTCCACCATCAGAAAAAAGCCTTTGTCATTGCGGTTTAAAACTTCCAGTGCTTTAGCGGTCAACTCCGCCAGACTCGGCGTGTGCGGCGGCGATTGCAGGCTGGGCTTCATTCTATCGGTGGTCAAATCCGGAAACAGGCCGAGAAGAAAAGCGGCGTTCGCATTGGTCAGCTCTTCTTTTTTCTCGACAATCGTATAACCTAATTCTTTGGCGAGCGCAAGAGGATTCTCGCCATCTTTTCTGGCGCTGCGGGAATCGGTTTTCGGATAAAAATGATCGCCTTCGCCGAACAGAACATTTACGCGCGCGTTGAGCAGTTGCAGCGCGATTTCATCTTTCATCGCGCGGCTCCTCACGTGCGCGGCAAAAGTCGCGGGCGTCGCGTCGGTGATATAGGTCGTCGTCACCAAACCCGTCGCCAGACCGGCATCGCGCGCGGCTTCGAGAATCGTCGGAAGGCTTGCGCCGCTCGAATCCACGCCGATGCTGCCGTTCGTGGTCTTCACGCCGGTGGCGAGCGCCGTTCCCGCCGCCGCCGAATCGGTGATCAAATTATCGACGGCATGTGTCGTCACGAGGCCTGATACCGGCATGCGGTCGAGATGAAATCTGCCGTCCGGCCCCAGTGAATTGATGCGCGCCGCGGTGACATGGCTCAATCCCATGCCGTCGCCGATGAAGAGAATAATATTGCGGATTTTTGTATCGGGCAAGAGCGGCAGAGACGTGGCATTGTTGGTGTGCGTTCCAATCGTCAGCGTTTTTCCCGAATCATAATAAACCAGCGAGGTGTTCACCTGCTCGAGAAAATAATTGCTGCCGAGATAGCCTAAAACCAAGCTGCCCGCTAAAATGGAGCCGTAGAGAAAAATTCGTTTGGTTTGCATTACGTTTTTAATAATTCATAACCTTTTGCTAACACAAAGCGGAACCACGTTCCGGCCAGCAAAGAAGTAAAAATCGCAATCAACACCATCGTTACAAAAAAAGTCGCGCTGATGATGCCGAGATCGTAGGCGATGGTGGCGAGCACGATGCCGGGGCCGCCGCGCGTGTTCATCGCGACCGCAAAATTGAAGCTCGTCAGCCAATCTTTCTTTAAAAACTTGGCGGCGGCCAGCGTGCCGATTGTTTCAAACACGGTCGAGAACAGCAAAAAGAATAGAAAGAATTTAAGATCGAATTGATGAATCAAATCCAATTTCAAACCGACGATGGCGAAATAGAGCGGCGTAAAAAACGCCAGCGCGATTTCCTTGACGTGATCTTTTTCTTTGTTGAAGCTCGCGGGCAACACGCCAATGGCGACGCCCGCCAAAAATGCGCCGAAAATGATATTGACGTTCAGCAGGCTCGCGACCGCCGAAAACAGAAAACAGAGAAAAAGAATATAACCGGCGCTGGAAGATTTGCGCACGAGATTATAGCGGTTGCCCGTCAGCAGCGGCAAAATTTTTGGAATGAACATCAGCGACACGCCGAGAAACGCAAACGATACGCTCACAGTGGAAACGATATGCATCATCGAATAGCTCGTCGCGCTCACGAGGCCGGTGGCAATCGCCAGCGCGACCCATAAAAACACGTCGTGAATCGTCGCCGTCGTTAAGATGATGCGCGCGAAGCGCGTCTGCATCACGTTTAAATCGAGAAAGATTTTTGAGATCACCGGAATCGAAGTGACGGCGACGGCGATGCCGATGACGATTTTCAACGCGAGCATGTTTTGTTTTTCGCCCAGCAGCGGCGAAAAATCAAAAAAGTACGGCGCGATCCAACCGGCGATGAACGGCACGGTCGAGCCGATGAGCAAAGCGATAATGATCTTTTTATCGTCTTTGTCCAACGACATTTTGATCTCGAAGCCGGAGACGAACATCAACAGCACGAGGCCGAGCCAGTAAACGATCGACAGCAGTTTACCCTCGAACTCGAACGCATTGAACAGCCAGTTATAACTTTCCGGGGAAAGCGCACCCAGCACGGTGGGGCCGAGCAACAGGCCGCCGCAAATCTCGCCGATAACTTTGGGCAGCTTCAATTTGTTGAAGACGTACCCCAGGCTATGGGCGAGAACCAGCAGCAGCGTAATCGCAAAAAAAAACCGAGTCAGCTCGTGCTCGGCAATGGTAATCGAGTTGGCGCTCATAAATCAGACAATTGATTGCTTCGACAATGGCAGACTTTTCTGTCATTCCGGAGGAATCTTTTTGCAATTCAAAATCAATGCTTCAGAAATTGACCGGTCGCTTAGATCGTTTTTTCACGACACCTCAGTGGTGTTACAGCGACCGGTCAATAGTTTTTTACAAGTTCAATGTGTGCAAAAAAACAAAGATTTTTTAAAGACAAAATAATGGACGACAAAATGATAAAATTATTTTGTCGTCCATCATTTTGTCTTTTGGGTTGCAGCTTGTCCGCGTTGGGTTTAATCAATTTTTTCATGGAAGATCAGTTCACGAAAACAAAAAGGCTTCTTCCAGAATGACACCCGTATTTTTATTGTCGAATCACGCAGGTTGGTAAACCGGCTGCGGACGTTTGGCGCTGGCAGCGTTGACGCGATTGACGCGGGCATAAAATTCTGCGATCAGCTCGCCTTCTTCCTCGGTCATAAATTTTTTCCATTTGTCGGCGAAATTATAAATCTCCGTGCGCCGGATAATATTTTCAAATTCCGGATACCACTCCAGCTCGCAAAATTTCAAAACCTCACGCATGATGGGAACCGGATTTCTGACAAAATCTTCGTAATTATGCTCGGTGCAACGACCGGGGAACAGCGCCATGTTGTGGCGAATGTCGTCGATATCCAATTGCGTTTTGATCGCCGCGGCGAGAATCGGTTTCTTGCCGAGGTCGCGCCAAATCTTGAGATATTCTTCGGAAATTTTGCCCCACTCCCATTTGTCGCTATCCGGAGCGGCAGTCACATTCAGCCAGCCCGCTTGGATCCACGAGGAGACGACGTCGCGTGGCAGGCGCTTGAGATAAATAAAACGCATGCCGGTAAAAACGCGCTCGAAATACGCCATGCGCGCCCAGCCCGTGACTTTCATCAGAAATCGTTTTTTGCCCTGCAGCTTGAGAATCGTTGAAACTTTCTGGCGCAGAGGTTCGACCATCGCTTCCTGCACGTCTTCGCGATACAGCGGCCGGTCATGGCGCGTAACGTCCGGCAAATATTGCTGCCAGAAATTGTACGGGCTGAACGGCTTGGGAAACAACCGATGATCGCGAATGCTGTTGAACATTTGCATTGCGTACATCCGCGAAAACATTCCCATCCACGTTTGGGTCGGAAACTGCTGATTGAGCGTGGATAGAAAACCCACGTCGCGATGCCGGGCGAGGATGCGATAAAAAACCGTCGAGCCGCTGCGGCCCGTGCAGGTGATCATGATAGGGCGATCAAAAGTGATCATGTGGTGAAGTCTCGTATGTGACAAATTAAATCGTCGGAATTTAAAAAGCTTTTTGCCCAACGGATGAAAAGCGGCCAACGGATAAAAACTTTATTTGGTTAAAATCCGTTGGCAGCTTTTTATCCGTTGGAAATTTTTTTTACCGACTACATGTAAAAAATAGAACGATTCTCTAAAATTTCTTTTTGCAGCATTTCCTGCACGGCTTCGTGCATAATCCAATCCGGCAAATTTTCTTTGTTGACCAGAGCCGCATGAATCGCCTGGTCGCTCATCGCCGTGGTTTTGGCGGATTTGGATTCGAAATATTTTTGCGTGTCGGGGTTGTATTCGATGGCGTCGAAGAAAATCGGGGTGACGCCGAGATCGCCGAGGTTTTTGAAAAATTCGCGCGTTTGGCCGTTCTCGTAAAAGCCGTTATCGTGGCCGTTGTCGTGCTCGACGATGAAATGGCTGCAGCCCATATTTTTGAAACACAGCGCGTTAAAAACCGTTTCGCGCGGCCCGCAGTAACGCGGATAATTAAAAGAGGCGCCCAGCAAAATTTTTCCAGAAGGATAAATGCCGTTGTTGAGCAAGAGCTGATAACTTTTGAAAATCGGCTCGGGCAGAAAATCGCCGGATTGCTGCGGCCCGATCATGGAGCTGATGTAGAGGCCGTCGGCGTGCGCGGCTTCGAGGGCGCGCAGTTGCGCATATTCCTGCAGGCAATTCGGAATCTGGCCGGTCTGAAAACCGACGACGCGGCTCCAGCTTTTTTGCGCGAAGATCATGCGGGTCTGGCGCGGACTCAATTCGTACTGCTCATACGGCGAGGTCAATTTGTCCACCAGCGTCACTTCACCGGCGACAAACAGGTTTCCATTTTCAACTAACTTCGCGACGCCGGGATGTTTACGCGAAGTCGTGCCGAACCATTTTTGCGCGACTTCATTAAAATCGAAAGCGTAAATTTCGCTCACGTTCATCGTCGCGTGAATCTTAGCGTTCGCGTCGGTCAAGGCGATGCGATCACCGGCGGAAATATTGGCGAGTGCGTTTTCATCGGCTTGCAAGACAATCGGCATCGTCCAGATTTGGCCGTTGAGCAGACGATTGTGGTTGAGCACGCTCGCAAGTTCTCTGGAATTCATGAAACCGCTCAAGGGCGAATACGTACCGTTGGCAATTTGCACGGCGTCCATCAAATCGGTTTCTTTCACTGGCAGCGTTCGCAAATTTTGCAAGGCGTGTTGATCAACGCCGCGTGTTTCGCGATTGACGAGATGACTGCCATGCGGCTCCACCAATGTCGAAATCGGCGCGGAAGTATAATGAAATTGTTTCCAGCTTTGTTTGTTTTCATATTCACGCATGACTTTTCGCACCATCATGGCGGCGGAAACCGGGAACGCCCCGATTGCGGTTTCAGCGGCAAGCACGAGACCGTCAGCGCCGTCCATCAAGGTGTTGAACACGTCATTGACTTCGGCGCGCGTCGGATTCGGCGAGGTGACCATCGATTCGAGCAGGTTGGTCGCAACGTAAATTCTTTTGCCCGCGACTTTCGCGTGGCGAATAATGTCTTTTTGCAGCGCGGGAATTTTTTCGATATTGACCTGTCTCGACAAATCACCACGGTCGATGAGCAGTGCATCGGATTTGGCGGTGATTTCCGGCAGATTGTGCAAGCCGTTCAAACATTCGATTTTGGAGGTAATCATCGTGTCCAGACCAACCAGCGCGCGGACTTCATCAACATCGGCGGCGCGATTCGCAAACGAAAGCGCGACGTGACGCACGCCCATTTTGTTGCCGATGGCGAGGGCTTTGCGATCTTTCTCGGTCATGGCGGGCATGATGAGATCGCGCTCGAGCACGGTGACGGCTTTGTTTTGGCCGATCTCGCCGCCGTTCAAAACCCAGAGCACAACCCATTCGCTTTCGATAGCGGTGACTTGCGCTAAAACTTCCGCATCTATTTTGAGCAAATCACCGACTTCCAATTGTTTCGCAATATTTTCCGGATTCAAATTCATATCCGTGGCGTCGCCGGGCACGCGCTTGAAATGAATGCGAATGGTGTTGTTCTCCCGCACGACGACTTTGCCGCCGGCGAGATCGCTGGTGCGAACCTGCGCGCCTTCGGAATCCAAACACACCGGCACTTTGGTACGCGTCTGAATGAACTCGACGATCTCCGCCACTTTCTCCAGTTTGGTGTGCGATAGATTCAAGCGGAACAAGCTCACGCCAAATTCCTCGAGCCGGCCAATCACACGGTCGTTAAGCGAGGCCGGGCCGAGGGTACACCAGATTTCTTTGCTCATATATCGATGATCTCCTGTAAAGCGAACTTTCCTATTGAAGTTTGAACTATAAATTTATATACAAGCAGCCGGTTATGCGGAAGAATGAATCGTTTGCCAACGGATGAAAAGCGGCCAACGGATAAAGATTTTTTTAGAAATCGCTAAATTTTCTTTGCTGTAAAAAATTCATTCACGATGATTCATAAACGAAAAATCGCGATTGTAACAATGCCCCACAAGGGGGCAGGACTACTTTTTATGCGGCGGTTGCCGGTCGGGCCGACTGGGTTACGGTTGTTTCTTTCTCAAAGATCAACAGGGCGGCGGCGGCGAGGGCCATTAAGAACCAGTAATAGCGCTGATACGACAAATGCAAAAATGTGGCGGTGCCGAAATAATTAATGATGCTGAGCAAAAGCGCGGTGGCAATGTGCACAAGATCAGGCCGCGTTTGCATGAAGCGGCGGCGCGCTCGCCACAGTCCGCGCGCGGTAAAAAAAACAACGAGCATGAAGGTGATCGTGCCCGCCAGTCCGGTGTCCGCCAGCATTTCGAGATAAAGGCTGTGCGCGCGCCGATTGCTGGTGAGGCGTTTGGTGCCGACTTCGTTGCCGTAGCGCGCCGAATAAAATTTGGCAAAATGTCCGGGGCCAACACCTAAAAACGGATGCTCAAAAAAAACGCGAACCGCGGCGAGGTTTTGCGCGAAACGGCCGCGCAACGAGCCGTCCGCCTCGCGCGCGCCTTCGCTATCCTGAGTTGCCAGCGAAGATAAATTCGTCACCGAGCTGACGCGCTCGACATATTCGGGCAGCGCCACAAGAATCGCCGCGACCAACAACCCGATACCGCCAATCGCCTGCGCCGGCCGAATATAGCGCAAGAGGACCATGATCAGCACCATGCCCGCGAGCGTCACAAAAGCGCCGCGCGAAAAGGTGAGCACGATGCCGCCCAGAATGATTCCGGCGGCGACAAGGGCGAGCAGCCGCATTTTTCGCGTCGGCTCGATGTAAGCCATGCACAGCGCCAGCGGAAAAATCACGACCATGATTTGCGCGTACCGATTCTCCTTGCCCAGCGGCCCGCCGGCGCGGCGCGAGCCGCCAAATTCATTGAAATCGACTTGCGCCATGTCGAGGTCGTCGCTTTTCTGCGCGAGGCCGCCATAATTGTTTTCGTAGGTTTTCGTCATTTCCTGAAAAAGCGAGAGACCGCCTAAAACGCCGCCGACGATGAGCAGCGTCCAAATCACGCGCTTGAGGGTCGAAAATTCGCGGATGACGTTGACGAGCAAAAAATAGAGGATCAAGCCTTCGACTGCAAAGTTGCCCAACTCATTCATGGCGATATTCATGTCGCGCGCCAGCAGCGAGGCGGCGACGAGCGCGGCGAAATAGAGCAGCGCGAGGAAGAAACCAAAATTAAAAATCAGTTTCTCATGTCGTACAATTAAAAAATTCGTCAGCGGCAGCACAAGCAACCCGGAAACTCCGGCGGCGGCGATTTGGGGCACATGGTAAAACTGCACGGCGATGACGGCGAGATTGGCGTAGAGAATAGCGGCAAAAACCAGCGTCGCAAATTCCGGCTTTTTGAACAGGAAATAAACGGCGCACAGTGCAACCACGCCGCCAATCAGCAGGATGATTTGATCTTTCGAAACAAAGTAAGCCGCCGCTCCGATGAGGGCCAACACGGCCACGAATATAAGAAGTTTTTTTCCACCGTCACTATGAGCGGCAACGGCAGAGGGGCTGGCGATAGTTTTCATAAAGGTGTTTTAGTTTTGCAACGAAAATGAGATTACGCCATTAGCTTGCAACGAAATGGGAACCGCAACGAAATAAGAATTTTTAACACGGTTTTAAAATAACATTTCAGCAAAACCTCGCTCACAGAAGTATCCCGATCCTCTTTATAAAAAATAAAAAAGGAGGACAGAAAAATGTTTACCCCGCTTTGCGGGGCTCGTTGCTCCACGGTGAGCATTGCTTTGATGATACCAAACGCCATTTTTCCGTCTTTCATTTTTCCGTCTTGGCTTTTGTTCAAGCCAGCTTAATATTGTCAAGCTATTTCAGTAGGCGAAAATCTGCTTTATTTTTTCAAAGTAACATATCCCCAGCCGGCGTTTTTGCCGTGTTGCCATAAATGTTTTTGTTGCTGCGCCCATTGGGTGCCGTAGGCTTTATCCAAAAACGGCAGCATCCATTCGTCGTCGCCGCGCGCAGTCCAGTCGCCGTATTGCGTTTCGAAGCGGACTTGCAGGGAGTACGCGGCGCGATAAAGGGCGCTGTCGCCAACAGCCCAGATCGGCATACCGGCGCGTTCGAGAATGCGCGCGGCCATGATTTGGCCCTGCATGAAGCCCCACGCATAGTTGGTGTGACCGGGCGGATTTTGCAGCGCGCCGCCGCGGCGCAGATCGTCCGGCATGACGCCGTCAAGGTTCATCTTATTTTTCATTGCGCCTTTCGGATTGAACAGGCGCAAATTTTCTTCATCGACATGCCACGAAATGTCGTCGCCGAATCTGTAACCGGGATTGGGGCCGGTCACGCCTTTGCTCCAGTACTCGCGAATCGCGGTGAGCGCGGTTTTGTCGCCGAGGTAACGATAAATGGCGCAGAGTGAGCCGAACGCATGCGAGCCCCAGTTATTCGCGCGGCGCTTGAACGTTTTTTGCAGCGTGTTGTTCTCGTCATCTTTGTACACTTCGGCCATGTTGCGCAGCCACGTTTCAAACGCAGGCGTTCGATAGCCAACCAAATCTGCCGCCATGGCATAAGCCCCGACTTCACGCCCCCACGCGAGCGTGAGACCGCCGGGATTTCCTTTTGCGACCAGTTTATCACAGGCAGCGCTCACCTTATTTTTATAGCGCCCATCGCCCGTGCGCGCGTAGACAATCGCGGCGGCGAGAGCGTAAACATTCGTGTTATCATCCTGATTCGCGACGTCGGGATTGGCACAATCCTGGCTCGCCCCCATTAAAACGGCGTCCCACGCGGGGCCGGAGGTTGGAATTTTTGCCAGCTCGGCAGCGGACGTCCAAATGCCGATTTGCGCGGAGCACGAGGTTGCCGCAACGGCAAGGATTAAAAAGCTCGACCGGATTTTCAGCTTATTCTTCAAACATAAAACACGCAACATAAAAAGTTAAATACTCGAATTTAGGTTTTAATAAAATTTGCAACGAAATGGGAACTGCAACGAAAACAGACGTTCGTAATTTGCAACGAAATGGGAACTGCAACGAAAAAACTTTTAAAATTCAGCAAGCTTGCTGTAAGTAAAAAAGCCTGCCCTGCCGCAGGCCAGGGATTCTTACAGAATGACATTCTCCTTTGTTTGATTAACTCCGGCTGAATTTTTGTTGTCGGAACTTGATAATGGACTGCTTTTATTCAGAGAAAAAAGCGCTTGCAGGGCGGCGGAATTGCGGTGTTCGATGCAGTGCCGGAGCAATGTAAAAAAAGTGCCTTTGGGCAAAACGTCTTTTTGCAAGCGCGTCGATTCTTTCAGCGCGCGGTGCATCCAGCAGGTGAAAAAAAGTGGCGAAATCAATTCTGTCGCCAAACCGACGCCGTCGCAGTAGCGGTTGAGGGTTGCGGCCAGCAATTCGTGCAGCGGCGAGGGTTCGAGAAAATGGTGCGTAAAATTTTTCAGCGCATCTCTGCTGCCCTGCACGCGCGACATCCAACTGCCGTAGGTGCGGATGAAATAAAACAAATCCCACAGCGGCATGCCTTCAGGCTCGCCGGCTTCCCAGTCGATGACGATGACGCGATTTTCCGGCGAGACGAGCATGTTCCACGTGCCGGGATCGCCGTGTTGAAACACGAGGGGAAATTTTCTCGAGACGAGACTGATCGTTTTAATTTGCTCGGCGAGAAAGTCGGCTTCCAAATTTGACAGAGGATAAATTTCGGCGAAGCGGCGATACAATTTCATCAACGCGGCTTCGACTTCGGCGGAAGTTGCGGCGGCGGCGGTCGTCGAGGCGATGCCGAGCTTCACGATCCAATTCAGGGCGTCGTTGGCGATGGGGCAATCAATGGTGGCTTTGGTGCGGCTGCGAAACGGCTCGCCATAGACGGCCATTTGCCCGAGCAGCGCGAGGCCGGCATGCGCGCCAAAGAATAACGGCTCGGGATAAGCGCCTTTTTCGACGAAGCCTTTTTCATGCAGCTTCGCGAGCACGCGATATTCGTTTTCCAACCGTTTATTGAATTCCGCGGCACGCGTCATTTTAACGACGGCTTTGGCTTTTTGGCCTTTGGTGGGATCAAACAAATAAAAAATATTTTTGTTGGCGTTGAATTTTCCGCGCGCCGAGAGGCCGCAGGACATGGCGGATAAATCCACGCCCGCTTTTTTCGCGAGCGCGGTCAAATATTGCGGTGGCGTCTGTTTTTCCAGTTGCGAAGATGAACGTTGCACGAAAATGGCGCGGCGCGGGGCAAGATGGCGAAGCAGACCGGCTTGACTGAGCAGGACACCGGCGCGGCTCATGGCGCGCTTTTTTACGGATTGGCCGTATAAAACATTGGTGAAAAGATATTTGGACATCCGATCATCCAACGGAAACGCGGTACGCAACTCGCCTTTGAACGGCGTGAGCCAAAATTCGCGCAGTCCTTTAAAACCCAACTCGGCGAGGCTTTGCATCATCCGGCGCGCCACCGAACGCTCGGAAAGATTTTTCACTTCGAAGTAAATCGCGCCGTCTTCCTTGAGCAAGCGATCAAGCTCGGCGGGGAACACGGCGTCGAGCAGGAGATTCGCCAGTTCTTTTTTTCCGGCGAGAAAAACCAGCGACACGCTTCGGTCCGGCAGGGGCAAGCGGGTGAAATCGGTGACGTGGGTTAGCGTCACATTCCGCCGATCGACTTCTTTGCGAACGGCATCCAATTGTGGCGCGTTGGTTGAAATCACCAGCATCTCTTTGCCCATGGTGGCCAGAACATTCAGCGTAGCCGCGGACGGAGCGCCGAAACAGACGATTCGATCCAACTCAAGATTCGGCAATAAAAATCGCCACGAGGCGCGCGCGAGGCCGCCGGTGAGGTTGGTGCCGGGAATGAAGTCGGTGGAAAGTGTGTTTTCTAACATCCGGTGTTCAGTTTTCAGTGACCAGTGATCAGTTTTCAGTGATCAGTGATCAGTGACCAGTGACCAGTGATCAGTTTTCAGTGACCAGTGACCAGTGACCAGTTTTCAGTAACAAGTAACCAGCAACCAGCAACAAGTAACAAGCATTACGACAACAGTTTTTTCAACAACGGTTTTTTCAGCAACTCCGGAAACGTTTCTTCAACTTTGAGCTTGTCTTTGCACATGCGAATGACGAACAACGAAGCAAGCACGACCAGCGGGATAGCAATATAAATGTTTTCCGCAAAGAAAACTGTGGTGAGAAACAAGCCGAGGGCGCTGCCGGCGATGATAAGATAGAACGGCAAATATTGCCGGTCGAAAATACTGATGCCGGAAGCCAGGCGCAAACCCGCTTGTTTGAAAATGTTGTGCACGACCATCGTGCCGCCGGTGCCGATGGCGGCGCCGAGTGCGCCGTATTTGGGAATCAACAAAAGATTCACGCCGACGTTGACGACGACGGCCAGAATATTGACAATGACGATATAACGCAATTTGCCCAAGACTTTCAGCGTCAACCCGTTGAAGCCGAGCGCGGCGCTGAAATAATAGCCGAATGAGATCAATTGCAGGTAAACCCACGAGTCAATGTAACGCGCGCCGTAGAGAAACTGCGTCAACGGTTTTGCCATTGAAAACGTCAGCGCAAAAATCGGAAAGGTGAGAATTCCCAGCCAGACGGCGGTGCGCCAGTACAGATCGTTGATGCCTTGAAAATCGTTTTTCGCGAAGAGTCTGGCAGCGAGCGGCGTATAGAGCAGGGCGAAGCTGGTCATGACCAGTTTGTTAAAATGCGCCGCCGGCAAAATAACGGTGTATTTTGCGACTTCCGTTGGATTATGAAAATATCCCAAAAGCAGCGTGTCCGCGGAGTGCGTTAAAATATTGACGAGATCGGAAGAGAGCAACGGAATCGTAAACGCAAAAACTTCCTTCGCGGGGATCGTGATGTTGTTCAGGCGGAGATGCTCGATAAGGCCCTGTTGGCGCAGCAAACGAATGAGAAGCACGACGTAGAGCAGCACGCAGGCGGCGTAAATTCCGATATACCCGTTGGCGAGAAAATTCACGTCGCTTTGAGTCAACATCAACACCACGACGACGGCGAGCTTCAACAGCGGGCCGAGCAAATGTTTGCGAAAGAAGATGGCGCGCGGATTGGTGAAGCTGGCAAACAGCCCCGTCAGCAAGTTGTCGAACGCTTCGACGGGCACGAGAAAAATCATAATGAGCAACAGCGTGAGCGGATGCTCTTTTTCATTGACCAGGTGCGCGAGCTGCTCCGGGGCCAGATGAAACACGGTGACAATCAGAGCGCTGATCAGGAAGATGGTTCCGAAAACCAATATCAGTGTGCCGAAGAGTTTGCCATACTCTTCCTTTTCCTGATAAATCGGAATGAAACGCGTGATGGCGCGGTCAAGCCCGAACACGGCGAGGTTTTGAAAGAAGGCCACGACCGACAGCGCATAAGCCCACGCGCCGTAGTCGGCGGTGGACAAGTAACGCACGATCAAAACTTGCGAGCCGAAATTGATGCCGACGGAGAGCAGCTTGCCGACGAGCAACAGGCTGGAGCCGCGAATTTGTTTTTTCGTCGCGTCGCGCTTGCTTTTAGGCTTGGGCGTTGCCGGTTCTGCAAGCGATGGTGCGTCTTGTATATCGGTTTCCAAAGACATGAGATCTAAATTTGATATTTAAAATTTCCGGCCAACGGATTAAAAACTGTTGGCAAAATAATTGTGGCAAAATTATTATTTCAATAAATTATTATGTCAAAAATATTTTGTTTCAATTATTTTTCACGCAGGCCGTGCTGCGCCCAGATCATGGCGGTGACTTCACGCTTGACCACTTCGGCCTGCTGGGTGGCATCGACGACGCGCATTTGCGGAACGCGATCTTTGAGCGCGAGATAGCCGCGGCGCTGCTGTTCGAGCCATTCGGGCGTGTGTTCGTGTTTGCGTTCCCACAGCATTTTGCCGGGGGCGTCGAGCAAAACGACGAGATCGGGCGTCGGACAAATCGATTCGAACATTTTCCGGCGCAGGCGTTTCCACGGGGTTTTCGCGGGTTTGTTCAGCCAGGAGTCGTAGAGGTAACGATCAAAGACGACGAGACGGCCGCGCAGCAGGTAACCCAGCGCGGCGCCGGCGCGATACCATTGCTCGACGAGACGGTTGATGAAGCTGAAAATTTTCAACGCGATGAAACCGAGAGTTTTTTTCTTTTTCTTGACGCCGTTGCGCTCTTTCAGCCGTTCATGGAGCCATTTGGTCGTGGGCAAGCCGACGGTGCTGGCGGCGATATTGCTTCCCATATAAACCAGTTTGGCGCGCAGAAAATTATCCTTCGTCAATGATTGCGCGAGCGTCGATTTGCCGGCGCCATCCGGCGCGAGCAACGCGACCGAGACACCGCGGCCTCGTAATATAAAAAACAGAGGGCGCAGGCGGCGAAGCATAAGCGTGGAAATCTTTCGCCACGCGCTGGCAATGGGCGCGCGCCGGAAGAGACTACGCGCCACGGCTTGGCGGCGCTGCAAAAGCGCCTGCCAGTCGTTTTGATCAATGGCCGGCGCAAGCACGTCCCAGGTGAGAGCCGGGGTCAGATGACGTGCGATATATTCGGCGACGCTTTTCTGCATGGCGGTGTCGTTTTGCATTTGCCGGCGCAACTCCGTGAGACGCTCACGGCGCGCATCGCGAAAGTTGCCTTTGTCGAGCAAACAATGCAAAAAGAGCGTGAAGAACTCGTCGGCCGGCGAGAGAACGTAAGTAAAGCCGCGGCGTTGACGATTGCGCAAACAGGTCGCCATCAGATCGACGCGCAACGTTCGAAACGGTTTGCCGTAACGCAGGTCGGTCACGACGTCGAATTTGAGCCAACTGCCGGCGGCGCGATCATAGGCGACAAAAAAATAATGCGGGGCATGTCCCCAAGCGGGAAGCGCGACGAAACCGCTCGCTTCTAAAGTTTGGGCGAGTTGCGACAGATGCGCGGGCGCCACCATTAAATCAACTTCGCTGCTTTCCGCCGGTATCTCCAGCTCCTCAAAGCCACGCAACAAAGAATAGGTAATTTTTGCTTTATCGAACGCCGCAAAAATCTGGCGCAAAAAACTATCCATGCGGTTTGATTTTCCTGAACTGAAAACTGATGAACAAAAGAAATCCCAGCGCGAGAATCAATTCGACGACTTCCGAATATTTCGAAATCTCGAAATAATATTTCTCCGGCAATTTCCAGAAGTTTAGGTAGATGCGCCAGATCAAGGTCGCCAGAAAATACGGCAACAGCGTATAATGCGGCGTCAGCAGGGAAAAAATATTTTGATAACTTGCCGACTGTCGCGCGCGAAAAAAGAGCAACGGCAAAATCGTCCCGTAAGCGCCAATCAGCAAATACAGCGAGCGGAACGTATCGACCATGCCTTCCAGGCTATGGATGTTGGTTTCGTGCTGCCGGTTGACGGCCTTCAAAGCTTCCGGCGTTTCCCAGTCGAACAGCCTTTGTCCCCAGCTCACTTCCTCGCCGATAATTAAAAAAATACCGGCAGTGAGGCAAAAATACAGAAACGCCATGCCGTACCGTCCGGCTTTGCCGAGACGACGGATGACGAGCCAGCCCATGCCAAATGCGAGCAGCCAGCAGTAAACCTGGAGGTTTTCCGCCAACCGGTCCTCGCCGGTGAGCACTTTGTAGACATTGCCGCCGATCAACGCTGCGACCAGCCCGATGAGCAAAATAACAAACGGCATCCACCAGATGATGGCGACGAGACCGGGAGGAAATTTCCATTCTGCCGCGCTCTCGCGCAGCAACCGCTTGAGGAAGCCGCCGGGCGCAGCCATATCGCTTTCATCTTGTACGGGCGGCGTGGTAAGCAAAGCGTCTTTCATGATATGCTCTCACCAGATTGGGGTTTTACAAAAAAATAATACAACGACGAGCCTTTTTTGCACACATTTGACTCTTAAGAAACTAGTCGGCTTGCGTGGAAAATTCATGCTCGACGACGTCGCAGAGCGCGTGCGCGACCGTGAGGTGCGCTTCCTGAATGTGCGGCGTGCTCGTCGACGGCACGTGAAAACAAAAATCAACGCCGTTTTTCAGCTCGCCGCCGTTTTCGCCGGTAAAGCCGACGGTGATCATCTCCAGCTTTTTGGCGGCCTGCATGGCTTTGATCACGTTCTTCGAATTGCCGCTGGTGCTGATGCCGAAGGCGACGTCGCCGGGCAAGCCGAGCGCTTCGATTTGCCGGGCGAAGAC
>Ga0247727_10009911_pt1 | contig 17042 bp, 17 predicted proteins | sample WisWelCaveWW1625_FD_202498 | JGI IMG/M metagenome (GOLD analysis project Ga0247727, IMG submission 202498) | Biofilm microbial communities from Wishing Well Cave, Virginia, United States - WW16-25 | ecosystem: Environmental > Aquatic > Deep subsurface > Groundwater > Cave microbial mat | place...
AGCACCGCCATCTCACTGTGTATGGAAAACGACATGCCCATCCTCGTCCTCAACCTGTGGCAACCCGACAGTTTGCGCCAGGCGGTCTTCGGCGAGTCAGTCGGCACCATCATCGCTAGATGACGTCATCGCTAGATGACATCATCGCTAGATAAGGTCTGATGCTCGCGCCGCAGTTGCAATACGGCGCATTTGAGGCAGGACGTTTCGCGGTGAGCGCCTTTACAATTGGCAAGATTTGCCAAAAGTAGCGGCGCTTTTCTTTATAAAAACTTTAAAAGGCGGGAGTAAAATAGCTCTACATCCTGTTTTTACAACTGAATATATCCTAATCAACATCATCCCAAAGGGAGGAGTATGCAATGGATTGGAGAATCCTATTAACCGGTTTGATTGTTGGCTTGATTGCCGGATTGATCCTTGAGTGGATATGGGATTGGATCTGGTGGCGGCGACAAGATCAAGGGGTAGGTGAAGAAGAATTGAGCCGCCTCCGTGTGGAAGCTGACGGTTCGCGGGCTCAAACCGATAGCCTACGCCTGCAACTAGCCGACTCTGGCAAGGCCCATGCCGGCCTCAAAACCGAACTCGACAGCCTAAAAGCGCAATTAGGCGACTGCCAAAAGGCGCGCACCAGCCTGGATGCCGAACTAGGCGGCCTCCGTGTCAAACTGGGCGACGCTGAAAGTGCCCGCGCCAGCCTCAACGCTGAACTTGACGCCGTAAGAGCACAACTGAATGACGCCACCAAAATCTGCGCCGAACTCGACGCCGACCTCGGCGGCCTCCGCGCCAAACTGGGCGACACTGACAGAGCGCGCGGCGAACTTCAGATCGAACTCGACATTCTGCGCGCCCAACTCGACGACGCTTCCAAAGCCCGCGCCGATTTGGATGTTGAAGTGGGCAGTTTGCGGAAGAAGGTGGATGTTGACACCTCCACTCAGGCCAAATTCGACGCCGACCTCAGCGGCCTGCAGGCTGAAGCCGATGGCCTCCGCGCTCAATTGAACGATGCCAGCAGCGCCCGCGCCAGCCTCAATGCCGAACTCGACGGCCTCCGCGCACAACTAGGTGAGCATCACAGCGCCCGCCTTGCGGTGGAGGCCGCCCTCCTCGAGGCGCAGGCTCAACTTGCGGCCAGCGAAAAATCCCGCGGCGAGTTCAACAACGAACTTGAAATTCTCCGCGCCCAACTGAGCGATGCCAACAATGCCCGCGCCAATCTCGACGAGCAATTGGGCGACATCCGCCTTCAACTTGACGCCACGAACCGGGCGCGTGCCGACCTCGAAGCTGAACTCGGAAACCTGCGCGGACAATTAAGTGAACACCAAAACACCCGCGTCGGCTTCAGTGACGAGTTGGGCAGTCTGCGCGCTCAACTCAACGACGCCAACAGCGCCCGCGCCTACCTCGAAGCGCAACTCGGAGACGCGCGCGCCCGACTCAGTGAGGGTGAAAAATCGCGCGGTGAGTTTAGCGCCCAACTGGCCTCGCTCGGCGCGCAACTGGCCGACACCCAACACGCCTACGGCGAACTCAGCGCCGACCTCACCAGCGCCCGCGCTCAGTCCTCCGGCACTGAACGACTCCTGGCCGAACTGCGGATCGAACTCGACCGGCTACGCGATCAAATCAACACCAGTAACAAAGCCCGCGCTGACCTTCAAGTACAGTTGGACGAGTGTCGCCAGCGCACGCACGAAACCGAACTTGAACTTCATAGTGTCCCTGCCCCCGGAGCCAAAATTTCCAAAGCCGGAGTGGGCGCCCCGCAACGAGACCCTCTTGAAGTCATCAATGGCATTGGGCCGGTGTTTGAGAAACGATTCAACGCCGCTGGAATCTACACCTTTGCCCAACTTGCCGAACTCACTTCGGATCGTGCGCGCGAAATCGTCGCCGCTAGAAGCTGGCAGAAGATCGAACCCGAGGCCTGGATCGCCGAAGCCGCCGGACGCGCCCGCCAGGGCAAGATGGCGATAGACCCAACTCGCGACGACCTGGAGCTTATCAACGGCATCGGCCCCGTCTTCGCCAAACGCTTCAACGCCGCCGGAGTCCACACCTTTGCCCAACTCGCCGCCCTCTCGCCAGACCGCGCACGCGAAATTGCCGACGCTGAAAGTTGGCAAAAGATCGAGCCTGAGGCTTGGATTGCTGAAGCCGCCGGACGGGCCGCGCAGAAAGGGGCAACTGAATGAGGATAAACTACACCCCCGAACGCGCGCGGACTCACGACATCCGCAAGCTCATCATTTTGATCATCCTGATCATTCTGCTCCTGTTGACTTGGTTCTTTTGCCAGAGCACGCCCGGAGCGACTCCACCGCCCACTGCCCTTGCCGCCGCCAACACAGCTGAAGCCGCCACCTCAGCGGCCCCAACGGTTCCACTCTCAACCCAAGCTCCCCCGACTGAGGCGCCTCCAACCGAGGCCCCCATCGCTCCCGCCCTCACTTCCCCCAAAGGTGGCGAGAGCGTGTCGGGTAACGAAGACGTCACCCTCTCCGGGACGGGCGCACCGGGGTCGCAAGTTCAAATCGTCATTGACGGCCAACCCGTCGGCCCGACTACCGTCGGGCCGGATGGCACGTGGTCGTTCCCGATCAAACTCGATCCCGGCGAACACTCGCTGGTGGTTCAAACACTGGATGCAGGCGGCAAAGTCGTCGCCGAATCCGAAGCGGTGAAAGTCACAGCTGAAGCGCCCGCTGTCCCTGCAGTCAAGCCGGCACTCACCTCACCTAAACCCGGCGACATATTGAACAGTGGCGATGTGACTCTGAACGGCACAGGCGCGCCCGGAATCAAAGTGCAAATCGTGGTGGATGGCAAAGTCGTAGGCACAGCGGACGTTGGCGCGGATGGCACATGGTCATTCCCCGTCAAACTCGATCCCGGCGATCACACGATCACGGTGCAGGGATTAGACGTCGGTGGCAATGTCAGCGCCGAGTCCGACGCCGTCTCAGTTTCGGCGGCCGCCCCTGCTCCCACCCCAACACCGACACCAACCCCCAACCCTCAACCAGCGGGCGGCGATGCCTGCGTTGGGCCGCGTGGCCGGGCCGAAGGCAATGTATGGATTGTGGGCGGGTGCGACACCATGACTTACATTGGCAAAGAAACGGGCATTCCGTTGGGAGCGCTGATTGCCGCCAACCCGCAGGTGAAGAATCCTGACCTGATCTTTCCTGATCAGCAGATCAACCTGCCAAGGTAGTTCGGTATCTCTTGATGAAAGATGGTGTTCCTTCAAAAGGGACATTTTCTCACCAAACTTTAGGAGGATAAACATGTTAGAAGAATTCAAACAATTTGTCATGCGCGGCAACGTGCTTGACCTGGCCATCGGCGTCATCATCGGCGGCGCATTTGGCAAGATCGTGTCGTCACTCGTCAACGACCTCGTCATGCCCATCGTCAGTCTGGCTCTCGGCGGCAGAAGCTTTGCCAGTCAGTTTGTGGCGTTGGATGGCGGAAACTACCCTACGCTCGACGCCGCAAAAGAAGCCGGGGTCGCCGTGCTGGCCTGGGGCAGTTTCCTCCAGAGCATCATTGACTTTCTGATCATCGCCTTCATCATCTTTTTGGTGGTGAAGGCCGCCAACAACTTGCGGCCCCCGGCCCCACCGCCCCCGCCGCCCGGCCCGTCGAAGGAAGAAATCCTGCTCGCCGAAATCCGCGACGAACTGCGGAAGCGCTAATGAGGACCGAATACACAACCCAGTGCCCGGCTTGCCCGTCGGGCATTGTGTTTTAAGCGCGGTGTGTTATCCTTAACTCGCTCAATCTCAAATCCAACTACCTGGAGTCACTTATGGTTAAAGATGCTTTGCGCGAAGCCGAAGACCGCATGAAAGGCGCGGTGCGCTCTCTCGAAGAGACGCTGGCCACGGTTCGTACCGGGCGCGCCTCACCGGCGTTGGTGGAAAAGTTAATGGTGGACTATTACGACACGCCCACCCCGCTGATGCAACTCGCCACCATCTCCGCGCCCGAACCGCGCCTGCTCACCATCAAACCCTTCGACGCCACCTCGATCAAAACCATTGAAAAAGCCATCATGGCCTCGGAACTAAACCTGACCCCCTCGAACGATGGCAAACTCATCCGGCTGGCGATCCCGCCCCTCACCGAGGAGCGCCGCCGGGAACTGGTCAAAGTAGTGCACCACCGGCTGGAGGAATCGCGCGTCGCCGTCCGCAACGTGCGGCGCGACGTGCACAATGACCTGCGCGAGTTTGAAAGAGAAAAAATGATTTCCGAAGATGAGTTGAAACGCGGCGAGGACGATTTGCAAAAGCTCACCGACAAATATATTGAGCAGGTCGAGAGTCTGGGCAAGAAAAAAGAAGAAGAGATCAAACAGATTTAAGCCAGTAAATTTTTAGCCGAACGCTGATAAAGAACTGACCTTCGCCGTCTAAGATCAGCCACACCCTCAACCGGCGATAACGGGAGAGACCCTCCAATCGCCTGCTTTGATCCTTGCCTGAAGTACTCCTTATGCAACCCACCTTCGCAACGCCAAACCCTGATACGCCGGCGCTCGAAACCGTCCCCGCCCACGTCGCCATCGTCATGGACGGCAATGGGCGCTGGGCCAAACAGCGCGGCCTGCCCCGCCTGGCCGGCCACCGCGCCGGAACTGAAAACCTGCGCCGGGTGATCGAAGCCTGCGTTGAGTTCGGCGTTCGCACCCTCACCATCTACGCCTTCTCCACCGAAAACTGGCGCCGCCCGGCTGAAGAAGTCGAGGGACTGATGATGATCTTCGACGATGCCATTGGCCGTGAACTGGACAGCCTGCACCGCAACGGTGTGCAACTGCGGCACCTCGGCAAACTGGAGGGATTGCGACCGGGCTTTGCCAACAAAGTGCGGCAGGCCATTGAACTCACCCGCAACAACAACCGCCTCATCCTCAACGTCGCCTTCAACTATGGGGGGCGGGCCGAGATCGTCGAGGCCGTGCGCCGCATCATCGCCGAAGGCGTCCCCCCCGAAGCCGTCACCGAAGAAGTGATCTCCGACCACCTTTACACCGCCGGCCAGTCTGACCCGGACTTGATCATCCGCACCAGCGGCGAGATGCGGGTGAGCAATTTTCTGATCTGGCAGGGTCATTACGCCGAGTATTACCTCGCTCCGGTTTACTGGCCGGACTTTGACAAAGAACAACTGCGGCTGGCGATTGAACACTACGCCAAACGCCATCGCCGTTTTGGCGGACTGTAGATGCCGGCGCTCCGCCAACGTTTGCTCATCGCGACGCTGATTTTGCCGCCGGGTCTGCTTTGCATTTGGATCGGCGGCTGGCTGTTCCTGATCGTCGTTCTTATTTTCTTTCTACCCGCCGCCTTCGAATATACCCAGATGATGCGAAAAGCAGGGCATCGTCCGGCTCTGCTCGTTGTGCTGGGCGGCGTGCTGACACTGGTGTTGGCCCAATCCATTCCAGTGTTACTGGTGGGCTTCCAACCATCAGCCGCGCTAGTCACTGGCGGCGCGCTAACGCTTATGCTGACGCTGGCGCTGACCTGGCATCTTGTGGATTACGAACGCGGCGCGGCGACAGCGGGAACAGATTGGGCCATCACTGTAGCCGGGATGGTGTACCTCGGCTGGATGGCGGGTTACGCCATGTTGATCCGCGCCCTGCCCGACGGCCGGCAATGGATGTTCATTGTCCTCGGATGCATCTGGCTGGCCGACACCGGGGCCTACGTCGTCGGCAAACGGTGGGGCCGCCGCCCTCTGGCCCCCCGCCTCAGCCCCAAGAAGACCTGGGAGGGATTCGTCGGCGGCCTCCTCTGGGCGATGGGTTTTGGAATGTTGTTCGGGGCTATTGGCAGTATGTCCGCGCCACAGGGGTCAGCAGTCGGAATCGGGTCGGGCGCTGTGATTGGGTTTATGATGGGGTTGGCGGGCACCCTGGGCGATCTGGGTATCTCGATGTTTAAACGTCAGGTTGGACTCAAGGACACGAGCAACGTCCTCGGCGCGCACGGCGGCATTCTTGACCGAATCGACTCCTGGATCGTCGCCATGCCACTGGCTTATTTTGCCATCCGATTATTTTTTCCAGTTTAATAGGGAGGGAGTCATGAGCGGAGAAGAACCCCAACGCAACCTGGCCCTTGAGCTTGTGCGTGTAACCGAGGCCGCAGCTATGGCCGCCGGACGCTTCATGGGCCGCAACGACAAAATTAGCGGCGACCGGGCGGCGGTGAACGCCATGCGTCTGGTGCTCAACACCGTTGAGATGGATGGTATTGTGGTGATCGGCGAGGGCGAAAAAGATGAAGCCCCAATGCTGTTCAACGGCGAACGGCTGGGCACGGGGAGGCCGCCGGAACTCGACATCGCCGTGGACCCCATTGATGGCACCCGCCTCCTGGCTCTGGGCCGCGCCAACTCCCTGGCTACCGTCGCCATCTCCGACCGGCACACGATGTGGAACCCGGGGCCATTTGTGTACATGAACAAGATCGCCGTCGGCCCGGCAGGCAAGAGCATGATTGACATTGAAGCGCCGCCGGCCGTCAACCTGCGGGCCGTGGCCCGGGCCAAAGGCTGTGACGTAAACGACCTCACGGTGGTGATACTGGATCGTGACCGGCACGCCGAGTTGATCGGCGAAGTGCGCAAGGCCGGAGCGCGCATCCGTTTGATCACCGATGGCGATGTGGCCGGGGCGCTAATGACGGCCTGGCCGGACTCCGGCATTGATTTGCTCATGGGCGTCGGCGGCACGCCCGAAGGGGTGCTGTCGGCTTGCGCTCTCAAATCCATGGGCGGCGAAATTCAGGGCAAAATTCATCCGCGCAATCAGGATGAGATTGACCGGGGCCAGGCGCTGGGCTATGACATCGGCAAAGTGTTTATGTTGGACGATTTGGCGGCGGGCGACAACGTTTTCTTCGCCGCCACCGGCATCACCGATGGCGAACTGCTGGACGGGGTGAAGTATTTTGGGTCGGGCGCGCGCACCCACTCGCTAGTCATGCGCTCCAAATCCGGTACTGTGCGCGAAGTCATCGCCCAGCACCGGCTCAACAAGTTGATGCAGTTCTCGGCAGTGGCGTTTGATTGATCGCGTTCCGCGTTCTACATCCCTCGAAAGGAATCTTTTGCCGTCATGGAAATCCTGCCCCTCTCTGAGAAGGATCGCTTATTCATCCTCCGCGCCTGGTTCGTTCACTTCTATACGAGTTTGGGGCTGGTCGCCGCCTTCATGGCCCTGCTGGCCGTCGCCAACCACAATGCCTTTGAAACTGCCATCTACCTCGGGCTGGCCGGCCTCATTGACGGCACCGACGGCATCTTCGCCCGCCGCTGGAACGTCAAAAAGTGGACGCCGTTTTTCGATGGCCGCAAACTCGACGACATCATTGATTATCTGACTTATGTGCTGGTTCCAATTTACGCCGCCAGCGAGTTCAATCTCGTCACCGACAGTTGGGTATGGACACTGCCCTTTGTGTTACTGGCTTCAGCCTTCGGCTTCTGCAACCAGTCGGCCAAAACCGACGATGGCTACTTCACCGGCTTCCCTTCCTACTGGAATGGCGTCGTTTTTTACATGTACTTGCTTCAAACCTCGTCGCCCTTCAACGGCTTCGTCTTCATTTTGTTGGGCATCATGGTCTTCGTTCCAATCAAATACATCTACCTCACGCAGACCCTCGAATACCGCCCTCTGATTGTAACCCTGACGCTGATCTGGCTGTTGCAGATCGTTTACATTCTCCTCAACTTCCAGGATCCAGATCGCAACTTCATCGCCTTGTCGCTCTGGTATCCCGTGTTTCACTTTGCCATGTCGTTTTATCTGCACTACAGGGGGCTGCGCGTTAGGCTGTCACCCAAATGAGGAAGGAGGTATCAGGGTCATACCTAGGGGTGCTGGCTATTCTGAATAGAAATGTGACTTTCTTTCACCAAAATAGGACAAAGTCGCTGACTTTAGCTGATTGACAACCCCGCCCACCCGATGCTACAATCGCCGCAACTTAGTAATCTGCAATGGTGTTCACCCCCGAACACCAACCATTCCTCAGCATTTTCAAACAGGTTCCGTTTTCGTGAGTTCTAGCCAACCACTCCATTGAGTGTCGGGGCCTCCGGCAAAATAGTTGTCGGTGGCCGGCCTTCGATCATTCCTAATCTTCGTCATCAGTAGCATAGCCCCTTGTGGGCGGCGCGGCCTCACCTCGACAACGCGCACAAGGCGCCAGGCTACAAATTAATCCCTCCACCGAGAACGTCACATGCCTACCAAAGAAGACATCATAGACATCGCCACCCTCGAGAAGAAAACTCTCAGCCAACTGCGCGACATCGCCCGCGACTGGGAGATCACCAACTACAGCCGCCTCAAAAAGGATGATCTGATCATCCGCCTCCTGCGGGCCAACGCCGAAAAGCAAAACCTCGAACTGCGCGGCGGCGTGCTCGACATCCTCGAAGACGGAATCGGCTTTTTGCGTTCCGACCACTTGTTGCCCGGCAACGACGACATCTACGTCAGCCAGTCGCAAATTCGCCGCTTCGGCTTGCGGACGGGCGACATGGTCATCGGGCAAGTCCGTGCCCCCAAAGAGTCCGAAAAGTATTTCGGCCTCATCCGAGTGGAGGCCGTCAACGGCCTCGACCCGGAAGTTGCCAAGCGACGCCCGGCTTTTGAAGACCTCACCCCCATCTTCCCCACCGAACGCTTCGACCTCGAAACCGACCGCCACACCCACGCCACCCGTTTGCTCAACCTCATCGCCCCCGTTGGCAAAGGCCAGCGCGGCCTCATCGTCTCGCCGCCCAAAGCCGGCAAGACTACCGTACTCAAGCAAGTGGCGAACGCCATCTCCAACAATTACCCCGAAGTGCATCTTATGGTCGCCCTCATTGGCGAGCGCCCCGAAGAAGTAACTGACATGGATCGCTCGGTGGACGCCGAAGTCGTCGCCAGCACCTTTGACGACCCGGTGCAGTCGCATGTGCGCGTGGCCGAGATGGCGCTCGAACGCGCCAAGAGACTGGTTGAGGGCGGCAGAGACGTCGTCATCCTGCTCGACTCCCTCACCCGCCTCGCTCGCGCTTACAACCTCGTCGTCAACCCCTCGGGCCGCACCCTGACCGGCGGCCTCGACCCCGCCGCCCTGTACCCGCCCAAGAAGTTTTTCGGCGCGGCCCGCAACATCGAAGAAGGCGGCTCGCTCACCATCGTCGCCACTTGCCTGGTGGACACTGGCTCGCGCATGGACGACGTGGTGTACGAAGAATTCAAAGGCACGGGCAACATGGAACTACACCTCTCGCGCAAACTGCAAGAGCGCCGCATCTTCCCCGCCTTCGACATCGAACGCTCCTCCACCCGCCGCGAAGAACTGCTCCTAGGCCCCGACCTCACCCCGCGCGTCTGGCTCATCCGCCGTATGTTCGGCCAAATGATCACTCAGGCCCCGCAGGGTGCTGGCATGGACATCACCAATGCCACCGAGGCCATCATCCAAAGCATGGCCCAAAGCAAGGACAACGCCGAATTTTTGGAAAACATTGGCAAGAACGGATTCTAAAAAGTATGAAGGATGAAAGTTTGCTAAATGTTCCTCCTTCATAATTCATCCTTTGTCCGCCGTTATGTTCCGGCTTCAACTTGACTCCTCTTCCTCCGGGCGCTATCATGCCGCCCCATGGCCGACATCCCCTCACGCACCAACGTAGCCGAGCGTGCCGCGCAGTTATTGTTGACTGCGACAGCTCGCCAGTATGCGGTGCATTTTTCCCTCCTCGTCGTCATTGCCGGGGCGATCTGGTTTGCCCGCTCCGATTTTCTCAATCGCATCCCGACGGCGTTGGATGTGAGTCAGCTTGCCATTGAAGTGACGGCTTCCCCTGAGACTCCGACCGCGGAGGCCGCCATCGCGGTGGCGGCCCCCCCTTTATCCATCGCCCCCGAGTCATCCTCTGATCTCGTTCGTCAAACTGAACTTCACACCAACATCCCCACCCGTCCACGAAAAGACGTGATCACCTACACCGTCGCCTCGGGTGACACGCTCTTCGGTATTGCCGATAAGTTTGGCCTCAAGCCAGAGACGCTGGTGTGGGGCAATCCGATTCTCAAGGACGACCCGCATCTTCTGCGGCCCGACCAGAATTTGCGGATTGCACCAGTGGACGGGGTGTTGCACGATGTGGTTGAAAGCAACACCTTGAATGGTTTAGCGAAAGCGTTTGCGGTAACACCCGACGACATCGTTGGCTGGCCCGGCAACAACATTGACGCGGACGATCCGAAAGTCACTCCCGGTCAACTGCTGATTGTGCCGGGCGGTCAACGGGCCTTTGTGCAATTCGTCATCCCCCAAATCACCAAAGTCAGACGGAACGCTCTACCCGCCGACGCCGGGCCGGGGGCCTGCCCGGGCGGTTATACTGGCGGCGCGCTTGGCTCGGGCTTTTTCATCTGGCCGGCCAACAATCATTACCTCTCCGGCAACAACTATTGGGCCGGGCATCTGGGCATTGACATTTCCGCCGGGCAGGGTGCGCCGATCTACGCCGCCGACAGCGGGGTGGCCGTGTTTTCCGGGTGGAGCAATTGGGGCTACGGCAACATGGTGGTGATCGATCACGGCAACGGCTGGAACACGCTCTACGCCCACTTGAGCCAATGGAATGTGTCGTGTGGCGAGAGCCTGGGCAAAGGCAGTATCCTCGGCCTGGCCGGAAGCACCGGCAACTCTAGCGGCGCGCACCTGCACTTTGAGATGAACTATCAGGGCGTGCGCCCCAACCCGTGGAATTATCTGCCGCCGCCGTAATCGCCAGTGGCCTATGGCATTATCCGATGAAAGCAACGCGCGACAGGCGATCCGTGATAGGCGATCCGCCCTTGCCGACCGGCTTCGCGCAATCGGCGGCTACTACTCCGGCCACCTCCTTCTGCTCACCATTGCCACCGGAGTGATCTGGTTTGGGCAGATGGATGTGTCGGGCCTGATCCCAACCCGGGTGGACGTGGAGTCGCTATCCACGATCCGTGAGACGACCCCTGCCCCAGAATCCGTTCAGGGAACGGTGGCCCCCGCCGCCATCGCCGCCTCTGACTCGGGCGCCCTCACTCGCCTCACCAACCTCCACACTTACATCCCCGATCGCACCCGTTTGGAAATTGGCGAATATGTGGCGGAGAAGAGCGACACGGTGCTGGGCATCGCGGCCAAGTTCGGCCTCAAGCCCGAAACCATCATGTGGGGCAACCCGATCCTCAGAAACAACCCGCACTTTCTTGAGCCGGGGCAGACGCTGCGCATTGCGCCGGTAGATGGCGTGATCCGCGACGTGGTCGCGGGCGATACGATTGGTGGACTGGCCAGAGCCTACGGCGGCAAACCCGAAGACATCATCGGTTGGCCCGCTAACAACATTGACCCCGACAACCCGCAGATCATCGCCGGACAGGTGTTGTTTGTTCCCGGCGGCACTCGCGAGTCGATTCAGTTTGGATTTGGCCAGCCCGTTGATAACACTGCGCCCAAAGGCAACGCCAGCGGCCCCCTCCCCACGCCTGTTCCACCCAAAACACCGCTCGTCATTGGATCCGGGTCGGGCCAGTGCCCATCGGGGTTCACTGGCGGGGTGGCCGGAGTGGGCGCTTTCATCTGGCCCGCGGATCATCACTACGTCTCCGGCTACGACTACAGCGGCATCCATCCGGGCATTGACATTGACGGCGACACCGGCGAACCGGCCTATGCCGCCGATAGCGGCATCGTTGTCTTCGTCGGGTGGAGCGAGTGGGGCTTCGGCAACACCATCGTCATCGATCATGGCAACAAGACGTGGACGTTATACGGGCACCTGTCGGGAATTTTCGTGGGGTGCGGGCAAGGGGTGTATCAGGGCAACCAGATTGGCGCGATCGGCAACACCGGCCGCTCGGCAGGCTCGCATCTGCACTTCGAGGTCTACTACGGCGCTTATCAGACTAACCCCTGGAACGTCCTGCCGCCGCCGCAGAAATGATGAAGGCAGAAGGATGAAAAATTCATCCTTCATAATTCTTCCTTCATCCTTTAGAATCCCCCCATGGTGCGCGGCGCAATCTTCGATCTTGGCTCGACGCTGATCTACAATCACTACAACAACGACTGGCCGCGACTGCGCCCGCGCATGATCGCCGACATGGCCGCGGAGTTGCAGGCGCAGGGTCTGGCTCTCGACTCGGAAGCCTTCACTGCCACTTACGCCCGCAACGTCGCCGACTTCGACGCCCAACGGCAAACCCACTTCAAAGAGATCACCACTGACTACATTCTGCGAAAAACGCTGGACGATCTCGCCATGCCCCTCAACGGGTTGAACGCCTCGCGCGCCATCGCCGCCTACTATGCCTATAGCGAAACGCAATGGGCGGCCATGCCTCACGCTCACGAAACGCTGGCCGAACTCCAACAGCGCGGCCTTCCCCTCGCCATCATCTCCAACGCCGCCGACGAGGCTAACGTGCAGAGGCTGATTGACAACCATCGTCTGCGCGGCTATTTCGATCCCATCATCGTCTCGGCGGCAGTCGGCATCCGTAAACCCAACCCCAAAATTTTCCAGCCGGTGATCGAAGCCTGGAGACTCCCGCCTCAGGAGATTGTCATGATCGGCGACACGCTGGGCGCGGATGTGTTGGGCGCAAAGAACGCCGGACTCAAGAGCGTGTGGGTAACGATGCAGGCCGACACCCCCTACAACACCGCCCACCGCCACACCATCCTGCCCGATGCCACCGCCACCTCTCTCGCCGAACTGCCAGCCATCCTCGAATCGTTTTGAAGGTTATGAAACTTTCGATCTTGATGCCCGTCTTCAACGAAGCCCCCACCATCGCCGCGGTGGTGGAGCGTGTGCATGCTGTGCCGTTGGAGAAAGAGATCGTGATGGTCAACGACGCCTCCTCCGATGGCACGCACGGCATTGTGGACACCCTGGCCGGACCAGAGTTGCACGTCATCCACCACCCGGTCAATCGCGGCAAAGGGGCGGCCATCCGCACCGGGCTGGAAGCCGCCACCGGTGACGTGATTGTGATCCAGGATGCGGATATGGAATACGACCCCGGCGACTTCACCCGCCTGCTCGACCCGATCACGCAAGGGCAAGCCGACGTAACGTACGGGGTGCGGTCACTGGATAGCCAAAAACCCATCATGCGTTTCGGCAACCACTTCGTCACCTTTATGACCAATTTAATTTACGACTCGCAGGTGAAGGATATGGAAACCTGCTACAAGATGATGCGGCGCGAGATCGCCCTCCGCCTCGATCTGGAGTGCCGCCGCTTCGACGTGGAGGCCGAGATCACCGCCAAGCTCCTGCGCGCCAAACACCGCATCCACGAACTCCCCATCAGCTACACCGCCCGCTACGAAAACAAAAAGCTCTCCCCCTCTGACGGCTTGCCTGCGTTGAGGGCGCTGTGGAAATATCGCAACTGGAACCCGAAATGATCCACGAAGACACACGAAGGAACACTAAGTTTTTTCTTCTTGGAATTGACTCGACTTGTTTTAGAACTATAATGTTTTCACTGACTGGAACAACTGTCTGCTTTGATCCTGTGAGGAGGGAATCATGAGCGAAAACTTACAGTTATTGAAGGCGGTGGCGGAAAAACCGTCGGCGGTGGCGTGGTTCAAGGGGCTGTTCACGCGAGCTCACGCTGCAATCATAGACACCGGTGAACAATTCACCATCCTGCATCACGGCGACCGGGCGGAAGTCATGACCGGTTTCGGGGCCGACAAACCCAATTTCGTCGTCCCGTTGCAGAGCGAGAACATCCGGCGGCTTTCGGCGGCCTTTGCCGACGACGTCATAGATACGCAAGAGCAATATCGTATCGTCAAATTCATGCTTCACCCCTGCCTAAAGGCTTCGCTGGATATGCCCATCCTGCGAAACAAGACCCTGCTTAATATCGTCAAGGTTGATACGCACTGGCAGGAGGCGCTGCTTGACCCTCAGGGTAACGAAGATGAGCAGGTCACGATCATTTTCGCCAACAAGCAATGGTTGGTGATCCCCGGCTATCATGGCAAACCCCAGCGGCGGTTGCGGCTCACGCCCGAGCAACTGCTGGACTTTCAGCGCCGGGTATTTCAGGCCGATGAGTCGAATAAACTGACCGCGTGGGTCAAACTGGCGCGGTGGTATGTGAAGTGGCGTGAAGAGATCACTGTGCCGGTGTAGCGGGGAGCAAGGCGATTCAGAATAGGGGAGGGTGGCTGGCCGTTGTTAATCCCTACGCCGGGGGAAGGCGCTCACCCGGTTGGCGGAGGGCGCTCGTCGTTCGCCTTACTCGCGAGCTTGGCGCCGAAGTTGTGTTTACCGAGCGCCCCGGCCATGCCCAGGAGTTGTCCGCCGGGGCGCAGGCATTTGAAGGCCTGGCTGTCTTCGGCGGCGACGGCACCACTGCCGAAGTTGTCAATGGCATGGACACTGATCGACAGGTGTTGCTCCTGTTAGCCGGAGGTACCGGCAACAGCCTAGCGCGCGATCTCGGTCTCACTTCTCTCGATGCCGCCTTCGCCACGGCCCGCGAAGGCCGCCGCCGCGCCCTCGACCTCATCCGTGTGGCATTTCAATATCAAGCGAAAAATTATTCCCGGCTGGCGATCAGTACCGCCTCGGTCGGCTATGCCGCCGAAGTAGTAAAATTGGCCAATCGCTTCTTCAAACCGTTGGGCGCGCTGTGCTATCCGCTGGCGGCTACTTTTCAGGCCGCTCGACAGCAATCTTTTCACCTCGCTACAAGTTTGGATGGCGGGCCATTCCGCGAGCAGCGATTGAGCAATTTGATGATCAACAATACCGGCCATGCCGGAAATTTCCGCGCCTTCCGGGGAGCCGATCTGCGCGACGGACAGATGGAAGTGTTGATGGCCCGGGCCGGCTTTACTTCTCAACTTCTTCACAACTTCGCCGTTCTCACTCGAACCTACTTTTACGCTACCGCTAGCGAAGTTGCGGCGCGAGAGTTGACGCTTAGGCTGTCAACGCCTCGCGGCCTGATGATTGACGGCGAGCTTTGGGAAGGTGTCACAGAGGTGCGGTTCGAGGTGCTGCCCGGCAAGTTGAAATGTGTCGCGTGAGCCTATGACGAAGGAACGCCAATACTTTATCGTCTCTCTCAGTTGGATCGACGTCGTCACTCTAATCAGCCTGCTGCTGGCCTGCCTCGGCCTGCTGGTCGCATTGCGCGGCCGGCTCAGCCTGGCCATCGCCGTCATGGTCCTGGCGATGTTCACCGATATGCTGGATGGCGCGCTGGCTCGCTCTTCCTTCAACGCGCGCGGCGAAAGCGAGTTTGGCCGCTATCTCGATAGCTTCTGTGATGTCTTTATCTACTTAATTCTGCCGATGTTCGTGCTCTATCAGTTCGGCATGCAGGACTGGCTTTCGCTCGTCGCTATCTTCGCCTTTTTCGTCGGCGGTGTGCTGCGCCTCTCCCGCTTTAACATGATTGGCGCTGTGGAAGAGGCGGGCGTCAAGTATCACTTGGGCTTGCAGGTCATTTGGAGTCATCTGGTCGTGGTGCTGGCCTTCCCACTCTGGCTTTGGTGGGGTGCTTCAACCCGCTACCTGATTGTTACTGTGGTGCTTGTCATGAGCGTGCTCATGGTCTGCAATCTGCGTTTTCGCAAGCCGGTCGCCTATGTCCGGCTGGCTATTCTCATCCTATCGGTCGCGGCCGTTTACTTTTATCTTCACTTCACCGGCATCCTGGTTCCATGAAGATCGTTGACTTCGATTTCGAACCTGATCTGTTATCGCGCTTTCTGTCGTTCCCTCAACTACACTACGCCTCTAATCCCAACTGGCTGCCCGATTCTGGCGAAGCACACCTGCTGGCCGCAAATCAACCAGCGCCCTCGGCTGGGCTGTGGCGCAACTTTCTGGCCATTGAACCGGATGGCGGGCGAATTCGTGGGCGAGTCACCGCCATCGTAAACGCGCACCTCGCAGACGAGAACGGACGACCTTTCGGCCAGCTCGGCTTTTTTGAATGCGTTGACGAGGCGCCTGTTGCCCGCGCGCTCGTTGAGTCGGCGCTGGCATGGCTGCGCGCCAACACCCCCGATACACAAACTGTGCTCGCCCCCATGAACTTTGACAGCTGGCATTCTTATCGCTGGCGCGTGAGCGGTTTTGATCAGCCTACCTTTGCCAGAGAGCCCTACAACCCGCCCTACTACCCGGCTTTGTTCGAAGCATTGGGCTTTGCCCCAATTGCCTTCTACGTAACAAAAACCGTCGTTGAGCCAGCGCCCCTCTTGGCGGCATGGGAGCCGTATCACGCCCGGGCCCTCGCGCAAGGATTCACCTTTCGCTTGCTCAACGTAAATGCTCTCAGGGAAGAGTTGTCTCTGATCTATCGTCTTTCTCTAACGATGTTCCGGGAGCATCTTTTTTTTATCGAGATTTCTGAGTCTGAATTTATTGCTTTGTATGCCGGCACAGGCGCTGGTCTCGATCCGGAGATGCTGATCTTTTTGCTCGACCCGGCGGGGGTCCCTGTCGGCCTTTCGTTCACCTTCCCCGATCATCGTTACCGCAACACGGCTAACATGAAAACTGGCGGCGTGCTACCTGCCTGGCGCGGAACAGGCGTGGGCGCAGCTCTGGCGTACGAAGCCTATCAACGGCTTGTGAAGAAAGGCTTCACCCGCATGAATCACTGCCTGATGCGCGAAGGCAATCGGTTCGACCAGTTTGACCGTGGGGCCGCCACCGTGTCTCGCCGATACAGGCTCTATTCATGTCGTCTCACGTAGGGGCGAACTTGCGAGTTCGCCCATTGTGTGTTCGCCCCATCACGGGGCAGACACATCGGTCTGCCCCTACACGCTCTTTCTTTATTTATGAACGTCGCTTCCCTTCTCGTCGGACCCGTCCAAGCCCGTCCCGATCATCCGGCGCTCATCTTTAATACCTCATCGCTCATCACCTTTCGTGATCTCGATGCGCTCTCGTCA
>Ga0247727_10009912_pt1 | contig 17042 bp, 9 predicted proteins | sample WisWelCaveWW1625_FD_202498 | JGI IMG/M metagenome (GOLD analysis project Ga0247727, IMG submission 202498) | Biofilm microbial communities from Wishing Well Cave, Virginia, United States - WW16-25 | ecosystem: Environmental > Aquatic > Deep subsurface > Groundwater > Cave microbial mat | place...
ACAATAATGTGGGAGATGTTACCGCGCTCAAGGGAACAAGGATTGAGTTCTCTCTCGAAGCGAACAAAGCTCTTGCGGAAGCGGCGCTTGTCATGGCCAAAGGATCGGAATCCACCATGGATGTGGAGAGATCGCGTGCGACGACCAGTATGCGTCTTTTGAGCGAGACGGCATATTCCCTGAGATTGAAAGATATGGCGGGGCTGACAAATACAGACCCCGTCCGGTACATGCTTCGCGTTGTTCCCGACAACAGCCCGCGCGCATGGATCGAGCGTCCCGGAATTGATCTTGATGTCGCGGGCAATGAAAAGCTCCCCATGCTCTTCAGAATCACCGACGATTACGGATTCTCCCGTCTCCGGCTTGCTCATCGGTTGACCCAATCGAGATACGAACCGCCAGAGGAGGAATACTCTTTTGTGGATGTCCCCATTCCTGCAGGTGTTCGTTCTGAGGGGATCATCTCGTTTGTGTGGCCGCTAGGGACTCTTCACCTTGTGCCGGAAGATGTGGTCACCTACGCTCTTGAAGTTTACGACAACGATGACATCAGCGGCCCGAAGGGAGCGTGGAGTCAGAGCTATACACTGCGCCTCCCTTCCCTGGAAGAAGTGTTTGCCGATATCGACAAGGGGCACGATGTTGGCCTGGAGAAATTGCGGGAGGCGCTGGAAGAGATTGAAAAAGCGAGGAAGGAACTGGACGAGCTTCAGCAGGAGCTGAGAAAGAAAGAAAACTCCATGGAATGGCAGGAGGAAAAGCGGGCCGAGGAGTTGTTAGAGCAATACCAGCAGGTGCAGAAGAACATTGATGAAGCGACCAGAACCCTCGACGAAATGACGAGCGAGATGCAGAAGAATCAGGTACTCTCCACCGAAACCGTCGAGAAGTACATGGAGCTCCAGCGACTCATGGAAGAGCTTAACTCCTCCGAGCTTGCAGACGCGCTCAAGAAACTCCAGGAATCGCTCCGGCAACTAAGTCCTGAGGCATTGAAAGAAGCCCTGCAGCAGTTGAGTCTGACAGAAGCGCAACTGCGCAAGAGCATCGAGCGGACGATCGATCTCCTGAAACGGATCCAGATAGAGCAGAAAGTCGATGAAGCGATCCGTCGCACCGAAGAGCTGATGAAGGAGCAAAGCGAGCTGCAGCAGTCGACGGAGGCAGAGCGTGAGAAGTCGACACAAAAGGGGGACCAGCTTGCGAAGCGGCAGCAGGAGCTCAGTTCAGAGCTTGGCGATTTGAGTCGACAGCTCGACGAGCTCCGGAAGGCCATGGAGGAGTTTCCCGAGGAGATGCCATTGAAGGAGATGCAGGAGGCGCAAGCCGGGCTCGACAGCAGCGGTCTTGCGGAGTTGATGAAAGAGATCAGTGAACAGCTAAGCCGGATGCAAATGAGCGACGCATCACAGGGACAGAAGCAGGCGATGCAGAAGATGGGATCATTTATGGATCAGCTTCGCAGCATGCGGGATGCACTCCGCGCAAACCAGCAACAGCAAATTGTGAATGAGTTGAGGAAGGCCTACCAGGACCTGCTCGAATTATCTCGTCGTGAGGAGGCCATGAAGGCCGAAACGGGCGAACTGCAGCAGAATTCACCGCTCTTTCGCGAGGGTGTTGGGGAGCAAATGGATGCGATTAGAGATCTCGGCCGGGTCTCGGATCGCCTTTCGGACGTGGCGAAAAAGTCTTTCGGCGTGACCCCGGAGATGGAAAGAACTATTGGGGAAGCTCTGAAAGAAATGAGCAACGCCATGCAGTCGTTGGAACAGCGGAATTCAGCAGGGGCATGCGAGCATCAGGGAAATGCGATGGCTTCATTGAACGAAGCGGCACAGCATGTTGAGGCAGGAATGAACGCCATGATGCAGGGTCAGGGACAAGGAATGGGGATGTCGGGACTGATGCAGCGCCTGCAAGGCATGACGGCAATGCAGCAAGGAATCAACCGTGGGACGCAGCACTTGGGCGGTCTGGGCAAGCAGCAGGCGGCTGAGATGCAACGGTTGGCGGGTGAGCAGGGAATGTTAAGGAAATCCCTGGAGCAGCTGGCACGGGAAGCATCCTATGCAGGAGAGCTAAGCAAGCTTCTTGGCGATCTCCGCCGGGTGGCGCAGGATATGCGTGAAGTTCAAACCGATCTTGCACAGGGGAACCTTACGCCGGAAACGACTCGCAAGCAGGACCGGATTCTCTCGCGGCTTCTTGATTCACAGCGGTCGATGCGTGAGCGCGACTACGAGAAGAAACGTCAGGCCGAGACCGGGAAGGAATACACGAGAGACAAGCTGCCCAGTTTTGACGTAACAACAAAGGAAGGACGCGACAGACTTCGCCTCGACCTTCTGAAGGCCATGGAGGAAGGATACTCCAGGGACTATGAGGCCCTCATCAAGATGTATTTCGAGTTATTGGAGAGCGAGGAACAATGACAGCAAGCCAAAAGCCAAGAGCATGGAGCATAGAGGGATGGCACCTTCGTTCTATGCATGCTTTCGAACGCACTTCGCTCTCTGCTCTCGGCTTGCGTTCCTCCATGCTCTGTCCTCTGTGCTTGCTCAACCCTGTTACTGGATAACGCCGCATGACACTCACTGCACTTGCCAAGCACCTCTTCTCGGAATACCCAAAGCACCGGGTCACCTCCGTTCGTCCATCGAGCTGCAAGCATCGACAGGTTACCTCTCAGTTGCAGATTCTTGTTGGGAAAAGCAACGGGTTGCTGACGATGGAGGAGGCCGGCCGGTCTCTTGAGGGCAGGAGCATTCCTCTTGTGCGTTTCGGAAATGGGCCGAAGAGGGTGTTGCTTTGGTCTCAGATGCATGGGGACGAATCGACGGCAACGCTTGCGCTGATGGATATTTTCAAGTTTCTTTCAGGCAAGGGCGCCGGTCGAGAGATTGTTCGCGTTCTCATTGAGAAGACGAGCCTCTTCGTCATTCCCATGCTGAACCCAGACGGGGCTGAGAGACGGCAACGGCAAACGGCAACGGGAATTGACATGAATCGGGATGCGAGGCTGTTGTCAACGCCTGAGGCAAAGGTGTTGCGGCGTGTTCACAAGGTTGTGAAGCCTGACTTTGCATTCAATCTCCATGACCAGGAACTGAGCACGGTCGGCAATGCGCCATCGGTGACCGCCATTGCTCTTCTTGCCCCTGCGGCGGATGGGCAAAGAAGGATGAGCATTGGGCGAACACGGGCAATGCGTGTGGCAGGGTTGATGGCGAAATCCTTGAAGCCATTCGCGTCCGGGCATATAGCACGCTACGATGATTCATATGAGTCGCGCGCTTTCGGCGATAATATGCAATCTTGGGGGACAAGCACTGTTCTGGTGGAATCCGGTCACTGGCCGAACGATCCGGAGAAGCGCTTTATCCGGCGTCTGAATTTTACCGGGCTTCTGACAGCGTTGAGTGGAATTGCTTCCGGTGAGTACCGAAAGTCGGGACTTCGGGAGTATTCAGCTTTACAGCAAAACGGAAAGCGTGCCTATCATCTTGTCATAAGAGTCGTTCGATTGCGGTGCGGGCGTAAGTGGGAGCATCGGGTTGACATCGGGATCAACATTGAGCGGAGTGTCGGCAGGAACGGCACGGTTGCGCGAATCAAAGAGATTGGAGATCTAAAAGGTTTTGCCGCGCTGGAAGAAAGAGATGGGAGGAGAAGCATACTTCAGTCGGGTCGGTTGAGCGTGGAGCAACTGTTGTCGTTAAGGCGCCTGAGCACTCTTTTGCGCATCGAGTTGCAGGAAAGGTGATGCCGGCAGAAAAATACAAATGGTGGGAACATGATTTGTCATGTCCCGAACTGAGTCGATCAGGTGAAACAGATTGAAGGCTCATTGCTCAAGCTGAAGTCGGCTGTCGTCCTTCCTTCACCTCCCCCACTTTTCTTTTCTTGACAAACCATCAATGTCTTGGTATATTTTGATGCAAATTTCGGGTGTCTTCCTGACACCTTTTGTTATCTTTAAGGGGTGGTAATGCAGCAGGATGTATCAAAAGCGGCCTCTACGGGCCCGAGCGAAGAACGGAGTTTGCCGAACCAACTCCCCATTCTCCCCCTCCGTGATGTTGTCGTCTTCCCTTACATGATGTTCCCCGTACTTGTGGGAAGAGAATCCTCACTGAAGGCGGTCAACCAGGCACTGGACCGCGACAAGCATATTCTTCTCGCCGCCCAAAAGAATTCCCTCGTCGAGGAACCGACTGCTCAGGACCTCTTTGCCGAAGGCACGGTCGCCCGGATTGTCCAGCTTCTCAAGCTCCCGAACGGCCTGATGAAGATCCTTGTCGATGGAATCGCCCAGGCATCGATCAAGCGGATCCTCCCCAACGAACGGTTTCTCGAAGCGGAAGTTGATATCCACTCGACCCCCGTCAGAATGGACCCTGAGCTGGACGCGCTTCTCCGGCACACTTCAGGACTCTTCACGGACTACGTGAATCTGAACCGGAACATTCCAGGCGAAGTTCTACTGGCCTACGAGAACATCACCGAGCCGCAGAGGAAAGTGTTTTATCTCGCATCTCATATTCTCCAGAGCGTCGATGTCAAGCAAAAGATTCTCCAGATGACGACGATGCGGGACCATCTGCGCGAAATCATCAAGATTCTCAACTCTGAAAACGATATTCTCAAGATTGAAAGGGAAATCGATTCCAAGGTTCATGAGAACATCGCAAAATCGCAGCGCAAGTTTTTCATTCAGGAACAGATCCGCATTCTTCAGGACGAGCTGGGCGACGAAGAGTCTACTCCCGAGCTGAATAAACTCAGGGAAGAAATCAAGAACGCGAAGATGCCCTCCCTGGTCGAGGCGAAAGCGATCGAGGAGTATGTCAAGCTAAAGAAGACCCCCTCCCTCTCTCCCGAATCGGCAGTCATTCGCGGCTATATCGATTGGCTGGTTGCCGTCCCCTGGCACAAACGGACAGAGGACCACCTCGATGTCCAGCATGTCAAGGGTATTCTCGATGAGGACCATTTTGGCCTGGTGAAGCCGAAGGAAAGAATCCTTGAATACATTGCTGTCCTGAGCTTGGTGAAAGATATTCGCGGCCAGATTCTCTGCTTTGTCGGTCCGCCCGGCGTTGGGAAAACATCGCTCGGCAAATCGATTGCACGAGCACTCGGACGAAAGTTCGCGCGTGTCTCTCTCGGAGGAGTACGGGATGAGGCGGAGATTCGGGGGCACCGGAGAACGTATATCGGAGCGATGCCGGGGAAAATCATTCAATGCATGAAACGGGTGGGTGTGACCAACCCGGTGATGCTGCTCGATGAAGTGGACAAGATGAGCATGGATTTTCGGGGCGACCCGTCTGCGGCCCTGCTCGAAGTGCTCGACCCGGAACAGAATAGTGTGTTTAACGATCACTACTTGGATGTCGACTACAATCTCTCCCATGTCATGTTTATCACGACGGCAAACGTACGGTACAATATTCCACTGCCGTTACAGGACCGAATGGAGATCATCGACATTCCGGGCTATCTCCAACACGACAAGCGTGAGATTGCGAAGCGGCATATTATTCCGAAACAACTGGCGGAGCACGGCCTTGTCAAACGCCTGAACGTCCGATGGACCGATGAGGCAATCGACAGGATTATCAGTGAGTACACTCGCGAGGCCGGAGTGCGAAACCTTGAACGGGAGATCGCGTCCGTGTGCCGGAAAGTGGCAAGGGATGCCATCAGCAAACGCGGGAAGAACAAGAAACAGCGGTCAATTGTTGTTGAGGACGGAAAAGTTGAGCGCTATCTGGGCGTTCCAAAGTTCCGGAGTCGTTTGTTGCCAGAGGCGGGTCGTGTTGGTTCCGCCACAGGTTTGGCTTGGACCAGCGTCGGTGGGGACATCCTGAGCGTTGATGTCACGGTGATGACCGGCCAGGAAAAGCTGACGCTCACGGGCCAACTTGGCGATGTGATGAAAGAATCCGCTCAGGCCGCGCTAAGTTACCTCCGCTCGAATGCAGAAAAGCTTGGACTCGCGCCACGCTTCTCCAAAGGGAAGGAAGTCCACGTACACCTGCCCGAAGGTGCAATCCAGAAGGACGGACCGTCGGCCGGGATCACGATGGTCATGGCGATGTACTCGGCGTTGAGTGGAAGACCTGCTCAAAGTGATGTTGCAATGACCGGAGAAATTACCCTTCGGGGCAATGTGCTTGCCATCGGCGGACTTACAGAGAAACTGCTCGCAGCCCAGCGGAATGGTATCAAAAGAGTGCTGATCCCGGAAGAAAACGCGAAAGATCTTTCCGAAGTCCCCCAAAAAGTGAAAGAGGGGCTTGTGATTGTTCCGATCAAGAATATCGACGAGGCCATCCCGGTGGTGTTTGAATCCCCCGGGCGCCTCTCTTCAGGAAAGAGAGTGAGAAAGGTAATGCCTGCTCGCAAGCATGCCGGGAATGGTCGCCATGACTGATTTTGTCGTTACGGCAAGAAAGTGGCGCCCTCTGAGGTTCGACGATGTCATTGGTCAGAGCCATGTCACGGCAACCCTTTGCAATGCGATCGCAGATAAACGGCTTGCCCATGCATACCTTTTCAGCGGCCCTCGCGGGGTGGGGAAAACAACCACTGCCCGCATTCTCGCCAAGTCTGTCAACTGCTTGAAGCCGGTGAACGGCAATCCGGATAACGAATGCGAGGTGTGTAAAGAGATCACCGACGGACGCAGCTTCGATGTTCTGGAGATTGACGGGGCCTCAAACCGCGGGGTGGATGAAATTCGTTCTCTCCGGGAAGCCGTTCGGTATCCGCCGGTGAAGGGTTCCTACAAGACCTATATTATCGACGAAGTACATATGCTGACCAAGGAGGCGTTCAACGCACTGTTGAAGACGTTGGAAGAGCCTCCCCGTCACATCCTCTTTATCTTTGCGACCACCGAGATCCACAAGGTTCCCTCGACGATTCTCTCCCGGTGCCAGCGATTCGAGTTCAGGCGACTCTCAAGTGCAGAGATCATCGGCAGCCTCCGCACTGTTGCCTCAGCAGACGGTGTGAAGATCGAGGAGGACGCGCTTCTTCTCATTGCGAAGAAGGCCGATGGTTCGCTCCGCGACGCACAAAGTCTGTTTGATCAGCTCGTATCGTTGTGCGGGACAGAGATTACCCTTGGACACATTCTCCGGGAGCTGCGCATCGTCGATCTCGACATCTATTTTAGGGTCACCGACCTGGTCAGGAGCAAAGATCCAAAGGGGGCACTCGATCTCATCGAGGAGATCGTCACACAGGGCTATGACCTGAGAGAGTTTGTGGTCGGTTTGCAGGAGCATTTTCGGAATATTCTTGTGGCGAAGGGTACGGGTGCGACGACCCTGATCGAGGCATCGGATGCATTCAAGCGGCGCTACGAGCTCGAAGCGAAGTCATTCTCCATTCCCGATCTGCTGCGGCTGCAGAGACTTGTGGCGGGAACCGAAACGTCGTTGCGATATACCTCCCAGGCCCGTTTCAGGCTGGAGGCGGATCTGATTCAGCTGGCGAGCATGGAGAGCGCAGTAAGCCTGAGTGACCTTGTTCAGAGCATTGAGGAGTTGAAAAAAAAAACCGCTGAGGAAGGACGGATTGCCGCTCCGGCACGAAGACCCCAAATGCCACTACCGGTCGCCACGGGAGGGGCAACAGAGCCCCTGTCCGACACCCCGACGGGAATCTCCGAGGACGAGGTGAAAGCTCAATGGCAGCGGTTCCTGAATGAAGTGAGGCAGCGACGTATCTCACTCGGATCGGTGATCGAGGGGACGACCGTGGTTGGTGTGAAGGGTGGCTCAATCCGGATCGGTTGTGCCGATGACTTTGTCGTTTCGACGATCAAAAGGAACAAGCAGGAGTTGCAGGGGATTCTGCAGGAGATCCTCGGTGCCCGCGTGCACCTTGACGAGGAAATCGACGCCCGGGCGAAGAAACCAGGGGAGCAAAGCCCTCCCGTGGATGTCGCTTCCCGGGCTGCGGCGACAGAAGAACATCCGGTCGTTCGTGCCCTGATCCGGGACCTCGGAGCCGAGCCCCTCGAACGTCCTTGATTTTCAGACACATTTTCACATCATTAACAGAACACAAAAACAGAAAAGCAGCTGACGGGGAGGATAGTCCGATGATGAGGATCTTCATTGTTCTGACTCTGCTGGTATCGTTGCCGGGTTTGGGGGTGGCGGGTACCGGCTTCGGGAAATATGCGGGAGAGTTCATCGCTATCGGGGTTGGAGGGCGTGCTCTCGGTCTGGGTGGCGCTTACGCAGCGCTTGCTACGGACGCCACGGCGGGCTACTGGAATCCTGCCGGTCTTTCCCACATTATCTATCCCCAGGTAGCGTTGATGCATGATGAGCAATTCGGTAGCCTTGTCAACTACGACTACGGCTCCGTGGCCCTTCCCGTGGGCACCAATACCAGCCTCGGTGTCAGCGTTATCCGGCTCGGTGTCGACGATATTCCCGATACCCGAAATGCCGGCATCGATATCAACGGCAATGTTACATACGATCCCTCCGAGTTCACCCGGATTGATCCGGCACGGGTGACATACTTCAATTCCGCCGACTGGGCGTTCTACTTTACATACTCGAAGAAAAACTCCGACGATTTTTCGTACGGAGCGAATGTCAAGGTTCTCCGGCGTGAGCTGGGCGAAAACTCAGCGACTGGGATCGGGTTCGATCTCGGCCTCTGGTATGCCCCGTTCGATAACGCGGTTCTCGGCGTGAATCTTCAGGACATTACCACGACCTTTCTCGCGTGGGATACGGGAACCAATGAGTTGATCTCACCGACGATGAAAGTCGGTACGGCTTACGGGATTGAAGCGTTCGACGGCCGGTTTACTCCTGTTCTGGATTTCGATGTTCGCTTTGAGGATCGTCGTTATGCATCGACCGTGAGTGTCGGGCCGGTGAGCTTCGACCTCCACAGCGGCGTCGAATTTCAGTTCAGGAACGTGCTGGCTTTGCGCGTTGGATACAGTGACATCAAGCAGGTCACCTTCGGCGGAGGGCTGCAGCTTCCGAAGCTCGCGATCGATTATTCGTTTGCGAAGTTCGATGGAGTCAACCAGTTGGGCAACACGCACCGGATTTCCTTGCTCTTCACTCTCGAAGCCGAACGGTTCAAACGAATTCCCGGTCCTTGATCTGTCTCAAGAAGATCCCCTCCTTTCCGGCGTCGGCCGCAATTCTCCTTCTTCTCTTCAACGGCTGTTCGAGTCCTCTTCATGTTCCCTCCCCGGCTTTAACTTCGGAGTACCATTCGTCACGCACCGGGCTTTTGAAATACCGGATTCCCGCGGGATGGGTCGATGTCACACGATCCGCGCAGGGTTCATCACGGCACGTCTGGATTCTGAGTCATGATTATGATGCTTCGATTGAAGTCAATGAGGTGCAGATCGATGCAGAGGTTCGGGCATGGATCCAAAGGGAGGGATTGTTCGGGATGGCGGCGTCGGTGCTCAAAATGGCGGGAAGCGAAGGCGGTGTCCGGGTTGTTGACTCTCTCTCGTTTTTCACCCAGGGGGAGGTCATCTTCTGGACATTTGAAACCGATGCTGGCTCAGGGGGGGTGCAGAGGGTAATGCTCTTTGATACCGGAACGCACTGCATGGAAGTGAGGGTTTGGAACAAGAAGGACGGTCCCCAAGACACGGGTGATATCGGCAGGGCCTTCGTGGGCTCACTCAGGTGGTAAATTACTGACCTGGCGGGGTGAATCCGCCGTCCCAGTCCGGTCCGGGGGGATGGCTCTCAAAGTATGTCGCTCGGCCAACATAGATTTCGGTAGGATGGTCATTAGGGTTGAGGGTGAGGGCCTGTCTGAACTTCGTTCGAGCCTCGTTCCAGCGCCTCTGTTTGTACGCCTGAAGTCCCTCTTCATAGCAGGAAACAAATCTCTGCTCTGGAGTATCGTTGCCAGTCTCAAGAACGTTTCTCAATTCGTAAATGTGGACCGACTCGGACCGTCCTTTAACCGTGAGGATATCCAATTCTCTGCAAAGGAACGCGCCCTTGACCTTCTGGTACACATGCTCGCTGATGATGACCTGCGTCTTGTAAAGCTTGTTGGCTCCTTCGAGACGTGAGGCAAGGTTGACGCTGTCGCCGATCACGGTGTAATTGAACTTCTCCACACTTCCCATATTGCCGACAACCATTTCTCCCGTATTAATGCCTATGCGTGCGAATAACATCGGCTTGTTCTGTGTTTTCCATTCGCGGCGAATTGCCATAAGCGCCTTTTGCATCTGCAGGGCGGCAGCACACGCGAGGGATGTATGATCCGGTTGAGGGATCGGGGCCCCCCAGAATGCCATGATCTTGTCCCCCTCGAATTTGTCGATCGTGCCTCTATTTTGGAGGAGAACCTGGGTCATGGTGCTCAAGTATTCATTGAGGAGGCCAACAAGCTGTTCGGGGGGCATGTCTTCCGCCAGCGTCGTGAATCCCTCGAGGTCGCTGAAGAGGACACTCAGCTCTTTCCGCTCGCCTCCAAGGATGAGCTTCTCAGGATCTGTGATCAGCTCGTTCACAAATGAAGGGCTGACATACGTGCTGAACATGGTCTTGATCAACAGACGTTGTTTGCGCTCGACCACAAAATGAAACACCGTGCTTGCAAAATATCCGCCAACGATGGCAAACATCGGGCTCACCATTGCCATGACATAACCGGAATCGATGAACAGCCTCAGAGAGACAAACCCGATGATGAAAAGTTCGGCGACGGCAAACAAAAAGCCATTCACCTCCACCAATACATGATGCTTTGTCCTCGAACCCTTGATTGACGATGTGGCAAGGAACGTGATCATCGAGAGAAGAACGACTACCAGGATCTCAAAAAACGGAGATTGTCTTCTGAGGAAGTTACTGCGGATCACGCTTTCAACAAGATTGGCATGGATCTCGACGCCATACATCTTGTTGTCTCCTGCCTGCAGCCCCTGGGCAACGGCGACAGAATGCAAATCCTGGTCTTCCGGCATTGTCGATCCGACAAGGACAATCTTGTTTTGGAACGTGCCGTCATAGAGGTATCCGAAATCCGGATCACTGAACGTGTTCATACTTACGCCACTACGGGCTTCCTCAACCGTTGTGAAGGTTTCGTCGTCGAGGATGTTGGAAAACTCGACCCTACGGAACGAGTCGCTCGGCCCGAGGTAGTTGATCAGGAGGGACGATTCGTCGTATTTCGGGATGCTCTTGTTGGTAAATCCGAAGGCGTCGGCACGGAGATCCGGGGTGTTCCCGGGAGAAAAGCCGTAATACTTGTTGAGCACGGCAAATCCAAAGGTCGGCAGTCTCAGCGTCGTATCGATATCGATGAACGGGAGATAGCGTCGGACGACATCATCGGCATCCTTGCGGATGTTGACAAAGCCGAGCGAGCTGTCAACCAGGTAGAACACGTTTCCAAAGTTCTCCAGCGAGCTTCGAAGTCTGTAAAAATGGTGTGCGACGTCCGCCTTTCCGGCGAGGACAACTGTTCCGGTCTCTTTGATCGCGGCACGAAGATCAGCATCATTGTCCGGGGTGTACATATCACCGCCAACGAAGAGGATATCGATGCCGACGACGCTCGCGCCTGCTTTTGCGAGATTTCTGACCAGCCGTGCATAATACGAGCGGGGCCAGGGCCACTTGTCAGGCAGCGACTCGAACGATTCTTTAGAAATTTCGACGATGACAACGGTGGAAGAGTCCTTGATGTTGGGAAGAGCACTGCGCGCTTGGAAACGAAAATCGAGAGAAGCGAGCTCGAGGCGCTCCACAACTCCAAGGTTAAGAAGCTCCTCACGAGTAAAGAGTATCACCAGTAGGGCAACGCATAGCGGGAGAGCGAGTTTCTGCAACAACCGGAGCTGCCCTTGCCAGGAGGAGGTATACATGGCTGGATACCTCTATAGTTTGAAACGATAGGTGAGCCCCCAGATGCTGTCGTTCACGATTCCGTCGTTGTCGAAGTACGAAAACCTCATTTGGAGAATCATGTTGGGGAGAAGGGCGTATGAGGTTGCAGCTTCCCACACCGTCCGGTCGAAATCCCCGAAGGTCGGGGTCAACCGTGCTTCCAGGGTCAGCCGTTCGTCCCACACAAGATATCGCCCGTTCAGCGAAAGCGTCGTATAATCGTTCTCCTGTATGTTGCCGGTCGTTGCTCCCGGGAGGGTGTTGAGGCTGAAGGTGAGAGCGACTCCGGTTTCCAGCGGAAAGGCATAGCGTGTCGTCACTCTCATATCGACTGTTGTATTGGTCACGTCGAATCTTCTTGGGGAATTGTCGTTCCTATCGGAGGTGGAAAGGTGCAGTAATCCTGTGTGTTTCGCCCCAAGGTCGGCGGTGTAGGAACATTGCACGTAGAACCGGTAGTCCTCGTCGTCAATCGACAGCAACGAGTCGCTTCCCGATGTGGAAAGGCCGTTGTCCGATGCATACCGTCCGAATCCGACCGTGATCGTTGGCGCGTCGGTACGAGGGTAATAGCTGAGAGCGGCGCTGTAATTCTCAAATGTTGTCGTTGCGCTCTTGAAGTTGGATGTGTTATCCTGGAGGTGCTCGAATCCAAGAGAGAGGAGAACCTGGTTTTCGGCGAGGCTGATCCGGTCCGACGCGGTGACGCCCTGGATATCTTTTCGGAGAAAGGTCTGTCCGAAGGAAGTGTAGTCGCTTCCGCGGTACAGATACGTCGCCTTCAGCGCATTGTGCACATAGTTGACACCAAGTGAGAATTCGTAAGCGATCGTTGACAGTTCCTTGAAAGAAAGAGGTCTCAGGTTGTCGTTTACCGTAATGAAATTGTCAAGAATATCCCGGACGTTCTTGATCTCGTCGGCATTGGATTCGAAAGTGGTATCGATATACGCATCGGAGAATGTCCCGCTGGAGATATCGCTGTTAAACGCGCTGAATGCCGCTTGTCCGGAAAACTCAACACGCCGGTCATCGAAGCCTCCTCCCAGATCAACACCAACGACAAGGTTCTCCTGCGGCCTGGTGCCGAAGCGAATGGATTCAATATTGTCTTTTCCCTTCAATGCGGAGATGCCGAAAGCCCACATCTTGCCCGGCCGTGTTTCCGAGCGGAGCACGAGAACGTCTCGCTCAAACGTTCCATAGCTGAACTTCCCCCAGGTTGTCGCATCGATCGGCGCGTACGGAGTCGTGAGGTCGCGCTGCTGCTCAACTGCGAGGCTCTCCGCTGGAAAAGATTTAAGGAGTCTCCCGTCGATCCCTCTGTCAGTTTCACCGGCAGCGACCATGAAGACCTGTGGTCCTGCCTGAACCCGGCCGTTGAATCCCCGAATGCGCTTGCCATTCATGATGAGACTCGGAAACACTGGATAGCTGTCGCCATAACCAGCCTGAAGCCACGACGACTCCAGTCCAACAAAATATCTGTTCTGGGGCTGTCGGTTGGAGCTCTCATCAGAGGTGACAAAGAAATTCGAAACCAGAGCCCAGTTATTCCAGCTACCCCGAAGGCGCGCGCTTGCTCTGTTGTACCACGTCCCGACGTCACTTACCGCCTCATGCCGTGATTCAAGCTGTGCGTCAACACTGTAAAGTATTCCGGGTGGTGCCGGCCTTTCCTGAATCCCCGGGGCAGTCACAGAAAACGTGAAGCGCGCTTCTTCGTAAAGGCTGTCGCTTGCATCGAAGAGCCGGACCTCAACGCTATGGTCTCCGGGAGCAAGCGAAACGCCGAAATTGTCTGGAATGTACACAAGCAAAACGTCGCTAAGAACGGCCTCCGCGGTGACGTCGACACCATCCACGAGCAACCTGGCGGATTGACTCTCCATCAGGATGTCGACGCGGGGCAACGAAACCGCGATGAGAACGTCCGGGGAAAGCAGTCGCTCGTTCGGGTCCGGACTAAGCAGCAAAATTCCGGGCGAACGGTCGGTGTCCTTGATTGGTAGTTGAAATGTTCCGGCCGGAGCGGTTGAGAAAGGATCCAACGCCTCGCCGGGGGGACTGGTCTGGAGAGTCCCGTCACGTGACGCGACAATCAGGTAGTACTCGATGAAGGGAGCAAGCACATCCTCGGCAGGGATCCGCGCTGTTGCCACGTTGTTGACGAGGTTCATCTCAAGCGTCGTATACTCGCTCCTTGTGAACACCCGATACCGGAGGTACACACGCTCTGCCTGCTGACCCTGCTGAAGCTCGACCGAGATATCCAGCGATCTTCCGCTGGTCGCTTCGGAATAGGTGACCGTTGCGATGTCCTGGGTAACCTGAGCTGTCGCAGTCGGACCGGGGGTTGAACTGAGAAGAATCGATAACAATGCACAGGCCGCGGTTCTCAGGCAAACTCCGCCGGGCTGCACGGAAGAATTCATATCTTTTCGGGGAGGTGAAAGAATATTATCGACAACATGACAAGGCCCTGAGATCTACAGGGCCTCGAATTGATCTCTTATGCTGTTTCCCGTGCGTGAGTTTGTGTGCTCTGAGCGCGCATGCCGTCGGGAACGAACAAGAACTGGAGCTTCCGTGAAAGCAGCCGGCGGAGCACTATTCTTTGTACTGGATTTTTAGCTTCTTTTTGTTTCCCTGGCTGTCGCGAAGATCAAACTCGAGTTGGTTCTGCTCCTCGCCCGGCGCTGCCGCTGCCTCTCCCAGCGCCCGTTCGGCGGTGGTCGAAGGACGAACCTGTATGGACCCATCGGCGTTCGAGATTCCTGTGAAACCGGAGGAAACCTCCACCGATTGACTGGTGAAGAAATTCGTCAGCAACACATTTCCCTCAACGACAATCAACGTGTCGGAGAACTCCCGTGCGGCGAACCGTCCCCCCGTGCCTCGAATCGAGGCTACCGAGGTGGGCGACGTAAAGCGAAATTCCGAATTCTTCTCCTGCTTCTGAATATTGAATCCGATGACCCCCTTCTGCAATTCAACGTTCTTCGAAACACTCATCTCGCTTGTCAGGGTTAACTCGCTTTTTTCACGAACTTTGACAATGCTCTTGTCAGTGAATTTGATAATTGCAAAGGAACTCTCTCCCGTCCTCACCATGTCGCCAAATCCGAGTGCCCCGCCCCGCTTGGCCAGAGCCCAGTCCTTTTCCACCGCTTTGTGCTTGACATCAAGCACAACCTGGGTGAAGAAGCCGGCAACAGACTGAGAAGGAGATGCTGCGGCTGCAAAGGGAGAGTAAGCCAGGGCGACGCCAAGCACAAGAGCGATTGTTCGAAAGGTCTTCATGTTGGTCTCCATTCGGTTCATTCTTCTATGCCAACCGTGCTCACAGCATCAGGGTTTTGCCGAAAGAGGTTGATCAACCGGAGAAGATCGCCGGGAGAAATGGCTGATCCATTGAGGTACATGCCACCTTCTGGGGAAAGACCTTCGGCCCTGATTTGGTCAAAAACAGCTTTGTGGTTCGGGCCAATTGCACCTTCAAGCTCTGTGAGCATTCCAAGGTCCCAAGAAGTCTGTCCGGATGAAACAGTGAAGGATCGGATCTCGCTCTTCAGGGAAACCTCTGAGCCGCCAGAGACGTCAGACAGGCCTTCAACCAACCACACATAGGCTTTCCCCGCCTCGAGAATCCGGCTGCCCGACGCCGGATACTGGAACGAGTTCGCTTCGACGGTTGCCGTCAAATGAGGAATGCCGGAAGCCGTTTCCTCGAGACTCGACTGTCCGGGGAGCTGCTCGTACACCGAGATGCGCGACCGGGGCCCATCATAAAACCAATTGAACAAGGGAAACGTATTTGCCGTCTGCTCCCCGGGAAGAGGAAACAGGAGTTGGAGCGACGTGGGATTCGTCGGCTGAATGGTAAACGTCACCGTGGTTGGAGACCCTCCCGTGGCCGGACGTACCGTTACATTGAAAGCATACATCCCCGCTGGAATTCTTCCGCCCGGCAATGCGCTCTCTTCCAGGCGCTGTTTGGCGTTCTCGTCGACAAGATAATAGTCAATACCCGGGGTCTGATTCCTCAGATCGATATTGGTAATCACGAGAGCGTTGTTGATCGTAAACGGTTCCGTCGTCAGCACCACAGCGTCGGGGTAGACTTCGCCCCCGGCAAGCATCGCATCAACCTCGATCGACATCACCGCTTCAACTGCTCCCTCGGCCCTCATGCTGATCGTGAACAACCACTTGGGAGTCGTCGCATGAAGGAAATCGAGATCATTGACGGTGAGCGCACTGACAGGGGCAATCAGCGGCGGATCGACTGTGATCTGGGAACTCGTTGAGAGGGGAAGAACAAGGGTTGCCAGCAAGGGGAGGAAGCATGCTCTTGTCGTAAGTGAGCGATAACCGTTGACGGTCATAAATTATCCTCCAGAATAAACTGCATCTACAACAAAGGCCTCCTCGGGGGAATAACGCTGACAGTATAACAAATTGAAAAGAGGATTGCAACCCATCGGAAGGCACAATGAGCGGCGTGTCACGCGGTTTATGCTCTTCGAGTCACATCTGGAAGAGCGTTGCCCTGTGATCCTGAGTCACTGACCGTGACCCGAAACAACGGCGAATGTCACATTACTCAAAAGTTCACAATATCGTTGTACATGACAAACACCATGAAGGCGATGAGGAGGGCGAACCCGGCTTTCTGAACGGCGAGTTTGACCTTCGCGGGAATTTCTCTCCGAAAGATCGCCTCGTAGACAAGGAACATCAGATGCCCGCCATCGAGCGCAGGGATCGGGAGGACATTCAGGACGGCGAGGCTGATGCTGAGCACTGCCATGAAGGCGAAGAAGGTTGGAACGCCAAGCCCTGCGCTCTGAGTGGCAAACTGTGCGATCTTGATCGGTCCGCCGACGTTCTTTGTGAACGAGGCCTCACCGCTGATGATCATCCAGATTTGTTGGATAGAGCGACCGGTGATCCATCCGATGTCCTCGAGGGCTGGGGGCCAAGCCTCGACCAACGAATACGAGAGCTCCCGCTGCGGACCCGCGTATCGCGCCCCAATGGATATCCCAATCCGTCCCTCGTTCGACGGAGTGACGTTCGCTCTCATCAGGGTACTGTCTCGCCGCC
>Ga0247727_10009913_pt1 | contig 17041 bp, 19 predicted proteins | sample WisWelCaveWW1625_FD_202498 | JGI IMG/M metagenome (GOLD analysis project Ga0247727, IMG submission 202498) | Biofilm microbial communities from Wishing Well Cave, Virginia, United States - WW16-25 | ecosystem: Environmental > Aquatic > Deep subsurface > Groundwater > Cave microbial mat | place...
CAGGGGCGTGTTCACACGTGTTCAGACGGCCATCGCGATGGCGCAGGTAGCCGAGCCATTCATCCGCCGCCGCGCGATCAGGCACCTCGAAAAGGGCCGCGTCGTGATCCTGGTCGGCGGCACCGGAAATCCTTATTTTACGACGGACACCACGGCGGCCCTGCGGGCGGTGGAGATGGGCTGCGACGTGATCCTGAAGGCGACGAAGGTGGACGGCATCTATTCCGACGACCCGCACAAGGTCAAGGGTGCCAAACGTTTTGAGAAGATCAGGTACATCGACGTGCTGAAAAAGGGCCTCAAGGTAATGGACGCGACCGCGATCTCGCTCTGCATGGATAACAAGCTTCCGATCATTGTGTTCGATCTTCTCAGGCACGGCAACATCCGCCGTGCCGTGACCGGCCAGAAGATCGGCACGACGGTGACGGCCTAAAAGGGGATAGAGATGAGCGCCAAGCAGATCGTGCACGAGACCGAGGAGAAGATGAAAAAGTCGCTGGATGTCGTCAACCAGAACTTCGCTTCGGTGCGCACGGGCCGCGCGAACTCAGGCATGGTCGAACACCTGAAAGTAGAGGCCTACGGCTCGATGATGCCGATGAGGCAGGTCGCCAATGTCACCATCCCCGAGCCGCGAACCATCCTCCTGCAGCCCTGGGACCCGACCGTCTTGAAGGCGCTGGAGAAGGCCATTCATGATTCGGAGCTGGGCATCTCGCCTGTCATCGACGGCAAGATGATCCGCCTTTCGATACCGGCCCTCACCCGCGAGCGGCGTGAGGAGCTGGTCAAGATCGTGCACAAGCTGGCCGAAGAAGGCCGCGTGTCGATGCGCTCGGTCCGCCGCGACGCCAATGAGAAGATCAAACAGCTTGAGAAGGACAAGGCGGTCACAGAGGATGAGAGCTTCAAATCCCAGACCGAGGTCCAGAAGATCACCGACCGCTATATCGCGATGATCGACCAGGCGCAGGCCTCGAAAGAAAAAGACCTCACCCAAGTCTAGTCCAGCCCTTCAGAGCCGATAGCTCAGTTGGTAGAGCACTTCCCTTTTAAGGAAGGTGTCCCGGGTTCGATCCCCGGTCGGCTCATTTTTTCGTCGGAGCGGCCCCATCTGCATCGTTGCTTCGCGTGGCGCCCACCTCAACGTAGTTATCACTACGCCTCGGCGTTCGCCACGCTCGCGCGTTGCAGTTGGAGGACACCCGTGCCAAGGGCCGTTTATCTATCGCGTTTTATTTTTTACCTGCGGTTAATTAGTTCGTAACATTCACCCGTATGCTTGTCCTTGTTGGTGGATAAGGGCTTACGAATGGGTGAGTAACGACCGGTGAAAGAGAAGCGGCAATTAGAAGTTTTGTACCAGATCAGCCGTGCGTTGGTTGGAAAGCAAGATTTGGATGCTATTCTCCAGCAAGTGGTCAGCATGACCGCGGAACTCGCGGGTTCAAGGATTTGCTCTTTGATGATGATCAATGGTAAGAAAAATGAGTTGGTTATTAAGGCCACGCAAAGCCTTAGCACGGCTTATCGTGATAAACCGCCGATCAAGATCGAGCAAAGCATCAGCGGGAAGGTAGTTGAAAAAAGGCAGCCGATCCAGGTAGCCAATGTCACGGAAGACCCGGTCTATCGTTATCCCGAGATCGCGCGGCAGGAGGGTCTAAAATCACTCTTATCGGTACCATTGCTTTTATCGGACAAAATCATCGGAGTATTGAATTGTTACACGGAGGAAGAGAAAACTTTTAGTAAGGAAGAAATTCAGTTGGTTCAGACCGTTGCCAATCAAGCGGCCATTGTGATTGAACATGTGCGGATCATATCCGAGCAGGCGGAAGCGAGATTTGTTCTTGAGACGAAGAAAGCGATCGAGGGTGCCAAGCGTGTCTTAATGAAGAGGCACAGAATGAGCGAAGAAGATGCCCATCGATTTATCCAAAAAGCAAGCATGGATAAGAATAAGCCTCAGAAAGAAATCGCGGATGCGATTATTCTGTCGGTCGAGTTGATGAAATAGTTTTCACCCTATAGCAAGTTGGGATAACGAAGTCCTTACTTTTCTGGAGTCATGACGGCTCCATTCAAGGTAAGGACTTTTTTATTTTTTAGGAGGAAAAGATGACCGAAGATAGAAAATTCAGCACGCGCTTGGATCAACAAATCGGTTTATGGCTATTGAAGCAGGAAAAAATACGTCAGAGTGAACAACGCGTCGAAGAGCGCCGTGTGTTGATGGAGTGTGTTGCCGAATGAAAACACGGCATCTTGTCGTTGTTGGCAACGGTATGGCCGGCATGGCCTGCCTTGATGAGATCCTGAAGCGCGACCCCTCGTTCGAGGTGAGCGTTTTCAGCGAGGAACCGTATTGCAACTATAATCGCATCCAGCTGTCCTCGGTCCTCGCGGGCGAGAAATCCATCGACGAGATCTACATCAATACGCAAGAGTGGTACCGAAACAAAGGAATCACACTGCATCTGGGCGAGAAGATTGAGGAGATCGACGCAAGACAAAAAACCGTGACGACTGGTCGCCATGCGACATTCAATTATGACAAGCTGCTGTTGGCCACGGGTTCTAATCCATTTATTCCGCCGATCGATGGCGTGAAGAAAAAAGGCGTTTTTGTGTTCCGTAATCTGAATGACACCGCCGGGATTCTTGAATACTGTAAAAAGGCCAACCGGGCGGTTGTGATTGGAGGAGGGCTTTTGGGCCTGGAGGCCGCGCGAGGTCTTCTGAACCGCGGTGTCGGAGTCACCGTTGTGCATTTGATGGATCGGCTGATGGATCAGCAGCTCGACACAATCGGAGGCCAATTCCTGAAGCGCGAGATCGAAAAAATGGGCATCGAGGTGAAACTTAATATGAACACCGAGCGGATCTTCGGAGGAGAGAGCGTCGAAGAGATCCATTTTAAGGATAGCTCTGTGATCCCTACGCAGATGGTCGTGATCGCCTGCGGCATCCGCCCAAACGTGGAGCTCGCAAAAAAAGCGGGTCTCAAAGTGAACCGTGGGATTGTCGTGAACGACTCCATGGAAACCAGCGATTCCGACATCTTCGCCGTTGGCGAATGTGTCGAGCACCGCGAAAAAGTTTATGGCCTCGTGGCCCCGCTTTACGATCAAGGCCGCGTCGTCGCGGCGACTCTGACGGGCCAAAAAGGACCTCTCTATGAGGGTTCGACGCTGGCGACGAAATTGAAAGTCATGGGAATCGAACTTTTTTCGGCGGGCGATTTCAAGGATGGAGAACCGGAAAAAGAAGTCATCAGCTATCAGGATCATGCGTTTGGAGTCTATAAAAAGGTCGTGGTACATCAAGGGTGTGTTGTGGGCACCATTCTAATCGGCGATACCTCCGATGCGAACCGCTTTCTCGAGAAGATGCGTAAAAAAGAACCGGTCGGCGAAGCGCGTCACAGGCTTTTGTTTGACACGCCGCCCGCCGTTGCGGGCTCGCCGTCCGATGTGATGTCGCGTCCCGATTCGGACACGATCTGCGGATGCATCGGCATTTCCAAGGGACAGATCGTCTCGGCGATACGTGACAACGGGTTGAAGACCGTTTCAGCCGTCAAAGCTTGCACCAAGGCATCATCGGGATGCGGGACCTGTGCGGGTCTCGTGCAGGATATTTTAAAAGCGGTCACAGGGGCCGAATTCCAAGAGGAGAAAAAAGAGGTCTTGTGCGCCTGCGTGCCGTTCCCAAAAACACAGCTCCGCACCATCATTCAAACCCAGAAGCTTAAAACGGTCCAGGACATACTCGATATTTACGGTGATGGAACCGGTTGTTCGCTTTGTAAGCCGGCGCTCAGTTTCATTTTGGATGAGGTTTTGCTGGGCGAACACAAAGAAGACCGCTCAGCTCGTTTCATCAACGACCGTGTGCATGCCAATATCCAGAGGGACGGGACGTTTTCTGTAGTTCCGCGCATGAGAGGCGGCGTCACGTCTGCCGCGGAGCTCAGGAAGATCGCCGACGTAGCTGACAAATACAAAGTACCCATGGTCAAGGTGACCGGAAGCCAGCGGCTGGATCTTTTGGGCGTGAAAAAAGAGGACCTCCCGAAGATCTGGGCGGACTTGGGGATGACCTCGGGTTATGCCTACGCCAAGGCCGTACGCATGGTGAAATCCTGCGTAGGCACGGATTTTTGCCGGTACGGCACGCAGAACTCGATCAAGACGGGGATCGAGTTGGAAACACTTCTCGAAGGACTGTACACGCCCGCAAAAGTGAAAATGGGCGTGGTCGGTTGTCCGCGAAACTGCGCCGAGGCGACTGTAAAAGACATCGGGCTCGTCGGTATCGAGGGCGGCTGGCAGGTCGTCATCGGCGGCGGCGCGGGAAAGATCGTGAGAGCGGCGGATATCCTTTGCACGGTAAAGACGACGGAAGAAGCTTTGGAAGCGGCGTTACTATTTTTCCAGTATTACCGTGAAAACGGAGAATATCTCGAACGCACCTATGATTTCATCCCACGCGTCGGCCTTGAAAATATTCGCCGTGAAACGGTACTCGCATCCAATGCGGATAAAAAGGCTTTGTTAGACCGGTTAAAGAAGGCGCGGGCAAAGGTCGTGAACCCCTGGGACGTGGAGTCCAAAAAACCCGTGCATCCCATGCAATTTCAGGATTTTGTCCTGCCTAAAGACGCGGAAGCGTTGATCGAGACCGTATGACAATAAAAACGTCGAAAGAAAAATGGACGGCGGTTGCGGATACGGATCTCATTCCTCTAAAGGAGGGCAAGCGGGTTGTCCACGGTCCGTATGAGTTGGCGCTTTTTAATCTGGGCGATGAATATCGCGCTGTTGACAACCGCTGCCCGCACAAGTCAGGGCCGCTGGCGGACGGGATCGTCGCCGGCAAGGCCGTTTTTTGCCCGCTGCATAACTGGAAGATCGGTCTTGAGAACGGCTGCGCGTTGAGCGGCGGCAAAGGACAGGTCAAGGTGTATCCCGTCAAGGTTGCGGACGGAAAAATTTGGATCGATTTTCAGCAGGGACAATTATGTGAAGAGGCGCCGCAGCCGGCGGACGGGATGGCTGTGGGTGCGGTGGAGCTCGATTGAAAGAGGTTTTCGCGATCATACGTCCGGGGAAGGACCGGGAAACAAAAAAGGCGCTTGAGAAGGTAGGCTGTCTGACATTCACAAGCGTCCGTGTGCACGGCAGGGGAAAACAGAGGGGATTAAGGTACAGCTCGATGGCCAACGATTCCGCCACGCCGCAATTTGTCGTGATGAATTTTTTACCCAAAAAAATGCTGTACCTGGTCGTGAATGACCGGCAAGTCAAAGCTTGCGTGCAAACGATCATTCGTGTGAATCAAACAAATCAATATGGAGACGGAAAAATATTTGTTTTAGGCATGAAGGATATCTGCAGGATTCGAACAGGAGAAAGAGGGGAGGTTGCGATCCGATGAAAATGATCAAAGCTATCATACGGCCGGAGAGGGAGTTCGATGTCGTGAAGGGACTTGAAAAGGAAGGTTTTAATTCCATGACGAAGCTGGACGTGCTGGGCCGTGGCCGGCAAAAAGGCGTGCAGGTGGGCAGCGCCACATACGATGAACTCGCAAAACTTATGTTGATCCTTGTTGTGGAGGATAAGGACGCAGCGAAGGTGTTGAAGACCATCGAGGATCATGCGCGCACTGGAAATTTTGGAGATGGCAAGATCTTTGTTTCAGACGTAAAAGAGGCGTATACGATCCGCACCGGCAAAAGCCGGTTGTAGATCCAAACGGATATATTGAGAAAGGAGTGAGCATGCGACTCAAGGACTTCATGAAGAGCGGCCACCCACCAACGTTATTTTCGGCTTTTTTGTATTTTGACATCAGCTTTATGGTTTGGGTGCTCATCGGGGTTCTTGGTGTATATGTCTCCAGGGATTTCGGTTTGAGCGCCACAGAGAAGGGTTTTATGGCTGCAGTACCGCTTCTCGGCGGAGCACTGGTACGGATCCCTCTCGGGTTACTGGTGGACCACATCGGTCCAAAAAAAACCGGCATGATCGCACAATTGATCGTGATCTTGCCGCTTTTAGGGATCTGGCTTTTTACGCCGACTTTGAAGGAAGTACTCGCATTTGGGCTGCTTTTGGGGATTGCGGGCGGAAGTTTCGCGGTGGCGTTGCCGCTGGCCAGCCGGTGGTATCCTCCAAAACACCAGGGAATTGCCCTCGGGATCGCCGGAGCGGGCAACAGCGGTACTGTCCTGGCCAGTCTTTTTGCGCCGCGCCTGGCGGAGGCATTCGGATGGAGGAGCGTTTTTGGGCTTGCGTTGATTCCCGTGACGGTCGCTTTCGTCGTTTACATGATCTTGGCCAAGGAAAGCCTCCAGCAACCAAAGCCGAGGAAGCTGAAAGAGTACTTCTCCGTTTTTAGAGAGGCGGACACATTCTGGTTTTGCTTTTTTTATAGTATTACTTTCGGCGGCTTCGTAGGTTTGGCGAGTTTCCTGGGGATCTTCTTCCATGACCAGTACGGGCTCACCAAAGTGACGGCCGGATATTTTACGGCTCTTTGCGTTGCCGCGGGCAGCTTTGTCCGGCCCGTGGGGGGGTATCTCGCAGATCGTTTCGGGGGGATCCGGATACTTTCGTTTCTTTTCGGCTTGATCGCTCTCTTCATGATCGGTGTGGGTTTTTTACCGCCGGTTCCGGCTGCGACACTTCTCATGTTCTGCGGCATGGCGTGCCTTGGGATGGGCAACGGCTCGGTATTTCAGCTCGTGCCGCTCCGGTTTCGAAATGAAATCGGCGTGATGACAGGTGTTGTCGGCGCGGCCGGAGGTTTGGGGGGATTTTTTCTCCCGATGCTTTTAGGTTATTTCAAGGATGCGGCCGGATCCTATGGCGTGGGTTTTAAGATGTTTGCATTCATTAGTTTGACCGCGCTTGTTGTTTTACGGGTAGTCCAGAGGGGATGGATTTTTTCGAGGATTGTCAAAGAAACAAGGGTATTTGACACGCAGATGGCGCTTCAATCTGCCACTACAGCATTCGCGGACCTTCGGCCGGTGAAAGATTAGCATGCGCTGGAAAAATTTTGTTGGAAAATCCAAAGATCCGTCCTTGGCCCACAAGCCCGTTGAAATGATGGCCGTCTATGAAGAAGGTCAGGAAACTCCTTGGGAGACAAGTTCCATTCCGGATGAGGAGCTTCGCTGGGCGAAGTCCGTTTGCCCATACTGCGGCGTCGGCTGCGGGCTTCTTGTGGGAGAGAAAGACAACAAGGTCCATAAAGTCCGAGGAAATCCGGAACACCCCGCCAATCGCGGTCTTCTTTGTGCGAAGGGCGCAACTCTCCCGCTCATGCTTGACACGCCCGACCGTCTGCTTTATCCGCAGCTTCGTGAGGACCGAAATTCGGAATGGACGCGCGCAGGCTGGAACGAGGCGCTCGGGCTCATTGCCGAGAAAACGAAGTCGGTCTTGAAAACGGACGGGCCTGAAGCGGTCGCTTTCTATATCTCCGGCCAGCTTCTCACGGAAGATTATTACGTTGTAAACAAACTCGCGAAAGGATTTCTGGGAACGAACAACGTCGATTCCAATTCCCGCCTTTGCATGGCCAGTGCCGTCTCGGGTTACGCGACTTCGCTTGGCGCTGACGGTCCTCCAACCTGCTATGAGGACATCGAGCTTTCGGAGTGTTTTTTTCTCATCGGCACAAACACCGCGGCTTGCCACCCCGTCACGTTCCAACGCATCAAAAACAGGAAAGCAGCTTATCCGGGCAAAGTGAAAGTGATCGTTGCGGACCCGAGAAAAACACGCACAGCCGATATTGCCGATCTTTATATTCCTTTAAAGCCAGGAACGGACGTCGCGCTTTTAAACTCCATGCTTCACGTGATCGAAAAAGAGGGACACGTAGACGAAACGTTTATTAGGGATCACACGGGCGGTTGGGAGGAGCTGAAAAAAATTCTTCCGCGTTACGCTCCTGAGAAAACCGCCGAGATCTGCGGCATTGATGCATCGCTCATACGGGAAGCCGCGCTTCTCTTCGGGAAGGCATCTTCAGCACTCAGTTTCTGGAGTATGGGCATGAATCAAAGCTCAAGCGGCGTTGCCAAAAATAATGCGCTCATCAACATACATCTAGCCACGGGAAAAATCGGCAAACCGGGGTCAGGACCCTTTTCACTTACCGGACAGCCGAACGCGATGGGCGGGAGAGAAACCGGTGGGCTCGCACATCTTCTGCCAGGGCATCGCCTCATTGCGAACGAGCGGCACCGCGCCGAGATGGAGAAGCTTTGGAATGTGGCAGGTGGAAGGATCGCGCCGAAACCAGGCCTCACAGCGGTCGAGCTTTTTCACGCGGTAGGGACGGGGAAAGTGAAGATCGTTTGGATCGCTGCGACCAATCCTCTTGCGTCACTCCCGAACCTCAACGCCGTGAAAACGGCACTCGCGAAAGCGGAACTTATCGTATGCCAGGATGCGTACCACCCTACCGAGACCACGGAAATTGCTCATGTATTATTGCCCGCTGCTCAGTGGTCTGAACGGGATGGAACGGTGACCAACTCCGAACGGCGGATCTCGTACCTCGAAAAAATCAAGGACCCCCCGGGTGAGGCCAAGCCCGATTGGCAGATCTTCAATGAATTTGCCCGTAAAATGGGTTTCGAAAATGATTTTTCTTTTAAAAATGCTGAAGCCGTCTACGAAGAATATAAAAAAACCACTCGCGGAACCGGAATTGATATCAGCGGCGTCTCTTATGCGCGACTTAAGAAAGAATTTATTCAATGGCCTTTTCCGGACGAGAATGCAAAACCAACACCACGGCTTTACACGGATTTTCGTTTTTCCACTTCCGATGGAAAAGCGAGATTTCAGGCGCGGGAATATATGCCGCCTGCCGAGATCACGGATGATACTTATCCCTTCATCTTGACTACCGGCCGTGTGCGCGACCAGTGGCACACCATGACCCGTACCGGAAAGATCGATCCGCTCGTGAAAAGTGAACCCTATGCCTTTATTGAACTCCACCTTGCCGACGCCGATCGCCTTAGAATTGAAGAGGGAGAAATGGTTGAAGTGCATACACGCCGTGGAGCGGCCAAGGCCCCGGCCCGTCTCACTGAAGATATCCGTCAAGGCACCTGCTTCATGCCGTTCCATTGGGGCTCTCTTTGGGGCGAGGCAGAGACCAATGCCGCGACGATAGATGCTTTCGACCCCATCTCAAAACAACCGGAACTTAAATTTTGCGCGGCTCGAGTGGCGAAGCTTGAAGGCGTGAGGATGAATACCCATGCGTGACCGGTACGGCCGCGAACTGACCTATTTGCGCGTGTCGCTGATAGACCGCTGTAACCTTCGCTGTTTGTACTGCATGCCGCACGGGTTGTTGAATGCCTTCCGTGAAGAAGAACTCCTAAGCATGGATGAGACGGCCGAGATCATTTCCATCTTTGCGGAATTGGGAATAAATAAAGTGCGCTTGACCGGCGGGGAGCCACTTTTGAAAAAAGGCGTGCCGGAACTTGTCCGCCGCATCAAAAAGTTCCCTGGTATCCGGGAAGTAGTGATGACAACCAACGGCGTTCTTTTGGGCCGGTTTGCCAAGGAACTGAAAGAGGCAGGACTGGATCGTCTGAATATCAGCCTTGATACGTTGGATCGAGAGAACTTTAAACGGATCACGGGTCTCGACAAGCTTGATGAGGTTTTGGAAGGCATTCAATCCGCCCGAGAGGCCAAATTGGAACCGGTCAAGCTTAACATAGTTTTGATGAAAGGCTACAACGACCATGAAATCCGCCCGATGGTGCGTTTTGCGATCGAAGGCGGCATGGACTTGCGTTTTATTGAATGGATGCCGACGGCGGGCGATATTCATGCCATTCGCGAAAACCGTTTTTTAGATACGGAGTCGGTAAGAAAAAGCATTGAGTCAGAATTTTGTCTTGAAAGAAAAGATTCCGACCCGCACGCACCGGCCAGAACCTATCGCCTTGTTGGTACGAATTCCAATATCGGTTTTATCAGCCCCTTATCCAATGCGTTTTGCGCGAAATGCAACCGTCTCCGAATGAAAGCCAATGGCATGATGAAAACCTGTCTTCACGGCAAAGAGGATCTGGATATCAAGGCGCTGCTGCGGCAGGGCACTGCCCGAGGGGAGATCAAGGAGAGAATCCTGTCGACGGTGTTCGACAGGCCCGAAGAACATTTTTTGAACAATAGTGCGGTCCCGCACAATGATTTTGTGATGACGGCCATCGGAGGATAAAAACTTATGAGATCCGTCACAAGAAAGATCGAAACGCTTCGCCGCGCCATCGCGGAAAGCCGCGTCCAGGCGAAGCCGGAAACATTGAAACGACTTTTGGCCAACGATGTGCCTAAAAAAGATATTTTACCCATTGCAAGGGCGGCAGGGGTGATGGCGGCGAAAAAAACACCGGAGCTTTTGCCCTATTGTCATCCCATCGCGATTGATTCGGTCGAGATCGAGTTGGACGTCCGAGAATCTTTTATCCTTATCCATGCGAGCGTGGAAGCTGTGGCCAAAACGGGCGTCGAAATGGAAGCCTTAACCGCTGCCAGCGTCACGGCACTCACGCTCTATGACATGTTGAAACCCATCGACACGACACTCGAGATCACGGGTACGAAACTTCTATTGAAAGAAGGGGGAAAGACCAGTTTCCAGGAAAAGATCCCGGCCAATTTTAAAGCGGCGGTGATCGTGACCTCGGACAGCACCTCCAGGGGCAACCGCCAGGACAAGTCGGGAAAGGTGATCCTGGAGCGCCTGGCATCTCTGGGGATCTCCGCGGAGTATTCCGTCATTCCAGACGATAAAGAGCTTATCAAAAGTTGTCTCTTGGGGCATTGTTCCAGCGGCATAAACCTTATTTTAACCACCGGCGGGACGGGTCTGGGGCCTCGTGACGTTACCGTAGAGGCGGTTGAAGAAGTGATCGACCGCGAGATCCCTGGGATCATGGAAGTCGCCCGGAGTTTCGGTCAAAGACGCACGCCCTACGCCATGCTCTCGAGAGGCTTAGCGGGACAGAAGGGCGGAACGTTGATTGTGACGCTTCCGGGCTCCTCCCGAGGGGTGGAGGAATCGCTCGATGCCGTATTTCCTTCGATACTCCATGCGTTCAAAATGATGCGAGGGGCCAGCCATGAACTGGTCTGACGCACTCCCATTTTTCTTTTTTTTGATCGCGTTCATATATTCCACCGTCGGTTTTTCCGGAGGGTCTTCCTATCTTCTCGTTCTGACGTTGGCTGGTTTTACGCACACCCAAAGCGCTCCGATCGCGCTTGTTTGTAATCTGGTCGTTTCAAGTGTCGGTTTCTTTCATTTTTATAAAGGGGGACACTTTCGCCTCAGGCTGGTCCTGCCTTTTATGATGATGTCCATTCCGATGGCGTTCATGGGCGCGTGCACGCCCCTTGGAAAGGAACTATTTTTTCTTCTTTTGGGCATCTGCTTGGCCTTTGCCGGATTTCGTCTTTTTCTGCTTCGGGTGGGCGTTGAGAACAAACGCACGATGAACACCCAAAAACTTTGGTTCGTGGGTCTGCCTGTAGGCGGGCTCATAGGGTTTTTTTCGGGATTGGTGGGCATCGGCGGCGGGATCTTCCTAAGCCCATTTTTGATCCTGACCGGACTTGCGACATTAAGCGAAGCGTCCGCGGCGGCGAGTTTTTTTATTTTCGTGAATTCCTTATCAGGACTCCTCGGAAAGATGCAAAGCGGGTTGACTTTGGATGTGCACCTGTGGCTTTTGGCGATTTCGGCACTTGGCGGAGGATGGATCGGGTCTAGGTTGGGCTCGAACCGTCTTCCGTTGGCAGGGCTTCAGCGGGTCTTGGCCGCTTTGCTTTTATTCGTCTCATTCAATCTCGTTCTTAAGGCTTTTTGATGATCCGCTACGAAGAAGCGCAGGCGCTGATAGCCAAAAATATCCCTCCTTCGCAAAAAGAAAGCGTTACGGTTTTGGCGGCGCTGGGTTGTGTGATCGCCGAAGATATCAAGTCGCCGCTAGCCCTGCCTTTTTTTGACAATTCGGCCATGGACGGTTTTACTTTCCGCGCGCCGAACCGCCCCTCACGTCTTGTTATTCGCGGTACCCTCAAAGCAGGCGATCCAAGGTCACACATAAAGCCGGGTGAAGCATGGCGTATCATGACCGGCGCTCCGGTCCCTTATGGGGCCGATACGGTATTGGCGCAAGAAAAGGCGGAGATTATTCAAGAGACCCTTGTCCTGCGCGAACCTCTGCCCCAAGGGATGAACATTCGGTACAAAGGAGAAGAACTAAGAAAAGGGAAAAAAGTGATCTCGGAAGGGGCGATCGTTACCCCCGCGACCATCGGTATCATGGCCGGTTTGGGGAAAAATGAGGCACAGATCTACAAGAAGCCGCGTGTATCCGTCATTGTCACAGGGTCGGAACTGGCCGCGCCGGGATCTGATCTGTCGTCCGGCAAGATCTACGATTCGAACTCCGCGATGGTCCATGCGGCATTGATGCAGATGGGCATCCGTCCCGTGTTCGTCAAACGGCTCGATGACCAGCCAAAAAAAATAAAACAGGTGATCGGGTACGCTCTGCGTGAAAGCGATCTGGTGATCCTCATGGGGGGCGTCTCCTCCGGAGACACAGACCATGTCCGGCCAATATCAAAGGAACTGGGCGTTGAGACGATTTTTTGGAAAGTCAGCCAAAAACCAGGTAAGCCCATTTATTTCGGGAAAAAAGGGAACACGCTTGTTTTTGGACTGCCTGGCAACCCCGCGGCGGTGTTCACATGTTTTTACGAATATGTTTACCCGGCGATACGGCGTTTCATGGGTTTTCGTGAACCCCATCTGGGCGCTAATTTTTTTCCCGTGCGGGAGTCGATCAAAGCCGACCCTGAAAAAACCCTTTTTCTCAAGGCAAGGATCGAATCCTCCGACGGCCGGTCCGTTGTGATGACCTTGGGTGGCCAGTCATCTCACATGATCTCTTCCTTGCAGGAGGCGAACGGAATTCTGGTCATTCCTTCCAAACGGTCTGTTGAGCAAGGCCGGGAGGCGCTGGTACATTTGCTTCCTTACGGCACGGAGGACGGTCATGCGGGTTGATGTTTTATTTTTCGCTCAGTTGAAGGAGGCGGCCGGAAAAGAGCGTTTATCATTGGATGTCGAAGAGGGAACGCGGGTCCAAGAACTTGTCGAGCGGTTGATGGAGGAGCCTTACTTCCGGCAATACAGGAACCTGCCGTTTGTTTACGCCGTCAACGAAATTTTTGAAAGTGTTGAAAAAAAGCTTGCCGACCAAGACCGATTGGCGATCATGACGCCCATGTCTGGAGGATGACCATGAGCCACATCACGCAGCAGCTCATCCACCTTCAAGATTTTTTTTCCTTCGTTCCCGACCGATCCTGCGGCGCGCTGGCGTCTTTTGTTGGGATTGTCCGAAACCACGATCATGGGAGACCAGTCTGGAAACTTTATTATGATTGCTACACATTGATGGCAGACCGCATGATCGGAGTGTTGGTCGAAGAAGCGAAGAACCGGTGGGATATCAACGATATCCGTGTTTTGCATCGGGTGGGTGAGCTCGGGATCGGAGAAACGGCAGTGGCTATAGCTGTCAGTTCGGCCCACCGGGCCGCGGCTTTCTCGGCTTGCCGTTTTATGATCGAAGAGATCAAGAAAAGGGTCCCCATTTGGAAAAAGGAGTTTTATCAGGACGGCAGGAACGAATGGGTGATATGCCGTCATTCAATGAATGAAATATCCGTATGAACATCCGGGGGCTGGTCTTGGCGGGGGGAAAAAGCAGCCGCTTCGGCGAAGATAAGGCCCTGGCTTTTTACAACGGCCGGAGCTTTCTCGAAAGGGCCGTGTCACTTTTGGCGTCGCTGGACCTCGAACCCATTATCGTGACCCGTCGAGGCGCGAATTATCCCCTGACCGGTTGCGCCGTTATTTACGATAAACTGTCCGATAAGGGGCCTCTGGGCGGTCTTTACACCGCGATGACCACTTTTAAAAATAGTTCATTTCTTGTTTTACCCTGCGATATGCCAGCTCTTGTCCCGGCTGTACTTTCGAACCTTTTGGCAGTTCATGAACCCCATTTTGGGGTCACCGCTTATTCCGTAGAATCGGGTATACAGCCTTTCCCGGCTATTTATGAGTCTTCTCTTTTGGGAATTATCGGCAACAAGCTCGAAGAAAATAACCTCTCCATGCTAGATCTTTTGGATCGGGTCCCTGCCAAGAAAGTGATGAGTTGGAAAAATGAGCAAGAAATTTTTTGCAATATTAATCATAAAAGTGATTTAACCGCGGGGGAAGGGTCACTTTCGCATCAGTGATAGATATCTCTCAAACGTCCCGTACATCAGGATGAGCGCGAGCATCTCGATCAATTCTTCCGCATCCGTTAACAGCATATAGACAAGGTTTTCTACCCCATGCACGGAAGCCCATTTGCCGGAGATTGCTTCAAGCCCCAGAGTCCCCGAAAGGTACAACGCCCCTGAGGCGACCGTCCCGGTCACTACCCAGGCCGGTAAGCGCCGAAGCAAACGCAGGAAAGACAAAGCGACGACGGCAGCGATCACCGCACCCGGCAGGACAAAGGGATAGTACAGATAGCCTGTGAAATCGAACCGGCGGGTCATCAGGTCATTGCCGATCACCTCATGGAAGGCAGCCACCTCGTCGATGGACATCACAAGAAAGATCCAGGAGAGGGCTCTCTAGTACCCGCTGAGGCCCTGCCGTCCCTCATGAGCCTGAGAAGCGATCCTCCCTGGTCAGCTGGAAAAGCAGAAAAAGAAGGATCGAGCTGAACCAGGTCGGGATATTCACCTCGTTATCCAGCGCAAACAATCTGGTCAAGCCGAATAGCGACTCATGGCCTGTTACCCAATCAATAACCTGTGTGGTCAGACACAAGAGGGAAAGGGTTACCGCGATCCCGGCTAGCAAGAAAGCACGGTTCATTTTTTAGCGAACAGCGCGACGACATTCATGAGACGGTCCTTGGCGGCGACCTCCTCGCCGAGCTTGATGTAGTAGAGAGACAAAAAATTTTCTAGTCGCCGCCCGGTCAATTTATCGAGTTTCTTCTTGAGTCTCATGATGCCGTCCTTTTTCGGATGCGTCCGCCCCGCCCCTTCCCAGTACTCCATCGCAAATAACCCGGGGCGCTCGTACATGGGCGTGGAGCGCAGGATAGAAAAGTGTGTGTCCAGGGCCAGTTTTTCCAGCTGGTCGCGGCTATAGTTGCGCATGTAGAAATTATCTTTTTGAGCGGGTTTTTCCCAGACCGCATGGATGTCGTCATAAACCAGTCCGGCCTTTTCCTTGAACGGCACGGACAGGACGAACTCGCCGCCTTCCTTGAGCACGCGGTGTATCTCATGAAGTGCGAGCACATCGCCCCCGACCGCGGGCGAGATATGCTCGAGAGTGGACAGACTTACCACGCGGTCGAAGGAACGCGCGGGGTAATCCAGCTTCCGGCAGTCCATGAGGCGGTACTGGATATTTGAAAGGCCCAGTTGTTTGGCGGTACCGCGTATCTGATCCAGCTCTTCTTCCAGAATGTTGATGTAAACGAATTCCATAGCCGGATTCCGGGAGGCTAGGGCCAAGGAGAACCACTGGGGGCTGGCCACATCCAAGAGCCGCATACCGGGCTTGAGGGAGAGCTGGTCTAGAGCCAGGGGAAACTCTGCACAGCGCAGATAGTCCATTGGTTTGACTCGTCGGAGTGCGGCTTCACGAAAGGAAGCCGAGTCTTTGGGGAGAGAAAGGCAGGCGCGGCTCGCCAGGTCCTTGATCGTGCGGCTGATGAGCCGATGATGGGCGTCACGCTTCATGGTTTTGAAGTATAGCAGGCCGATAGCCATTTACGGCCATTTTTTATATAATAGCGCCCATGCTTGACTTAGCCTACATTCGGGAAAACAAGGACAAGGTACGGGAAGCCCTTAAGGTCCGGGCTCCCAAGCTCGACTTTGATGCCTTTCTATTACAAGATGAGGAACGTCGTAAGCTCCAACAGGAATTGGACGGCTTGCGCTCCGAGAAGAACAGGGCCAATGAGAGGATCAGTCAACTCATCAAGGATAAGAAAGACCCTAAAGAGACGATTGCGTCTATGAAGTCGATTTCCCAAAAAATCGATGATTATGGTAAAAAAATGGGTGATATTGAAGATAAAGTAAGGAGTTTATTGCTAGTAATCCCAAATATACCGCATTCTAGCGTCAAAAGTGGGTTTGAGGCAAAGGACAACACGCAACTCAAGCAATGGGGAGAGGTTAAGCCGCTTTCTTTTAAGCCAAAAGAGCATTCAGAGTTGGGTCAAAGCTTGGGAATTCTGGATTCTGTGCGCTCAGCCAAGGTTTCTGGGAGCGGATTTGCCGTTTATGAGGGCGCTGGGGCCAGGCTCCAGAGGGCGCTGATTAATTTCATGCTCGACCAGCATAGCCAACATGGCTATGTCGAGATCTGGCCTCCCGCCCTGGTCAACCGCGCGACGATGACGGGTACCGGCCAACTTCCCAAATTCGAAGAGGATATGTACCGTCTGAAGGACGAGGATCTGTTTCTGATCCCCACGGCTGAAGTGCCGGTGACCAATCTTCATCGGGACGAGATCCTCAAGGAAGAGGACCTTCCTATCAAGTACACGGCGTATACACCCTGTTTTAGGCGCGAAGCGGGCGCTTATGGGAAGGATACCAAGGGACTCGTGCGCGTACATCAATTTGACAAGGTGGAGATGGTCAAATTCTCTCTCCCGGAACGTTCCTACGAGGAGCATGAGCTCATGCTGACAGACGCCGAGAGCATCCTCCAGCGGCTGGGGCTGCCTTACCGCGTGATACAGCTCTGCAGCGGCGATATGGGTTTTGCCGCGGCCAAGTGTTATGATATCGAGGCTTGGGCGGCCGGACTCGGCCGCTGGCTGGAGGTTTCTTCCGTGAGTAATTTCGAGGATTTCCAGGCGCGC
>Ga0247727_10009914_pt1 | contig 17040 bp, 19 predicted proteins | sample WisWelCaveWW1625_FD_202498 | JGI IMG/M metagenome (GOLD analysis project Ga0247727, IMG submission 202498) | Biofilm microbial communities from Wishing Well Cave, Virginia, United States - WW16-25 | ecosystem: Environmental > Aquatic > Deep subsurface > Groundwater > Cave microbial mat | place...
CGTCGCCGGCTTTCGCCGGCGACACCCTCCCCTCGCGGGGAGGGACGTGGGGGCAGCGCTTCAACTCACCGCTTCACGCTCGATCGCGGCCCTTGCTTCAAGATGCTCGGCTAGCAACGAGAACCTCCCATGCAAGGGATGGGCGCAGTTTAAGCCACGCACAAACTCGGTCGGATTGTTTTCTTCGCGGGCCTTGGTTTTGTTGTGCAAAACGCTGACTGGGGCGGGGATAGAGGCGCTTGCATCCCCGCAATATGGACCGCCGGCGGTCCATATTGTACCTTGCCCGTTAGTATCGCCCGCGATGCAGGTCGCGCTCCAGTTCGAGCGGTGACGGCGTTCCCGCCAGCCTGTGGCGATAGACTTGGAGGTTCTCCGTCACTCGCTGTACATAATTGCGCGTTTCGGTGAACGGGATGAGTTCGATCCAGTCGACCACGTCAACAGAGCGCGAGCGGGGATCGCCCCAATCCGCGATCCAAGAGCGTGCATTGGCTGAGCCTGCATTGTAGGCGGCGATTGCCAGCACGTACGATCCGCCGAAATCGTCGATCAAATCCGCCAAATGTGCAGAGCCAAGCGTCATGTTGTAGTGCGGATCGGTGAGCGCGCTGCGTTGGTAGGTCATGCCCTCGCGCGCCGCTTGGGCGCGGGCCGTTGACGGAATGAGCTGCATGAGACCATGGGCGTTGGCGTGCGAGGCCGCGCCCGGATCGAATTCGCTTTCCTGGCGGATGACGGCGAGCACGAGCGCCGGCTCGGGGCGACCGCTCACACGGACGATCTGAGGCAGTTCCAGAGTTGGGTAGGCGGCGTTGACCGCCACCACATTGCGGAAGAGGCCGGCCTTGGCGCTCCTGAGCGCGGTTCGGTAATAGGATTGCTCTCGCGCCAATTGTGAAAGCAGTTCGATTTCCATCGGATCGTTGAGCGTGTCGTCGAGGTAGAAGGCGATGGATTCAAAGTCGTCTTGGGCGCCGGCCTCGGAGATCAGCCTCAACGCGCGAACCAATTCACGGCTTTCGAAACGCGCGCGCACGTCGTTGCCGATGGGGCCAGTTTCCGGCAGCGACAGCGTCGCCGTGCGTTCGCCGCGTGTTGCGGCCAGCTGGCCATAATACGAGAAGCTGAACTGGGCGGCTTCGCCTAGCAGGCGTTCCGCCTCGGCGGTCTGGCCAAGCGCGCGGGCGGCCTCAGCGCGCCAATAGAGCGCGCGCGAGCGGCTGACGGGCGCCGATACGTTTTCGCTCAGATGAACAAAGTGCTCGGCGGCGCGTTGTGGTTGACCGAGAAAGCGCAGCATGAGCCATCCCGACAGCCACTCGGCGTCGGCGAAGCTCTCGCCGGAGCTCATGCCGTGGTTGGACACAAGGTTGTAGGCCTGGCGATAATTGCCGGCGCGCATGGCGCGTGGCACGTAGAGGCGCCGCTCCCTGAAGATTTCGTCGCGAGCGATCGCCGGCGCCTCGCGCGGATCGATTTCCGCGGCGAACGGCAGCGCCTCCTCTGGGCGGCCAGTGCGACGCCGGTACTGCGCGCGGTCGTAGAGGAAGCCGGGATCGCTCTGGCGTGAGGCCGGAACACCGTCGACGGCGGCCTGCATGCCGCGACGCACCCGCGCCTGCAACGCCATCCGCCCGCGTGCAAGAGCGCGGTCGGCCGACGACAGGCGCGAAATATAAGCCTGGGCGTGCCCGCGCTGGCCGCGCCATAGCAGCACATTGACGCGGTCGGCGAAGTCTTCGCTCGTGAACGCGAACTCTTCGAGGGCGCGCTGTTCGGCGATCGGTGTGAGCACATCCTCGCGCCAGGACGCGCGCGCGAGCTCGTTGGCCTCGGCGCGTTGGCCGAGATCCTTGAGCGCGATTGCAAGTGCGATGCGCCCATCGCCGGTAAGCGGGCCGTTGTCTTGGCGCAGGAACGACACGCGCTCGGAAGCCGACAGCCGCGAGTCAAAGATTGCTTGCTCGGCGCGTGTGCGCATGGTGACGCGCCCGGGCCACCCCTGCAATTCGTCGAGCGCCTGGGAGATGTCAGAGAAATAGAGAGGTGCTTCCGTGGAGGCCGCCCAGCGCCATTGCAGCATGCGCCGGATGAGCGGGTCGGTCGCGTTGTCCCGAAGTTGAGCAAGGCCGATCCAGTCTCCGGATTCGGAGGCCGCCAGCCCGTCGCGCAAACGCATGCGTTCGGCCGCGCTCGGCATGGGCGGGGGCGTGTAGGCGGCTTCCGCCGGGCTCGAGGCGCTTTCCTGCTGGCCGGCGCTCGAAGCCGCCAGCACGAGGCTCGCGGCACTTGCCACCATGGCAATGAGGAACGGCCGGTTCATTTGGCGTCTCCGACAACAAGCCCGACGGGCCGCACTTTAACGTCGACCGACAGTGTGGCAGGAATCGCGCCAATGCCAGCCCATAGCGACCTTCTCGCCCGGATTCGGGGTTCGATTCCCGCCCTGATTACGCCCTTTCGCAACGGAATCGTTGATGAATCCGCGCTTCAGGGTCTGGTTGAACGCCAGCTAAAAGAAGGTTCATCGGGTCTGGTCCCCTGCGGGACGACGGGCGAGAGCGCAACGCTCAGCCATGGTGAGCATGTCCGGGTGGTCGAAGTTGTGGTGGAGGCCGCCGCTGGGCGCGTTCCGGTGATCGCTGGGGCCGGCTCCAACAACACCGCCCACGCCATCGAGCTTGCGCGGGCGGCCAAAACGGCGCGCGCCGACGCCGTGCTGGTGGTGGCGCCTTACTACAACAAGCCGAGCCAGGAGGGCCTTTTTGCGCACTTCAAGGCGATCAACGATGAGGTGGACATTCCCATCCTTGTCTACAACATACCGGCGCGCACGATCACGGACATCTTGCCCGAGACCATGGGGCGCATTGCGCAGCTGGCCAACGTCATCGGCGTGAAGGATGCGACCAGCGATCTCGCGCGCGTGGCCCGCCATCGCGCGCTTGCCGGCGAGAGCTTCATTCAGCTGTCTGGCGAAGACGGTTCGGCGCTCGGCTTTAACGCCCAAGGCGGCGCGGGTTGCATATCCGTGACCGCCAACGTCGCGCCGAAATTGTTCGCGAAGCTGCAGGAGGCGACGCTGCGCGGGGATTTTGCAACCGCACGCACCATCGATGCGATACTCTCACCTCTTCACAAGGCGCTGTTTGTCGAGCCATCGCCGGCGCCAGCAAAGTACGCGTGTTCGCTCTTGGGATTGTGCACGGACGAGGTGCGCCTGCCGCTGCTCGCATGCACGGACGCCACCAAGGCGCAAGTCAAGGCGGCGATGATGCACGCGGGGTTGCTGTAAGGCGCCATGGCCAAGCAGGACGACACCCGCAAGCTCATCGCCGAAAACAGGCGCGCGCGCTTCGATTATCTCGTTGAGGACACATTGGAGACCGGCATTCAATTACTGGGAACCGAGGTGAAGTCCTTGCGGCTCGGGCGCGCCAACATCGCGGAAAGCTACGCCAGCGCCGAGCGCGGCGAACTTTGGCTGATCAATGCGACGATCCCGGCCTATCCGCCGGCCGGGCAGTTCAATCATGAGCCGCGGCGGCCGCGGAAGCTCCTGGTGCGGTCGAAGGAATTGAAGAAACTGGTCGGCGCGGTGGAGCGTGAAGGGCGCACGCTTGCGCCGCTCAAGCTCTATTTCAATGAGCGCGGCATCGCCAAACTTCTACTTGCCCTCGCCAAGGGTAAGAAAGCGCATGACAAACGCGCTGCGACCAAGGACCGCGAATGGAAGCGCCAGCAGGCGCGGCTGATGAAGGATCGCGGATGAGGCGCGCGGCGATCTTACTGTGCCTGGCGTTTGCCGCCTGCGCGCCCGCCGATCCAGCGTTCGTCGCGGAGCGCAACTGGGAACTCTGCGAAACGTCGCCGTACTCGGAGCAGAAGCTCCAAGCTTGTTCAACCGTGATCGAGGACGCCAGCCAAAGCGAGGACCGTCGCGCGGCGGCGTTCATCAATCGCGGGGCCGAGCGCGCAAATCTAGGCCAGCACGCGCGCGCCATCGCCGATTTCGGCCGCGCGCTCAGGCTTTCGCCGAACAACGCGCATGTGCACCTGGAACGCGGCATGGTGCACGAAAACCGCGGCGCCTACGATGATGCGGTTCGCGCCTTCGATGCCGCCCTCGCCATCGAGCCCAATATGAGCCTGGCGATCGAGCGCCGGGAGGCAGCGCTTGGAGCGCGCGCGCAATCTTATCGCGAGCAAATCGATGAGTTTACACAGGCGCTGGCTGACGATCCGCGCAACGCCGAATTGTTCAACGCCCGCTGCTGGGTGCGTGCGGTCAACGGCGAGGAGCTCGATCTGGCGCTCGCCGATTGCAACATGGCGTTGTCGCTCGATCCGGTGCAAGCGGCCGCATTAGACAGTCGAGGCTTGGTGCATCTCAAGCGCCGCGATTTCGCCGCGGCGCTGGCCGATTATGATGCGGCGCTGAAGATCACGCCCACGCGCGGACATTTCATGTATGGGCGCGGCCTAGCGCGGCTGGGGCTTGGATTGAAGACGGAAGGCGATGCGGATTTGGCTGCGGCTGAGGCGGCCGAGCCAGGCGTTGCATCGCTGTATCGCGGCTATGGGGTTGGGGGGTGATTTGATCCTCGCGCCGTTCCACACGTATGCGTAGAGATTTAGGCCCGTTTCATATCCGACGGGGTCAGTTTGCAGGGACTGTCGGTCCTGACGCGCTTTTTCGTAGGCGTGGAGATTTTCCCTATACGCGCCAAATCGATACGCAGCACTTCGGCCTTGAGACGCCCTCGATTTCCGAAAAATTTCCCTAGAAGCGGTTTTCAGGGCGCGCGGACGCTGCTGCTCTGATGCGCTGCGGAGGGCTGAGCGGAGGGCTGCGACGGTGCTCACGCAACGACTATGGCGCGCGCCGCGCGGCGTGCGGCGTGCAAAGCGCATCGCGGCGGGCTTCCTTTCCTAGCTGTTAGGAGGCCACTTGCGGATCGTGAAAGGGTCTTAGTGCTTTCCACGCTGTTTCTGCTTTTGGCGATTAGGCTTCGGGTTCCCGAGGCGTAACGCACCTGCTGTTCAAGGGTGCACTCCGAACGCAGCATAACGCGCGGCAACACCGGCATCACGTGAGGTGGCTTCCAAAATATCGGCCTGTCCCTCAGTCGCCTGGCCCAAGCGCAGCTTGGCGACACCGCGTCCATACAGCGACCCGGTCATGCTGGGCGCCAAGCGGAAGGAAGCATCATAATCCGCGACCGACGCTCGGAAGTCATTCAGGCGAAACTCGACGGCGGCGCGGCTGTTGAGTGTGTTTGCGTTCTGGGGATGAACCGTCAGGGATTCGTTGCAATCACGCAGTGCCAAATCGAGCTGATGTCCCCACAGGACACGCACCCAACAGCGCCCGTTGAGTGTCTCCGCATTTCGTGAATCGAGTTCTAGCGCACGATCGAAGTCGGCGACCGCTCGCGCGTAATCCCCCTGAAATTGATAACTCAACGCGCGGTTATGGTACGCACCCACGTCCCGAGGGTTCAGGCGCAGCGCCTGATCGAGATCGGCAAGCGCTCGGACATAGTCGCCTTGCAAAGCAAAAGCGCCGCCCCGGTTTCGAAACGCAGCGGCGTAGTTTGGATCGACACGGATCGCCTGGTCGAAGTCCGATATGGCGCGGGCCGTGTCGCCTAGCCTTCCGTAAGCAATGCCCCTGTTGTTGAGCGCTATAGCCAGATTCTCCGGCGGCTCATCGTTCAATTCGATCACGGCGCTGCAACTCGCGATCACAAGTGCGATTGTGCTAGCGCCGGAGCAATTGGTACGCTGTTCGCTCGCGCTTTGCGCGCGCGCCGAAGGAGAAGCGCAGGCAGAAGCCACGACGCTTGCCACGACGACCATGCTCAACTTCAAACGACGCTTCATCCCATCTCCACGGGCGCAGGAAGCCCGCAACTCCTTTCAGCCCTACCTTGGCTTGTCGTCACGGCCACGCCTTCTCCTCATCCAAGAGGGTAGAATTTCGCACGCAAAGAGAACTCCGGCGAGAATTATCAGGTAACCTAGCGCCGTCCGAAAGCTTCCCTCCACAAACCCGCTGCGGAAAGCGTAGAGAATACCTCCGATATCGCGCTCTTGTAGCGCCCGCACGGCGACCAGAAGGATCGCCGCGAGAACAAAATAGCTTGCATACTTCACGAGAGGACGCGGACTATCGGCGTTGTTCATCGTCGAGCGCCCTTTGTTCTATCGTTCCAGCTACGCCGCTCGATGCTTCGCCAACTGCACCCGCAACAAACGGCCGGGAGCCTGGAATTGGGCTCGCCACAGCCCCACCTACCGCGCCCGGCAAAACCGCCGATCCCATATTCTCAGGCACTCCCTCCATCAACGGCCGGCCAGCGTCGGCATTGTTCAGCATCGTTGTCACGGCGCTGCCCGCTGCTGCTCCTGTCCAGCCTCCGGTTGTTGATGGTACCGCTCCTTTTCCGCCCGCCAATTCTCCGACCACCCCGCCGACGGCACCACCGGCAGCGGCGTTAGCAAGCGCACTCGGGTTGAACTCCCCCGATGCCGCTTGCTGTGCGCCTTCAGACGCCACGCCGCCAACTGCGCCTATCGTGGCGCCGACGGGATTCACTCTCACGGCGCCTGCGATAATCGCTGCGTCTCGGCCCCCAACAATCAACCCTTGGGTAGCAGCCCTGATTTGGCGGCTCTCCTCTGCAGAGGCGTGCAGTGGGTCATAATCGCCAACTGCGAACCCGGCACTTTCGCGGCCAGTCGGATCGCCACGATTTAGCGGGTCGTTCCGAACGTACATGTAGAGGTTCAGATCGTCTTCGTACCCGACGGGGTCAGTTTGCAGGAAGTAGGCCCAGCATAGGATCGTAGACGCGCGCCTTGTAGTGATAGAGTCCAACTTCGGACAGCGCGGCTTGCCCAGTGTAACGGAAGCGCGAAGACGTGGTCTGTGCGCCCCAGGCGTCGGGCTCGCCATATGCGCTGTAAGCGTAGCGCTGAGTTGCGCCAGCGCCGTCGGCGTACGCGATAATGGCGCCTTGGTGATCCGAGATCAGCCAGCGGCGGTCGGTGAGGCCAGAGCCTTGATACCAGACCAGCGGTTCATCCCCCGTCAAACATAACGCCCCGACGATTCGCACGAACTTGTCAGTCATCTCCGCACCCGATCTGGGTTGGCGAGGTAATTTCCCGGGGCAGACTCCACGCGAGCGCCCCGTTCATTCCCGGGCGCGCACAAGAAGACGGCGAAAAGACCCAGGACGGTCACAAATGTGAGGCGCTTCACCCATTGCATGCACTCCGGGGTGTTCGACGGAACGCAATCTCCTTCGCCCGCGCCATGACCGCTTCGAACATCTCCGCCGTCAGGCGGCGCGTCTGCGTGTTGTAGCGCGAGCAATGATAGCTCGAGATGAGCACACGCGCGCCGGTCAAACCAAACTCGGCGCCATGTGCAAACTTGGCCGCGCCGGGTTTCAGATCATGTGCGCGCAGTACGCTGTCATGGGCGATTGAACCCAGCGCCAAAATCGCGCGCAAATTCGGCAGTGCGGCAATGCGCGCGGATAAAAACGGCCGGCACGCGGCGATCTCGGCGGGCGTGGGTTTGTTTTCTGGCGGAGCGCAGCGTACGGCGTTGGTGATCATCGCGCCCTTGAGGACAAAGTCGTCCTTGGGATCGGCGCGATATTCGCCCTGCGCCAATCGGAGTTTCTTCAGTGTGCCGTACAGAAGCTCGCCCGCGTAATCGCCGGTGAATGGCCGCCCGGTGCGGTTAGCGCCTGTGCGCCCCGGCGCCAGGCCGACGATAAGCAGGCGCGCGTTGTCATCGCCAAACGAGGGCGCTGGGCCATTGAACCATGAGGGCTCTGCGCGAGCGTTCTGCTCGCGGTAAGCGACAAGGCGCGGGCAGAGCGCGCAATTGCGCGGCGCCTCGGGCGGGAAGGGGGTCACCCCAACCCCCTAGAGGGCGCCGGGGAGCGGTGCGGCCGCATTTCTCGCCTCACGCTTCATCGTCCTGGCGCAAGTCAGGCGCGCGTTCGCGGGGTGGACGCCCGACCAAGGTAGCGAGGTCGGTCAAATCGACGAATTCATCGGCGGCGCGGCGAAGTTCGTCCGACGCCATCGGCGGGTTGGACTTCACAGTGGAGACAACGCTGACACGCACGCCCTTGCGCTGCACGGCTTCGATCGCAGCGACATAATCGCCATCGCCGGAGAACAGAAAGGCATGGTCGATGAAGGACGCCGCCTGCAGGAGATCGACCGTCAGCTCCACATCCATGTCGCCCTTGAAGCGGCGGCGGCCCGTTGCGTCGGTGTATTCCTTGGCGGGCTTCGTCACCATCGTGTAGCCGTTATAGTCGAGCCAATCGACGAGCGGGCGGATAGGCGAGAATTCCTGATCCTCCACGAGCGCGGTGTAATAATAGGCCCGGATCATGCGGCCATGTTGCTTGAATTCAGCGAGCAGCTTCCTGTAGTCGATGTCGAAGCCGAGCGCGCGCGTGGCCGAATAGAGATTGGCGCCGTCGATGAAGATCGCGGTGCGTTCGTCAGGGTGGATGAGGCGTTCAAGTAATGAAGACATTTTTCAAATCCGTTGAAAGACTAATCGTGAAATGAGCGGCGCCGCCTACATCGGCCTCGGGACCAACCTGGCGTTTGGCGGCGTAGAGGGACCCGAACTCCTCGTGCAAGCGGTGGCGGCGCTGCGAAACGCGGGGCTCGAAGTCCGCGCGCTCTCCGGAATTTGGAAAAGCCCCGCCTGGCCGCCGGGAAGCGGCCAGCCGGACTTTCACAACGCGGTCGCAGAGCTAGACGCTGGGCAGGCGACCCCGCAACAGCTTTACGCGAGCTTGCGCGCCGTCGAGACAAGCTTCGGCCGGGTGCGGCGCGAGCGCTGGGGGCCGCGAACCCTCGACCTCGACATCCTCGACATGGGAGGGTGCGTGGGGAGCTTCCGGGGTGTCGAGCTTCCCCATCCGCGTCTGCACGAGCGCGCCTTCGTGCTCGCTCCCCTGGCTGAGATTGCCCCGGCCTGGCGACACCCAGTGTCGGGGGAGGGCATCGACGCGCTGCTGGCGGCGGCCGGCGGGATGGTTGCGAGGGTGGAGAGGCCAAGGTAATCGCCCATTTCGCACCTGCGGCCGCTCTTCGCATTGCGAAAAGCCGCGCAGCCCACTACGTTGCGTGGTTCTAATCCTGCTTGACCTAGAGGAAGTACGCCTTGGCCCGCGTTACCGTTGAAGATTGCGTCGATAAAATCCCCAACCGGTTCTCGCTGGTGCTCCTGGCGGCGCACAGGGCGCGCAACATTTCTTCCGGTTCAGAGCCGCTGGTGATCCGGGATCGCGACAAAGATCCGGTCGTGGCCCTCAGGGAAATTGCCGAGGAGGCGGTAACCCCGGACGAACTGCGCGACAGCTACGTCATGCTCTACCAGGACGTGCAACCGGCGACCCAGGCCGAGGACGAGCAGGACCGTGCCGCGTTGGCCGCGCCGGTCGACACCAGCGAAGAAGACGTGCTGCGCGCGCTGCAACAAGAAGCCGAAGCGCAGCGCGACGAAAGGTACTGACAAGATGCCCGGCGGTGACGGAGTCGCCGCCAAAAACCCGGCTGGTCCGAGCAAGGCTGGCGCGGGCGACCATCAGACGCGCGGGCGTTACCTCCGGCAATTCGAGCTGATAGAGCGCGTGCGCGCCTACGACCCTTCGGCGGACGAAGGCCTGATCAACCGCGCTTATGTGTACGCAACCTCAAAGCACGGCAGCCAGACGCGCCACTCGGGCGATCCATACTTTGCCCACCCGATCGAAGTCGCGGGCATTCTGACCGAGTACAAACTCGACGCCGCCACAATTGTGGCCGGGCTGCTGCACGATACGATCGAAGATACCGACGCCACGCGCGAGGACATCGAGGCCATGTTCGGCCGACAGGTGGCCGACCTCGTCGAGGGTGTGACCAAGCTTTCAAAACTCGAAATCCAATCGGAGGAGAACAAGCAGGCCCAGAATCTGCAGAAATTCATATTGGCGATGTCGCGCGACGTGCGTGTGCTGCTCGTCAAGCTGGCCGACCGCCTCCACAACATGCGAACACTGAAGCACGTGCCGGAGGCGCCAAAGCGCCGCCGCATAGCGCTCGAAACGTTGGAGATCTACGGCCCGCTCGCGCGCCGGATCGGCATGGAGCGCATGGCGCGCGAATTGGAAGGGATCGCTTTCCACGAAGCGTTTCCCGACGCGGAGGCGGCTATCAATGCGCGCCTCGAACAATTACGCCTGGAAAAGGGCGCTAATGTCTCGATCATCATTCAGACGATCATGGAAGTGTTCGAATTCGCCGGCATCGAAGCGCGTGTGTTCGGTCGCGAGAAACAGCCTTACTCGATCTGGAAAAAGCTGCGTCGAAAGAGCGTCGAGTTTTCCGACCTCGCAGACGTCTATGCTTTCCGGCTGATCGTCCGCAATTCCGACGATTGCTATCGAGCGCTCGGACTTATTCATCAGACTTGGCGCTGCGTGCCCGACCAGGTCGAGGATTATATCTCCAACCCAAAACCTAACGGCTACCGCTCGATCCACACTGTGGTGATCGGCCCCGGCAACGTGCGCGTGGAAATCCAGATTCGCACCGAGGACATGGATCAAATCGCTGAGGTCGGCGTCGCCGCCCATTGGCGCTACAAGAACGAGGCGTATGGCTTCGATGAGGAATTGGCTAACGCGGCCGGGCTCGATGCGCGCGAGGTGACGCGTTCACTTTTGGAAATTGCCGAGCACGGAGGCGACGCCGGCGAGTTCCTTGAGAACGCGAAGCTCGAAATGTACCAAGACCACGTCTTCGCCTTCACCCCGAAGGGGGCGCTGATTCCGCTGCCTGACGGCGCCACGCCGCTCGATTTCGCCTACGCCGTGCACTCCGACATCGGCGATTACTGCGTAGGCGCCAAGATCAACGGCATCGATCGCCCGCTGCGCACGGTGCTGCGCAACGGCGATGTGGTGGAAGTCATCATGGGTGAGAAAGCCGCGCCTCTGCCCGGCTTCGAGGCGTTGACAAAGACGGGACGTGCGAAATCGGCGCAGCGCCGTTTACAACGGCAGGCGCGGCGCGTTGAGTTCGGCAAGCTCGGGCGCGAGTTGGTGAAGCATGCCCTTCGCCGCTACGGGCACGAACTCGCCGAAACCGTGCTGACTCAGGCAGCCGAACGGCTGGGCCGGCACGATGAAGAAGAATTGTTTGCCGCAGTGGGCGAAGGACTGGTGAAGGCGAGTGCGGTGGTCGGCGCCACCTTTCCCGGCCTTGAGGAGAAAATCCGCAAGGATGAAAGCCGCAAACCCATTGAGAAGGAAAAGGCCAAACTCTACGTGCGCGGCGGAGAACTCACGCCGGGTGTTGCGCTCCACTTCGCCGAATGTTGCACGCCAATTCCGGGTGACCGCATCATTGGCGTGCAGACCCCCGGCGAAGGCGTGCTCATCCACACTATCGATTGCGACCGCTTAGGCGCGCTTGAGGGCGAGTACGGCGAATGGGTTGATCTGGCCTGGACGCCGACTGCGATGACGCGCACGCTCGCCACGGGGCGGTTGATCGCAACCGTTGAGAACAAGCGCGGCGTGCTGGCCGAACTTTGCCGCATCATCGCCGAAAACCAGGGCGACATCCTGAACTTGAAGCTCGCCAAGAGGACCAGCGACTTTTTTGACATGATCTTCGACATCGAGGTCGCCGACGCGCGCCACCTGACCAACATTCTCGCCGCCATGCGTACGAGCAAGGCGGTCAAGGACGTGGAGCGGGTGAGGGGTTAAAGCACATTGGCGGACAAGGGCGCGCTCTGTTGCAGTCTGCACAACGCCCTATGGCCGCACGTGGACGTAGCGGCGGTCCATCAACTCATCGACGTTTTCGATTAACGCGCGGCGCGCCGCTTCGCGAACCGCGGCTTGCGTCGAGGCTGTGCAGCCCACGAGGTCTTGCACCTCCTCGCCGTTCTCGCCGACGCGCGTTGAGTACTGGGGTGCGACGCCCTCGATGGGGCCATCGCGCAGGATGTCGGTGCAGCCGATTGAACTCAAGATCAGCGCTTCTGTCGCTGGCATCGGGCCGAGCGGCGCAACGACCGTGTAGCCGATCCGTTGATCTTCGCTCGTAGGATTGCGTTCGACGACATAGAGCGGCGCAAACGCCTCGGGAGACGGATGCTCGGTCGCCGGCGCGATGACAACGCGAAGGGGAGCAGCGTCAGATTCCGCGGATGCGCGCTCTTCGCGTGATAGGTTTGAGACGAGATCGACGCGCATGCGAACTTGCCAGGCGCCATCGCTCAAGCGGCGGATTTCCAAGGGCGTGCATTCGGAAGGAAATCTGCCGCGGCGGCGCAGATTGCTTGCCGGGCAGTCCTCGTGCACGGCGATCCAAATGCCTTCGGTGAGCGGGGGCGGGCCGATCTGGTCAGTCGGGGAAAACAGGGGCGCCTCGGCCCTCAGTTCCGCGCAGCCCGCAAGCATCATCGCCAGAATGAACGCCCGCCCGTTTGTTTGAATTGCCATTGCCGCACCCTCCGCGGGGCCCGCGCCTAGATGAGCTTAAGCCTTTCCGGGTGAACATAAAGCGGTCGTCGCATCGACGGCGCGCGAACCAGAGGCTAGATAGCGGCCATGAATCAGGATCAAGTTCTCGACGAATTCCGCGCCGCCGGTGCGTTGTTGGAAGGGCATTTCATCCTCTCGTCCGGCCTGCATTCGCCGGTGTTCTTTCAGAAAAACGCCGTGTTCATGGACCCCGCGCGCACTGAGCGCCTCTGTCGTGCACTGGCCGAGAAGGCGCGCGCGACCTTCGGCAACATCGACGTGGTGGTCTCGCCGGCGGTCGGCGCCATCATCCCAGGCTACGAAACCGCACGGCACCTGGGCGCGAAGGCGATATTCGTCGAACGTGAACAGGGTCAGTTCCACTTGCGCCGGGGTTTTGCGATTGCGCCAGGCGAGCGCGTGCTGATGGTGGAGGATGTGGTGACAACCGGGCTCTCCTCGCGCGAATGCCTGGACGCTATCCGCAGGCATCCTGGCGAACTCCTGGGCGCGGCCTGCCTCATCGATCGGTCGGGCGGAAAGGCCGATATCGGCGCGAAACTAGTCTCGCTCGCCCAGGTGGAGACGCCTGCCTATCCCGCCGATCAATTGCCGCCGGAACTTGCGGCCATCCCTGCCGTGAAGCCGGGATCGCGGGGCTTGGCTGCATGAAGACGAGCGCCACGGCCAAGTCTTGCGGCCCTGCCCATGAGGGGAGGGCGGCGTCATGACCCACCGCGTGCGGCTCGGCGTGAACATCGATCACGTCGCCACCATTCGCAATGCGCGCGGTGGCGCATATCCCGACCCTGCGCGTGCAGCGGTCGTTGCGCTCGAAGCCGGCGCGGATGGCATCACCGCGCACCTGCGCGAAGACCGGCGGCACATATCAGACGCCGACATCGACTTACTTGCTCACATGCTGCGCGAGCGTGGGCGCCCGCTCAATCTCGAAATGGCGGTGACCTCGGAGATGCTCGAGATCGCGCTCGCACATCGCCCGCATGCTGTGTGTTTGGTGCCGGAGCGGCGAGAGGAGCGCACGACCGAAGGCGGGCTCGATGTCGTGGGCGGGCACAATTGGATCACGCCGTTCGTGACGAGACTCGCCGAAGCGGGTAGCCGCGTCTCGCTGTTCATCGCTGCCGACCCTGCACAGATCGACGCCGCTGCGTACACGGGCGCGGCAGTCGTTGAACTGCACACGGGCGCGTTCTGCGATGCGATGCGGGAGGGCCGCACGTCGGAAGCGGAGGGCGCACTCGAAGCTCTCTGCGCGGGCGCCGCGCAAGCGGCGGGACTTGGGCTCGAAGTCCATGCCGGCCACGGCATCGATTACGAGACCGTGAGCCCAGTCGCGGCCATCCCGGAAGTCGCCGAGCTCAATATTGGCCATTTCCTGGTGGGTGAAGCGATCTTCGTGGGGCTAGCCGAGGCAGTCGGCGAGATGCGCCGGCGCATCGACGAAGCCCGGGGCCGGTCATGATCTTGGGTGTCGGCTCCGACCTGATCGACATCCGCCGGATTGAAAAGACCCTTGCCAAGTTTGGCGATCGCTTCACCCAAAGGGTCTATACCGAGTTGGAACGGAGGCGGGCCGAACGTCGGCCCCAACAGCTCGCGGCCACCTACGCCAAGCGTTTTGCGGCCAAGGAGGCCTGCTCGAAGGCTTTGGGTACTGGATTGAAAAAAGGGGTATTTTGGCGAGATATGGGGGTGGTCAACGCAGCGTCGGGGCAGCCGACAATGCGGTTGACCGGGGGGGCGGCAGCACGCCTGGCAGCAATGACCCCGCCCGGTTTTCGCCCGTGCATCCATGTCAGCTTGACCGATGACTACCCCCTGGCCCAAGCCTTCGTCATCATTTCGGCGGACTTGGAGCCGACGTCGGCCGAGCTTGGCAGGGGATCTCAAGTCAGTGAGTAAACAGATGGTTCGGTCTGGCGCGCGTGCTTGCCCCGCCGGCCGATCAGCGAGAAACGCATGAGCATGACGACGACGAGTTCCTCCCCGGCTTCCGGAATGGATGTGTTTTGGGAGAACGTGCGCACGGTGCTGTACGCGCTCGCGCTGGCCATGGTTCTGCGCTTCACGATCGCTCAGCCGTTTCGCATTCCGTCAGGCTCCATGCAGCCAACCCTTGCCGTCGGCGATTATATCGTCGTGACCAAATGGTCCTATGGCTACGGGCGCTACTCGTTCGCACCGCTCGAAGGCCTGTTGCCACAGGGGCGTTTGTTCGGCAGCGCGCCGCAACGCGGCGACGTCGTTGTGTTCCGTCCACCGCCCGAACCGGATCGCGACTTCATCAAGCGTCTCATCGGATTGCCGGGCGACCGTATTCAAGTGATAAACAGCGTGCTGCACATCAACGGCGAACCGGTTCAACGCGAGCTCATTGGCGAAACAACAGAGTGTCCCGACCCGGAGCGGGGGGTTGTGGAGGCCACATTGTTCCGCGAGACGCTGCCCAATGGCGTTAGCTACATCACGTGCGACAAGGGGATCACCGAACTCGACAACACACGCGAATACGTCGTGCCCGAGGATCACTATTTCATGATGGGCGATGATCGGGACAATTCAGCCGACAGCCGCGTGCCTGGCGTTGTCGGCTATGTGCCATACGACAATCTGGTTGGACCGGCGCAATTTGTCGTCGTGTCCTTCGAGGATGGCACGTCGCTGTTTCGCCCGTGGACGCTCTTCACCGGCTTTCGCGGCGAACGCTTCTTGAAGTCGGTGAATTGAGGCGCCCGCGATGAGCGGGACCGATCGCAAACACGACGCCAGGCTCAACGAGCTGGAAAAGCGCCTTGGACACACATTCCAGGATCGCGCGCTGCTGCGTGAGGCGTTGACCCATGGCAGCTTCAATGACGGCGCGCGCGCCAAGCGCCGCTCCTATGATCGGCTGGAGTTCCTTGGCGACCGCGTCCTCGGCCTAATTGTCGCCGAGCGCCTGCTCGCCGAACACGCCGAGGAGGAGGAAGGCGAACTCGCGCCGCGCTTCAACGCACTGGTCAACCGCCAAGCCTGTGCGCGTGCGGCGCGTGCGGCCGATCTCGGCACAGCGCTCGCGTTGTCCCAATCCGAGGAGGCAAACGGGGGGCGCGGCAAGGAGGCGATCCTTGGCGACGTTTGCGAGTCGGTGATTGCGGCGCTTTATCTCGACGCAGGCATGGAGGCCGCGCGCGCATTCGTGGCTCGCTTCTGGGGAGAGGCGTTCGAGGACGTGAAGGACGCCCCGCGGGACGCCAAGACTGCATTGCAGGAATGGGCGGCGGCCAAGCGGCGCGGGTTGAGTTACGTGCTAATCGAGCAATCGGGGCCTGAACACGCGCCCCACTTTGTGATTGACGCGCAGGTGGACGGATTTCCCGCGGCGCGCGGTGAAGGCAGATCCAAACGCGATGCGCAGCGGGCGGCCGCGGCTGGGTTCTTGCGCGAGCGCGGCATTCATGTCTGATCTGCGCTGTGCGGTCGTGGCGGTGCTGGGTGCGCCGAACGCGGGCAAATCTACGCTCGTAAACGCGCTCGTCGGCGCCAAAGTCGCGGCGGTGACGCAGAAGGTGCAGACAACGCGCGCTCTGGTGCGCGGGATCGCAATGCGCGGCGATGTTCAATTGGTGCTGATCGACACTCCTGGCGTGTTCGCCCCGAAAAGGCGGCTGGACCGCGCCATGGTCGCGGCCGCCTGGAGCGCGCTGGAGGGCGCCGACGCCGTCGTGCATGTGGTCGATGCGAGCGCTCACCTGGGCGAAGGGAAGAAGGGCGGCGACGCTCGCTCGGTGGAGGATTCAGCCGCGATAGCAGGAAAGCTCAAGAAGATGGGCCTAGCCTCCATCCTGGTTTTGAACAAGATCGACACCGTGGCGCGACCGGCCTTGCTGGAGCTGACCTCAAAGCTCGTGGCGCAGTGCCTCTATTCTGATGTGATGATGATCTCGGCCAAGTCTGGCGACGGCGTCTCCGACCTCGCGCGCTTGTTGGCGGAGCGCGCGCCGGAAGGGCCATGGCTCTTTCCGGAAGACCAGACCATGGACGCGCCCGCGCGCGTCCTCGCCGCCGAGCTCACGCGCGAGACGGCGACACTGCGCCTGCATGACGAATTGCCGTACGATCTGATGGTCGAAACCGACGCCTGGGAAGAGCGCAAAGACGGCTCCGTGAAGATCGACCAGACGATTTATGTCGCACGCGAGAGCCAGCGCAAAATCGCGATCGGCGCCAAGGGGCAGAGCATAAAAACGATCGGTGAGTTGGCGCGCAAGGAGATGGAGACGGCTTTCGACCGGCGCGTGCATCTCTTTTTGCATGTAAAAGTGCGCGAGGGGTGGTCAGAGGAACGCGCGCTGTACCGGCGGCTTGGGTTGGATTGGGATGCGTGATTATGGACGAGGACCGCCGCAACCGACTCATCATGCTGGGCTTGGCCCTATTTCAAGTGATCGGCTGATGGAAT
>Ga0247727_10009915_pt1 | contig 17040 bp, 19 predicted proteins | sample WisWelCaveWW1625_FD_202498 | JGI IMG/M metagenome (GOLD analysis project Ga0247727, IMG submission 202498) | Biofilm microbial communities from Wishing Well Cave, Virginia, United States - WW16-25 | ecosystem: Environmental > Aquatic > Deep subsurface > Groundwater > Cave microbial mat | place...
CACCACCTCCTGTGTAGGGTTGCTGTCGACAACACCACTATTATCTCTGCATTCTACCTGCTTGGTACGTAAAAGGTTAAGATGCGATTGCCCTGCATTTTCTCGTTGGAACTCTTGCCTTCCACCGACGATTGAGCGTAAAATATTTGTTTCTTACCTATGCGCAAAAACGAACACGTTCTTCTAAAATGGGTTGAGCGGCAAGTCGCGGCGTGCAGGCCGCTGGCGCTGCGCTACTTTAAGTCGACCTCCCTGCGTGTTCAGCGTAAGCTCGACGACTCGCCTGTGACCGATGCCGACCGCGCTATCGAAGAAAAGTTGCGCAAAGCCTTTGCCAAGGCGCTTCCAGGTGAGCGCATCGTGGGCGAAGAGTTCGGCGCGGGCGACGGCGATGCTGACTCTTATTGGACGATCGATCCTATCGACGGCACGCGCGGTTTTGCGCGCGGGCTTCCATCGTGGGGCATCCTCATCGGCAAAGTCGAGCGCGGTGTTCCGGTGCTGGCTGTTGTGGATTATCCCGCCGTCGGCATCAGTCTGGGTGTTGCGCCCGGAGTCGCGGCCTATGAGCGCATCGGCACCACTGTTCGCCGCTTCGCGAAAGCACCTAAGCCGCCGGCTTTGCGCGATACGGTTATCTTTCATGGCGGCGCCAGGTGGTGGCAGGGTACTGATTTTGAAAAAGGTTTTGCCCGTCTTGTCACCGCTTGTTTCTTAGAGCGCGCTTACGGCGATTGCTACGGCTACCTTTGGCTTTTGCGCGGATGCGCGGATGCCGTTATCGAATATGGCGTCAAGCCTTGGGATGTGGTGCCTTTCGCCGCGCTGGCGCAAGCGACCGGCCGTGTTCAATCGGATTTCTCCGCAAAGCCGCATTCAATAGGCCCGCAAACAGTCACGGCGCATCCCTCTCTTGCCGTGCAAGTCGGGCGCATCCTTCGAGGCATTGAGACGCCAAAAATAGTCGGTACCGCCACATGAGCTTTCAGTCGCAGCGCTTTTCTGCCGAGCCTGTTGTTTTTCCAGATGGGTTCCTTTGGGGCGGCGCTACCTCCGCCCACCAGGTGGAAGGACAGAATATCCACAATGATTGGTGGGCATGGGAGCAAGCGGGGCGCGTCACCGAATCCAGCGCCAATGCCTGCGACCACTACAACCGCTTCGCCGCTGATTTTGATTTGGCTGTTTCGCTCGGCCATAAAGCGCACCGTTTCTCGATCGAATGGAGCCGTATAGAGCCGCAAGAGGGCCAGTGGCGCGACGAGGTGATCGCGCATTACGGTGAAGTTGTCGACGCGCTGCGCGCTCGGCACCTTGAGCCGGTAGTCACGCTTCATCATTTCACCACGCCGCAGTGGCTCGCTGCCGGCGGCAGCTGGACGAATCCCAAGATCGTGGACGCGTTCGCGCGTTTTGTGGAACGCGTCGCTCGCGCGCTAAAGGGCAGGGTGCGCTATTGGGTCACCATCAACGAGCCGATGGTGTTCGTGAATATGCATTATTTGGAAGGCATCGGCCCGCCGGGGCTCAAGGACTTACGCCAGGCTTACAAAGTGACCGAACACCTTATCCGAGCGCATGCGGCCGCGTACCGTATTTTGCATGAGCAGGCGCAAGATGGCGTTCCGGCGCAGGTCAGCGTCGCTGCGCACACAGGGCATTTTGTTCCTTGCCGGCCGTGGCACCCGCTTGATCGGGTTGTTTCGGCGCTGACCGATCAAATTTTTAATGCCGCTTTCATTGAAGCGCTCACCGAAGGCCGCTGGGCGGTTCCGGGTATAGCCAAGTTCAATACGCCGGAAGCGCGCAACACGCTCGATTACTTAGGCATCAACTATTACGGTCGGCAGTTCATCCGATCGGGGCCTGGCGGAACCGGCCAATGGGTGGGGCAGGGATGCAACCTGGATCATCACCCGCGCGAAGTGCGCGAGCGCACCGGCATGGGTTGGGATGTGCATCCCGAAACGCTTTACCATGTTTTGCTTCGCTGGAAACGTCTGGGCGTTCCAAGTTTTATCCTCGAGAACGGCACGTGGATGGCCGATGACCGCGATCGCTGGCGGTACCTCTCGCGGCATATTTATGCGATGGGGCGCGCGATGCAAGCCGGCGCGCAGGTGCTGGGCTACTGCGTGTGGTCGCTCATGGATAATTATGAGTGGGCTCACGGCTTTAAGCCGCGCTTTGGCATCGTTGAGGTGGACTATGCTACCCAAGCGCGGCGCGTGCGCGACAGCGGCCGTCGATTGGCCGAAGTGTACCGCACCAATCGCCTTTCTTTGTCGGATTGATCGGTTCCTCGTCGGATTGATCGGTTTGTCAGATCGATCCATCTTTTTGGCGCGTGATTGATGGCGCGCGCGCTGGTGTTGGGCGCGACAGGCCACATCGGCGCGCATATTGTGCGCGCGCTCCTAGCCGAAGGCCATTTGGTTAAAGCCGCTTACCGGCGTTCTCAATACTTATCGGTTCTCGATGGTCTTTGCGTTGAGCGCGTAGCTGTCGACCTCGATACGCTTGACGGTTTGCCGCAGGCGCTTAGCGGCTGCGATTGGGTTTTTCACGCGGCCGGGTACTACCCGCCGTTGCGGCAGAACAAAAAAGAGGCGCTTAGCGGCGCGCTGCGCTCGCTTGGCCGAATGCTCGAGGCTATTGCACAAGCGCAACCGGCGCGCGTGGTTTTTACCAGCAGCGCTTCCACGATCCAGCGCCTGCCTGATCGTCCTTCAACCGAAGCTGATGCCGAGCTTCTGCCGGGCGCGCCGCATTTGACCGTGTATGCGGCTGTTAAGACGGCTATGGAGCATGAAGCGCTCGCGTTTGCAAAAGAGAAGTGCCTACCGCTTATCGTCACTCATCCCAGCATCTGCATAGGCGAATACGATGCGCATGTTTTTTCAGGGCGCTTGATACTCATCTTCGCCAAACATCGTCTGCCCTTTGTCGTGCAGCATCGGCTCAATGTGGTGTACACCGCTGATGTGGGATTGGCGCATGTGCGCGCGGCTGAGCGTGGCCGCGCGGGTGAGCGCTATATTCTTTGCGGCGAAAATTTGAGCCTGCGTGATTTTGCCGAGATCGTAGCCGAAGAAGCGGGCGTTAGAAAACCGCGATGGGTGCTGCCGCACCGCGCAGCGCTGGGCCTTGCATGGATAACGGAGCTTGCCGCTTGGATTACGCGCAGCGAGCCCTTGCTGCCGCGCCAGGCCGTGCATCGCACGCGCGGCGGATTATGGTTGGACGGGGCCAAAGCCATCCGAGAGCTCGGCATGCCGCGCACGTCTACGCGCGAGTCGGTGCGCCGAGCCATGCGGTGGTTCCGCGATAGCGGCCTCTTGTGAATGTTAGGCCGCTCATCATTCGTAAATGATACTACCCCTGCGACAGACACCATCCCAGGGCTAGCCAAGGCCGCGCATTGGCGTTATGCTGCTTGGCAGCCATGAATCAAACCAGTTGGATCGCAGACATTATTACCCAGCAAGGTTTCGGAGTCGGCCTAATCGCTGTTTTCTTCGCGGGCCTTGCGCTTAACCTCACCCCATGCGTGTATCCCATGATTCCCGTGACATTGGCTTTCTTCAGCGCTCAAGCTGAAGGTAAAACGCGCTACACCGTGCAGCTTGCGCTCTGCTATGTGCTCGGCATTTCGCTTAGCTACGCGGGGCTTGGTTTTTTGGCCAGCCGCACCGGAGCGCTGCTCGGCTCGTGGCTGCAGCAGCCGGCGGTGCTTATCGGCATCGCTTGCGTGATCGTTGCTTTGTCGTTCAGTCTCTTCGGCTTCTATGAGCTTCGGCCGCCTCGATTTTTGACAAATCGCCTTGGAGCGGCAGGAGCCGGCGCGCCGGGCGCGCTTATCATGGGCTTGGTCGTCGGTGTGGTCGCGGCGCCTTGCGTCGGCCCGGTCCTATTAAGTCTTTTTTTATTGGCCAGCCGCATCGATCGTCCGGAAGTGGGATTCTTGCTTTTCTTCGTGCTGGGTCTGGGCATGGGGCTGCCGTATCTGGTTCTAGCGCTGTTAACTACTCGCGTGAGCCGTTTGCCCAAAGCGGGTGTGTGGCTGGTTTGGAGCAAGAAGGTTTTGGGTTGCGTGCTGCTGGGTATGGCGGTCTATTTTGTCCGGCCGCTTATTCCAGACGGCGCCTTACGGCCGATTAGCGCTCTTCTTGCGATTGCCGCTGGTTTATATTTAGGCTGGCTTGAGCGTTCTCGAGCGCCCGGGCATGCGTTTACCGCTGTGCGTTTTCTGCTGGGCTCGGCGCTTGTGGTCGCCGGCGGGGTAGCGCTTGTGCCGTCTAAGCCCGCCGCCCAAAGCCTTCAATGGATGCCGTACACTGAGCGGGCATTTACTGCCGCTCTTGATTCCGGCCGTCCGATCGTGATCGATTTGTATGCGGATTGGTGCATTCCTTGCGTTGAGCTGGACCATACGACTTTTCGCCATCCGGATGTGATTCGCGCGCTGGCGCCGATAGCGACATTGCGCGTCGATGCCACTCGCGAGCTTTCACAGGATGCTCAAGCGTTGGCGGATGCACATGAGCTTGTCGGCGTGCCGACGGTGCTTTTCTTCGATCGGGCGGGGAATGAGCGAGCGGATCTTCGTTTGACCGGCTTTGAGCCTCCCGAAAAGTTTCTCAAGCGCCTGGAACGTTTGCGAGCCCAATAATGGCTGAGCATCCGCATCATCGCGATCACGCAAGCGGCAACCGCGAGCTGTCTCTTGCGCTTTTTTTGACGCTCAGCGTGATGGCCGCTGAGATTGTGGCGGCTTACTTAAGCGGAAGCCTTTCTTTGTTAGCCGACGCGGGACACATGTTGGCCGATGCGTGCGCGCTTACTCTGAGCGTGTTCGCCGCATGGGTGACAAAACGCCCCGCTTCGCCGGCCAAGACCTACGGCTATTACCGCATGGAAATTCTCGCTGCTCTGGCTAACGGTGTTCTTTTGTGGGTGTTGGTTGTGTGGATCTGCTTGCGCGCGTTTGAGCGCCTCCAACACCCCGTCGCGGTACAGCCATCCCCCATGCTGACTGTTGCTGTGATTGGACTAGCGGTCAATTTATTGTGCGGTTGGTTGCTTTACAAAGGCTCGAAAGACAATATGAATGTGCGCAGCGCTTGGCTGAATGTCATGGCCGATGCGCTCGGCTCTCTGGGCGTTATCGTTGCTGCTTTCGTCATCGCGCGTACAGGCTGGCTCGCCGCCGACGCGGTGGCGAGTTTCGTCATCGCTTTTTTGATCGCCGCCGGTTCTTGGGGCATGGTTCGCCAATCGTTGAACGTGCTTTTGGAAGGCGCTCCCAGCCATCTGCGCACGCAGGATGTCGAGCGCGCGATGCGCGAGGTAAGCGGCGTACGCGAAGTGCATGACCTTCATTTATGGACGATAACGACGGGCATGGAAGCCATGAGCGGCCATGTCATCGTCGAGGATCTCGCGCGCAGCAGCGAGACTCTCGCGTAGTTGAACCGCGTCTTAGCCGAGCAGTTTCGCATCACGCACACGACGCTGCAGCTTGAGCCCGTTAAAAAAACAGCGTGAGGCTGCGCGCTGTTGCCTGACCGGCGTCTTACGTAAATAGCGCCTTGCGTGAACTTGAACACGCAGGATGAGTTTGCTAGACTAGCACAGGTTCGGACATTCCCTCAGAAGTCTCCGCGGGATGCCTAATCAACAATCAATCAAGCGCGCGATACGGACGCAAAACACATGTGTGGAGGATTCATCAAGATGGCGCACGTTGGCAAAGTTACCTGGCTGATATTAGGAACGGGAATTCTAGTATTTTCCGGCTGCGCGAACCGTTCATCCGACGTTAGGCGCATGGAGTCGCAGATCGGCATGATGGATGAGCGGCTCAGCCAGCTCGAGCGTGGCAGCGCATTCGCAGATGCGCCGACAGATGTGGCTCAGCCGATTACTTTGTCCACTGTGACGGAGCCCAGCATGTCGGCCGCAGAGGCCGCCCTGGAAGACAGGCTTTGGACCAAGCCCACGCCTTACGATGTCCAACAAGCGTTAAAGAACGCGGGTTTTTATCAAGGCTCGGTAGACGGAAAGCCAGGCCCGCTGACAAAAACGGCTATTCGTGAATTTCAGCGTGTGCAAGGCCTGAAAATGGACGGCGTGGTCGGTAAGCGGACGTGGGAAAAGCTCAGCCCTTATCTTGAGGGCGCCGCGCCGGTCGCGATGACCGACAAGTAATTTCGGAAAAATATGGCATCCCGCCAGCAAATCCATTGCGCTCAATCGTCCAGCCGCTTAACGGCTGCGCTCCAAACGCTTGCCTCTGAGCGCGCGCTTGCGCGCATTTTCCAAAAAGATCCCAGTGTTTGGACCGATAATACCGAAGCTCACCCCTCGATTTTGAACCGTTTGGGATGGCTGACGATACCCGGCGTTATGGCTAAGCGCACAGGCGAGTTGAATGAGTTCGCGCGATCGATCCGCGCCGCGGGTTTTACGCATGCGGTGCTGTTGGGGATGGGCGGCAGCAGCTTGTTTGCCGAAGTGTTGTGCCGCATTTTTGGCCGCACCGGCGAAGGCCTGCAGCTCTATGTTTTAGACAGCACCGATCCGGCTGCCGTCAGAGCGGTGACGCAGCAAGCGCCGGCCGCCAAGACGCTGGCGTTGGTTTCGAGCAAGTCGGGCACTACCAGCGAGGTTTCGGCGCTCTTTAAACATTTTTTTGAGTACTTCAAGCAAGCCGATGGCAAGCCGGGAAGCCACTGCGTTGCGATCACCGACGCCGGCACGCCGCTTGAAGCCCAAGCGATGAGTAATTATTTTCATCGTAGTTTTGTTCTGGATCAAGCGCTTGGCAGGGATGTGGGCGGCCGTTTTTCGGCGCTGACCTATTTTGGGCTCGTGCCGGCTGTCTTGATGGGGCTCAACGTGAACCGGATGCTCAACGCGGGGCTGGGTATGCTTCAGGCCTGTGGAGTCGATGCGCCACCTGAGAAGAACGCCGCTTTGCAGTTAGGCGCGCTTATCGGCGCCATGTCCGAGTCCGGCCGCAACAAGCTGACGTTTTTATGCCCGCCTTCGCTTACCACGTTTGGCATTTGGGCCGAGCAGTTGGTGGCCGAAAGCACCGGCAAGCTGGGTAAGGGCATGCTGCCGGTTGTGGGCGAGAGGCTGTGGGATGTCGCCGGCTACGGTCAAGACCGTGTGTTCGTCGAATTGCAGCGGGCCGAGGCAATCGACGCGGCAGTTCGCTCTCAGGCCGAAGCGGCAGCTAAGGCCGGGCATCCGGTGGTTCAGATCACTTGGTCCGACGCTTACGATGTGGCCGAAGAAGCGGTGAAGTGGTGCCTGGCAACCGCGGTTGCCGGTGCTGTCTTGCGCGTCAATCCTTTTGATGAGCCGAATGTTTGGGAAACTAAAGACCAGACCAAAGTGATTTTGAGCGATTACAACCGCGACCGCCGCCTTGCGCAAGAAACGCCCTCGGTAGCAGACGGGGACGTGTCTGTATTCGATCCTTTTTCGGTAGGAGCCGGATCGGTTGAAGACCGGCTGCGCGCGTTTACCGCTCAGGCAAAGACCGGCGATTTTGTCGCCGTCTTAAGTTTTCTTCCGCAGATTCCAGAAACCGATGCGGTGCTTGAGCGCATTCGCCGCGCCCTAGGCATGGGCGGCCGCCGCGCCGTCGTCGTGCAGATCGGCCCGCGCTACTTGCATTCGACCGGCCAGCTGCACAAAGGCGGCTTTAACGGCGGGCTTTTTCTGATGCTCACCGGCGATGACGCTCAAGATTTAGAGATTCCAGGCGAAGTCTTTTCGTTCTCTGTACTCAAGCGCGCCCAAGCGCTGGGCGATTTCCAAGCGCTGCGCAAGAAAGGCCGCCGGCTGATGCGCATTCACCTTTCAGGATCGTATCCATCGGCCGCCCAAAAGCTAGTGAAGTTGGTTGAGGCTTGCGCGGGCTCCGAGAAGCCCAGTCCCGCGCGGCGCTAAGCGCCGTCGATGCGGATTTGCTCGTTGCTGCCGGGCGCGACGGAAGCGGTTTTTCTTCTTGGCGCAGGCGATGCGCTCGTCGGCGTTTCCCACGCATGTGACTTTCCTCCTCTTGCACAAACCAAGCCGGTCGTTCTTCGCAGTCGATTAAGCGCCTTCGCTGCCGGCAGTAGTCGCGCTATCGACACCGCCGTGCGCGAAACGCTTGGTGCCGGAGGCAGTTTGTATGCCTTGGATGCCGATGCGCTCATCGCCGCAAAGCCCGATATCGTTATCACGCAGGATTTGTGCTCGGTCTGCGCCATCGATACGCCGAGCGTAGAAGCTATCCTTGCGCGTTTGCATCCGGCGCCGCGCGTGCTTTCTTGGCATGCGCATACCCTGCAGGGAGTTCGAGACGATGTGGCGCAGCTAGGACGCGCCATCGGCCGGGCACAAGAGGCGCAGCGCTTTTGCGATGATTGGCAGCGCCGCATCGAAAAAATCCAAAAACGTTTACGCGCGCGCAAGCCGGTAAGTGTTGCGTGTCTGGAATGGTTCGATCCGCTCATGAGCGCTGGGCATTGGGTTCCCGATATGGTGGCGCTTGCGGGCGGCCACGAAGTGCTGGTCAATCCTGGCGAACGATCGGTGCGTATCAACTTTGAGTTGCTGCGCGAGCGCGATCCGGATGTGCTTATTCTCATGCCTTGCGGGCTTTCCATCGAGCAGGCAAGCGCAGAATTGCCTGTGCTCCAAGCGCAGCCCGGGTGGAGCACACTCGCTGCCGCGCGAAACGGCCGCGTTCATTTGGTTGACGGTTCCGCGTATTTCAACCGGCCGGGCCCGCGCCTAATCGACGGCATCGAACGCCTCGCCAGGCTCTTGCACCCCCTTGCGTAAAGGTCGATCACACGGTAGGATAGGCAGGTCAACATCAGGAGGCGCTATGTGTTGGGATCGTCTGATCGAGCTTGAATCCAGCGAACAGCAGCAAAGCATCAACCGTCAGATGTCTCTTGCGCAAGTGCCCGAGCTTGCAAAGATCGAAAACATCGAGGCTCCCGAGCTTGTCGAACTAGCGGCGTGAGCGTTTTGCAGCCGCCCGTGTCACCTGACGCGGTAGCCATCAACAGCCTATGCATCCAGATTACGTCCAGCAGTATGTGTTTGTCGGAGTTCTCGCGCTTGCCTCGCTCTTTTTAGGGACAGCGCCGCTTCTCTTGGCTAGGCTCGTCGCTCCCAAGAAGCCCGGCAAAACCAAGCAAGCGCCCTATGAATGCGGCTTGGAATCCAAGGGCGACTCTTGGATCCAATTCCGGATGGAGTATTACGTGTACGCGCTGCTGTTTGTGGTTTTCGATGTCGAAGTGCTTTTTCTTTTTCCGTGGGCGCTGGTTTGGCGGGGCCTTGGCGTGGTCGCGTTTTTGGAAATGCTTTTATTTCTCGTGATTCTTGCCGTGGGGTTGGTCTACGCGTGGAAGCGGGGCCTATTGGAGTGGCGCTAAAGAATGGCGGTCGACGAAGGCCTCAAGAACGAGCTGCATAAGCAAGGCGTCTACATGACCACCTGGGATGGCTTGGTCAATTGGGGTCGTTCCAACTCGATTTGGCCGCTGCAGTTCGGCCTTGCGTGCTGCGCCATCGAAATGATCGCAACCGCCGCGTCGCGCTACGATATCGCGCGCTTTGGCTCTGAAATCTTCCGCGCGTCTCCCCGGCAGGCCGATCTCATGATCGTAGCGGGTACGGTGACCAAGAAAATGGCGCCGCAGGTCGTTCGCCTTTATAACCAAATGGCTGAACCCAAGTACGTGATTTCAATGGGCGCTTGCGCCACGTCCGGCGGGCCCTTCCATCGCGGTTACAATGTGCTTAAGGGTGTGGACCGCTATATCCCAGTTGATGTGTACATTCCGGGTTGTCCGCCGACGCCAGAGGCTTTACTCGAAGGCCTGATCAAGCTGCAAGAGCGTATTTGCAGCCGATCGATGCCAAGCGAGGTGGCTAAGAAAGAAGGCGACTATCCGGTGCCGGAGTACGGCCCGCGCGGCCTTGAGCCCAAATTCAACCCGCAAGTGTGGCAAGCTTCCATGGCCGCGACGCCCGCGAATCTCACAGATCCCAACGTCAAGCCTGCCTGATGCTGCTGCCTGTCGAAGAATTGAAGACCACGCTTGAGCAGTTGCTGCCGGGACTGACGCTTACGGTTGAGAACAGTGTTTTGGTCGTTCCGCCGGCTCAGCTGACGGGCGTTGCCCGCTGTTTAAAGGATACCGAGCGCTTTCGTTTGGATTATTTGTCCAACTTGGCCGCGATCGACTATCCGCCTGAGCGCATCGAGGTGATCTATCACCTGTATTCGATGGCGCACAAGCACGGCCCGGTGATATTGAAAGTGAAGCTGCCGCGCGAGAATCCGACGGTGGAGTCAATGGTGCCTGTGTGGCGCGGCGCTGAGTTTCAAGAGCGGGAAGCGTACGATCTCTACGGCGTTAAGTTCGACGGCCATCCCGATTTGCGCCGCATCCTGATGTGGGATGAATTCGAAGGCTACCCCATGCGCAAAGATTACAAGCACGAAGACCAAGACGCCTTGGATGGCAACCCGTCAGGCTCCGCTCATGCCTGAAAGCGTGCTGCAAAGCGATGTTTTAGAAGTCAATCTGGGGCCGCAGCATCCGTCGACGCACGGCGTGTTCCGCATGATCGCGTCGCTCGACGGCGAAACGATTGTGAAGCTCAAGCCTTGCTTTGGCTATATGCACCGCAACCACGAGCAGATCGCCGAAGGCATCACGTATATTGCTTCTTTTCCGTACACCGACCGGCTCGACTACCTGTGCTCGATGACCAACAATTTCGGCCTGGCGGTTGCGATCGAAAAATTAGGCGGCATTCCGATCTCTGAGCGCGGCGAATATATTCGCGTGATTATGGCCGAGCTTACCCGCTTAGTGAATCACACCGCGGTAACAGGCTTCTTGTTGAACGATATGGGCGCTTTCGGTACGCCGCTTTTGTACGCGTTCCGCGAGCGCGAGAAAATATTGGATTTGTTTGAATCGGCCTCGGGATCGCGCATGATGTGCAACTATATCCGCCCGGGCGGCGTGCGCGAAGACGTGACCGATGCGTGGCTGGATCGCGCGCGCGGGATCGTGCGCGAGTACCCGCGCTTTTTGGATGAGTTCGAGAAATTGCTGCGCGACAATGAAATCGTCCGCCAGCGCACGCAAAACGTGGGTGTTTTGCCCAAAGACTTGGCGGTCAGCGCCAGCATCACCGGCCCCATGCTGCGGGCAACCGGCGTCAACTACGACATCCGCAAAGTGGACGGCTACTCGATCTACCCGCGTTTTAATTTTAAAGTGCCGCTGGGCAGCATCGGCGATGTGTTTGACCGCTACTACGTGCGCGTGCTGGAGATGCGCGAGAGCCTTAAAATCCTCGAGCAGGCGCTGAAAGATATTCCCAAGACGAGCCCGCACCTGAGCCCGAAAGGCCAGGCCATGGGTAAAGCGCCGCGCACGTTTAAGCCGGCTAAAGGCGAGGCTTATGGCCGCATCGAATCGCCCAAAGGCGAGCTTGGCTTTTTCTTGGTGAGCGATGGCACGCCGCGTCCATACCGCTACCATGTGCGCGCGCCGAGTTTCATCAACCTGACTATTCTTGAAGATATGTGCTTGGGCCACAAAGTCGCCGATGCGATTGTTATCTTAGGCTCCGTGGATATCGTGCTGGGCGAGGTGGATCGATGAGCGCTGAAAACTCTGTCGCGCCTGCGGAATCAATATCCCGCGAGCGCAGCGCTTCGTCGTCTGGGAACGACGCTCGCCTGGGTCAGCGCACGACGCCGCTGGGCCTTGGGGTTATCCAGGGCATGCTGATCACGCTGCGCCAGTTCACGGGAACTTATCCGGTGGGCCGCTGGCTGTTGCGTTTGCTTCGACTCGATAAAGGCGATGGCCTCGTCACTATTTCTTATCCTGAAGTGAAGCAGCAGCACGATGAGCGCTTTCGCTATTTTCCGTTTCTCGTGTATGACGGCACCAAAGATAACCTGCGCTGCGTCGCATGCCGCATCTGCGAGCAGGAATGCCCGCCCCAATGCATCCATATCGTGATGCAGAAGGATGAGAAGGGCTCGCCCGTTAAAGCGCACGGCCGCACGCTGCCCAAGACGTTCGACATCGACGTTTCGATTTGCATGTCGTGCCGCATTTGCGTAGACGTATGCCCGTTCGATGCCATTGAAATGGACAACACGTATGAGCATGCCAATTACGCCAGGGGCAGAGAAATGGTGATGGATAAAGACCGGCTGCTGAAATCCAACGAATACTTCCAAAAAATCAAGCCATCCGAATCTGCGGTAGTCGACGCGCGGATGGGAGCCAAAAAGGCCAAAGAAGACGCTGCGGCTGCGGCGGCAGCCGCGCCCAAGCCGGCAGCACCCGGCGCGCCTGAGGCGAAAGTATGACGCACATTTTTTCGGGAGCTAGCCCCGCCGGGACAATCGATCAGGTTTTTGTCAGCGCTCAATCTTTCTTGTTGTCGTTTTTGCCGCAAGCGCTGGTTCCTTGGGCTTCTATTTTGGTGCGCATCGGCGTGATCGCGGCGCTTGCGCCGGCGATCATGATGTACCTCACCTGGCTTGAGCGCAAAATTATCGCCCGCATGCAAAACCGTTTTGGCCCGGATCGCGTAGGCATTTACGGGCTCATGCAGCCGCTTTCTGATGGCCTCAAGATGCTCAACAAGGAAGACATCGTGCCGAATGGGGCCGACCGTTTACTGCACTTGTTGGCGCCCATCATGGCGGTGTCTCCGGCGATCTTGCTCTTTGCGGTTATTCCGTTTGGCCGAAATATGGCGGCGGTCGATCTGAATGTGGGGCTTTTGTATCTCTTGGCGGTCAGCTCGATCAGCTCTTACGCCATTTTTATGGGCGGGTGGGCATCGCGCAGCAAGTTTTCAGTGCTGGGAGCCGCGCGCACGGTGGCGCAGATTATCTCGTACGAGGTGCCCGGCGTGTTGTCGGTTGTCACGGTTATCATGATCACGGGAACGCTGTCGCTGGTTGGCATTGTGGAAGCGCAGGCTGACCGGTGGTTTATCGCGACGCCGTGGGGATTTGTGGGCGCGGTGATCTTCTTTTTGTGCGGCGTTGCCGAAGTTAACCGCACCCCGTTTGACATGCCTGAGGCTGAGTCGGAGCTTGTGGGCGGTTTCCACACTGAATACAGCGGCATGAAATTCGCCCTTTGGTACATGGCTGAATTTTTGGAAACCTTCGCGGTTTGCGCGTTCACAACCACGCTTTTCTTGGGCGGATGGCAGGGCCCTGCGGTTCCATTTTGGACGGTGACAGCCGTGAGCGCGGCAATGATCGTTACGGCGCTTCGACTGCCGATTGCGGCCAAGGCTTTTGGCGTTGCGGCTATGGCGGCGCTGACCCTGCTTTTTTGGAAAGACCCTGTGCCGTCTTGGATCTGGTTTCTCACCAAGACGTACCTTTTGGTTTTCGTGATGGTCTGGTTCCGCGGCACGTTCCCGCGTTTGCGCGTCGACCAGCTGATGGGATTCGCCTGGAAATTTTTGCTTCCTTTAACGCTGATCAATATCGTGGCCGCCGGCGTATGGGTATGGTTTGCGTTTCCGGTCGGCACGCTGCTTAGCGTGACGATACTGATCGCCGGTATTTGGGGCCTTGTCCGGGTCAATAGCCCCGAACCGGTCTCGCTTCGCCGATTCGAGTTAGCTGACTAACGGACGCGCGGCCGCTAGTACGTAAAGCCGCGGGCTCTTCCTCGATAGTTTCTGTAATAGAGATAACCCGGGAGGACTCATGGCTCAGCCCGTCAACGTATCCAGTCCCACGGCACCCTCAACCGACGCGGTGGAATGGGAGCGCAAACCTAAGACCATAGACGCCAACCTGCGCGACTATGACGCCGCCTACAAGAATTTCTCCTGGAAAGACGTCGAGCGCGAGTTTGACTGGTTTCAAACCGGCAAAGTCAACATCGTGCATGAGGCGATTGACCGCCATGCGGCCAACTGGCGCAAGAATAAAGTCGCGCTGTATTACACCGATTATGCCCGCCGCGACGAAAAATTCACCTTTCAGGATTTAAAAACCCTTAGCAGCCGAGCAGCGGGCGCGCTACGTAGCTTGGGCGTAAAAAAAGGTGATCGCGTCGGCGTGTTTTTGCCCCGCATGCCAGAGCTGTATATCGTGATCTTGGGCATTCACCGCTTGGGAGCGATTCCCGTTCCGCTGTTCGAGGCTTTCATGGAGCAGGCGGTGGTTGACCGGCTCGGCAACAGCGAAACGGTTGTGTGCGTCACGACTCCGGCTCTTAAGCTGCGCATCCCCATGGATCAGCTGCCCAAGCTCAAGCGCCTTTTACTCATCGGCGCAACAGAGCCGCTTGCCGCTAATGAGGCGAACTACGAAGCGCTGACGGCAAAAGCGCCTGATTGGGTAGAGCCGGAATGGCTCACCGTGGATGATGGGCTCGTCATCCACTACACATCGGGCTCGACGGGCAAGTCTAAGGGCGCGCTGCATCGCCAGTACGCGATGGTCGGGCACTACCAGACGGCGAAATGGTCGCTTGATCTGCGCGATGACGACGTGTATTGGTGCACCGCCGACCCGGGCTGGGTCACAGGAACCTCATACGGCATTTACGGGCCGTGGACGCTGGGCGCTTCAAGCGTCGTGATCGGTGGCCGGTTTGATCCGGAGCGATGGTTCGAGACCATTCAGCGCTATCAGGTGACGGTGTGGTACAGCGCGCCTACCGCTTTTCGCATGCTCATGTCTGTCGGAGAAGCCATCCCCGCGAAATACAATCTCAAGAGCCTGCGGCACATCTGCAGCGTGGGTGAGCCCCTTAACCCGGAAGCTTTGCGGTGGGTAAAAAAGATCACCGGTTTAGCCCCGCACGAGACCTGGTGGATGACTGAAACCGGCATGCACATCATCTGCAACTTCCGCAGCCATGATTTTAAGATCGGCTGCACCGGCAAGCCGTTTCCCGGAACCTATGCGACGGTTGTCGATGACGCGGGCAAGGAAGTGCCGCCCGGGCAGCTCGGCCATCTCGTGGTCAAGCCCGGCTGGCCCGCCATGATGACCGAGATTTGGAACAACAAGCCGAAGTTCGACGAGTATTTTCGTATTCCGGGCTGGTACGCCAGCGGCGACACCGCGTACAAAGACGCCGACGGCTATATTTGGTACCAAGGCCGCGGAGACGACGTGATCAAGACAGCGGGCGAGCGCGTGGGGCCGTTTGAGGTAGAGAGCGCTTTAGTCGCGCACCCGGCGGTTGCCGAGGCCGGCGTTATCGGAAAGCCCGATGCCGTTCGCGGGCAGATCATCAAAGCTTTCGTCGCCCTGCGCAAGGGCTACCAGCCGTCGGATGCGCTCAAGCAAGACATCACTGATTTTGTGAAAAAACATCTGGCCGCGCACGCCGCGCCGCGCGAAATCGATTTCGTGGAGAAGATTCCAAAAACGCGCTCCGGCAAGCTCATGCGCCGCGTGCTGCGCGCGATGGATTTGGGCGAGCCTGTGGGCGACACGTCTACGATGGAAGAATGAGCGCGCTGCGAGTAAGCGCGCTCCGATACGGCGGCGCCTGCTTTCGAAGGTCTATTCCAGCCATTCTCGGCTTAGCCCTGCTTGCGGCGGGTTGCGCTTTCGGCGGCCGAAGCTCGTGGGAAGAGTCGGAATCGCCTGTTGCCGCTCCGCAGTTTAGCCTAGCTACGCTTTACGGCGAGCCGGCGCAGCTGAGCGACTACCGCGGCCGTATTGTCGTGATTGAATTTTGGGCCACGTGGTGCGGTCTGTGCCGACAGACCCTGCCTTCGGTCGAGCTGCTTCAAAAGAAGTACCGCGATCGCGGTGTGCAGATGCTCCTAGTGAATCTCGCCGAAGATCCCTACAAGGTGCGTAAATGGGCGGAAGATCGTTTGAAGTGTGCGATCCTTTTGGACCGCAAAAAGCAAGTCGCCCGTCAGTATAAAGTCGTGGGGATCCCCGCGTTTTTCGTGATCGATCGCCAGGGAAGGCTGCGTTTTACCAAACGCGGCTATGGCGGTGGGCTTGAGCAGGATCTTAGCGGTATTTTAGATGAACTGCTCTCTGAGATGCCTGCGTCGTCTATCGAGGCTGATCGTGGCTGACCGGCTGCAACTGTGCGATATCGAGGCTGATTGCCGCATCGGCGTGACCGAACAAGAGCGCTCTGGTTTCCAAAAGCTCCTGATCAGTATAGAGCTTCCCATCGATGCGCGGCGCGCATCGCGCAGTGATCGCATGGAAGATGCCGTTGATTACGCGCGGATAGTCGATCAGACGCGCGCGTTTTGCCGTTCGCGCTCTTTTCATTTGATCGAAACGCTCGCTGAACAATTAGCGCAGACGATACTGCAAGATAACCAGGCGGCTGCGGTGCAGGTGAGCGTTAAGAAACGCGCTCTAGAGGGCGTTGGTTATGCCGCTGTAGTTTTAGAGCGCCGGCGAGCGCCTGTCGCTTTGCGGCGCGCTAAGCGCGCCGGACGGTAACTGGCGACCGATTGGTCCGTTTCCCATAGCCGCACTTCAGTGACGGGCAGCCCTTGAGAAACGGCGTACTCAAAGATAACCTGAGCGATGGCTTCGGCCGTTGGGTTATTTGCCATGGCGAATAACCGCTCGCCTCTAGCGCTAAGAATCGGAAGTAGCGGATCGTCTTTGCGCAGCAGCATGGCGTGATCAAGGTTAGCGTCGATCCACTTTTGAATCGTGCTCTTGATGTCTTCGAAATCCCGCACCATCCCGCACGCGTCCAGCTTCTCGCTTGAGAGCTCGATTTCGGCTTTTCCGTTGTGGCCATGGAGAAAGCGGCACTTGCCCGCATAGCTCATGAGCCGGTGGCCGTAGCAGAACTTGATGATGCGAGCGACGCTGTACATAGCGCGATCACTCCAGGTTCATTGGTTACGCGATCATCCTGCCGCCATCGACATAGAACACGGCGCCTGTAGCGAAATCAGTTCCCTCGATCAAATAAAGCGCCGTGTTGACGATGTCTTGGG
>Ga0247727_10009916_pt1 | contig 17039 bp, 13 predicted proteins | sample WisWelCaveWW1625_FD_202498 | JGI IMG/M metagenome (GOLD analysis project Ga0247727, IMG submission 202498) | Biofilm microbial communities from Wishing Well Cave, Virginia, United States - WW16-25 | ecosystem: Environmental > Aquatic > Deep subsurface > Groundwater > Cave microbial mat | place...
GGTGGCATATTGGACTGGTGTTTGTGAACGCTTTGAAAAATGTCGAGGGCAAACTCTATTACAGTCGTGCGGCAAAGGCCAAGAGGTGCGGCTAAAAGAGGTGGAACAAGATGCCATCTTGTTCCACCCTGAGCTTCGGATAAGATTGACCGTGCAGGCAGGGACGGCTGATGACAGCTTCATCACAGACGATCTGAAAACAACCGGGGCCAGGCTACTCCGGCTTCCACGGTTTGCGGTATGGCCGCGACAGCATCTGATTCGCTTCCCGGTCGCCGACGAATTCTTCTTTCGCGGCGTCCCAGTTCAGCGAGCGGCTCAGGCGTGTGGCGATATTGCCCAGATGGCACATCACGGCGGTCAGGTGGCCTTCTTCGACATCGGCGATGGGACGCTGGCGGCTCTTCACGCAATCGAGGAAGTTGCGGATGTGCAGCGCCTGCGCCTCATTGCCGTCGCCCTTCATCTCCATCGGCTCCATCGCCGGTTGCTCTTTCTTACGCCAGGTCTCGGGAGCAATCGTGAATCCATCGCGCATAATGTTGAGCGTGCCTTTCGTGCCGTGAAAGACCAGATACTCATCGCGCGTGCGGTTGACTTCGCGGCCCGACCACGTGACGACGCACCCCGGGAAGTTGTAGAGCACTTCCTGCACGTCGGGCGTCTCGCCGCCGTCCTTGATGGCGTAACGTCCGCCGAAGCCGGAAACCGCCGTCGGCCCTTTCGCCTTCAACGCCCAGCGCGCAATGTCCAGGTTGTGCGCGCCCCAGTTGGTCATCTGCCCGCCGCTGTAATCCCAGAACCAGCGGAAGTGGTAATGGCAGCGGAACGGATCGTAAGGCACATACGGCGCAGGCCCCAGCCACATATCCCAGTTGAGTTCCTTCGGCAGTTCTTTGCTCAGTATCTCTTCCGGTTTGAAGCCAGGCAGCGCGTTGCGCGTGTAGCCGGCGGTGATCTTATGGACAGCGCCAAGCGCGCCCTCCTGAATCAGCTTCACGGCTTTTTGATAGTGCGGGCCGGAACGCTGCTGGCTGCCGGTTTGGACGACGCGGTTGTGTTTGTGCGCGGTCTCGACCATCCGGCGACCTTCGCGGATGGTCAAGCTGAGCGGCTTTTCGCAGTAAACATCCTTGCCCGCCTGACAAGCCATGATCGTTTGCAGCGCATGCCAGTGATCGGGCGTGCCGATGATCACGGCGTCAAGCTCTTTGATCTCCAGCAGGCGGCGGAAATCCTCGTGAGCCGCCACTTTGCCCGAGGCCGTGGTTGACGCTTCTTTGGCACCCCTCGCAAGGTATGGCCCGAACACGTCGCAGACCGCAACCGGGTTGACGTCGGGTTGTTTCAGAAACCTCTTCCAGACATCCGTTCCTCTGTCGCCGCAACCGATGAGTCCGAGGTTGATGCGGTCGTTTGCGCCGAGGACGCGCCTGCTGCTCAAAGCCGTGCCTGCGCCAGTGACGATGGTTGCGATGGTGGTTTTGGTGAAATCTCTTCTGCTGATCTGATTCATATCGCTTTTCCCGGATTGAGATGATTATCGCAAAGGGACAAAGGATCAAAGACCTGAACAAGTCTCTGACCCTTTGCCCCTTTGGGTTGACGAAGGTTGCGCCTAGAACACGAACTTCAGGGTCAACTGAATGCGCCGCGCATAGTTGGCCTGATTGCTGGCGACGATTTGTCCAAAGGCCGCCGAGGTCACGCCTGTAGTCGGCCCGGGCAACAGCGCGTGATTGAACGCATTGATGAACTCGGCCCGGAACTCCAGGTTCTTGTTCTCGATGATCTCGGTCTTCTTGATCACCGAGAGATCAATGTTGCTGATCTGATCGGTGCGCACGAAACCGAAGCGCAAGGGGAAGGTTCGGACGTTGCTCACCGGCTGGGCCGCCGCCGCCGTCACGAAGCCGGCACTGGTGTTGAACCAGCGCGCCACCGACTGCTCGTCGCCCGACAGCTTGATATCCTTCACGTTCCCCGTGAAGAAGATATTGCCCCAGCCAATCGGTACGCCGCTCTGGAGTTGATAGACGCCCGCCACCTGCCAGCCGCTGACAAAGTACGAGGTTGCCCGGTTGACGTTGGCCCCGAATTGCCGGCCTTTGCCGAAGGGGAGTTCATAGATGCCGCTCGCCGAGAAGCGATGCGGGCGATCCGAGCCGGAGATCGTTTCGACCGGGCGCGGGTCGTCGCCGTTCAGGAACTCGACGGCCTCCATGAACTTCGAGAAGGTGTATGCCAAGCCCAGGGTATAGCCCCTCGAGAAGCGATTGTCCAGGCGCGTTTGCAGCGAGTGGTACCAGGAGTAGCCCTCGTTCGTCGTCGTGTTGACGGCGTCGAACTGCGGGTAGGGACGCAGCAACTGTTGCCGGGAAATATTTGCGCCGCGGAAGCCCGCCGCCGCATTCGCCGGCATCAGCCCGACGAATGGATTGGGCAGCAATGCGGTCAGGTAGGCATTGGTCGTGTTGTCGCGCGTCGTGGCCGTGCTCAGATAACGCTGCGGCGTCACGTTCAGGTTGCGGCCCGTCTCGATGTGCGTCCCACGGTTGCCGACGTAGGCTACTTCGGCCACCCACCCGCTGGGCAATTCGCGCTGCACGCTCAACTCCCAGCGCTGGTGATACGGCGAAAGCGGGTTCGGATTGTAGAACGTGACGCTCTGGCCCAGGAAGGTCTGGATGCCGTCGGCGGCGCCACGCGGCTGATTTAGCCCGGCTTGGAACGCTGCGAACGGATTCGACAAGGTTTCGATGAAGGTGACACCGTTGTTGAGGCTGGGCGTCATCGTCGTGTTGGTGCTGAACCCGGTCTGGTTCACGTCTCCACGCCGCTGGCCCAGGAAGCCGAAGAAGATGCCGTAGCCGCCGCGCAGCACCGTCTTGTCGGTGAGCTTGTAGGCAAAGCCCAAGCGCGGTATGTAATTCCGCTTCGGCGTGTTGTAGACCCCGCGCGGATTGTTGCCCACGCCCGCAAAGGTCAAGCCGCCGCGAACGTTGAACTGGGCTGCGGCCACTTCCGGCGTCGGATTCCGCGCGTAAGCGGTCCGCGCCGCCGCCTCAATCGGCTGGATGGAGCCAAAAGCAAAGTCCCGCACGCTGCGGTTGTAGCGTTCGGTCAGCGCCCCTTCGTACTCCCAACGCAGGCCGAGGTTGATCGTCAACCGTGAGTTGAACCTCCAATCGTCCTGGAAGAAGACGCCCCACGTGGTGGACTGCTCGGCATAATCCGCCGGCTGGTTGATCGTAGCCGAAGTCGGCAGCCCCATCAGGAAAGCCGCGAAGGAGAAGCCCAGTTGGCTCGGCACCGCGACGTTGTCCAACGGCCCACGCGCCCAGGCTGAATCGAAGTTGAACTGGCCCGTCTGGTTGTTGCCGAAAAACTTATCCGTCTCGCGGTAGGAGCGGAATTCCATTCCATACCTGAAGGAATGGGAGCCGACCGCCTGGTTCATCGTGGAGTTGAGCGCGTGGGTATCAGTCGGGCGCAATTCACCACCGACGCCCGTGCCCTGGTAGCCGGAGATTTCAAAGCGCGGGAAGCGCCGGGTCTCTTCCGGAATCAGGTTGTTGTAGTAGGCGGGGAAGCCCAAACTCGTCAGATCGAAGCCGCGATTGCCCGGGTTCGAGTTGGTGCCGCGAATGAAGCGGTTGTAGCCGTAGCGCGTGTTGATGACCATCGTCGAATTGAGCGTCCAAACGTGATCGAGGGCGCCTTGCCGTGACTTGAATAGAAAGGTATTGCCCGTCGCGATATTGTGATAGAAGTCGTTGTAATCGCTGTCGCGGTTATACCAACTGCCGCGCCCGAAGATGCGATGTCTGTCATTGACGACGTGGTCAATGCGGATCGTGTTCGAGAGGTAGGTGATCGTCTCGAGCAAACCCGGTTGCGCAAAGTTGCCCGTGCCGTCAGCCGCGCCTGCGGCAGTCGGCTTGGGCAGATAGGTATCCACAAACTTCCGTGCAATCGGGTTGATCAGGTTGGCCGGAATGATGTTGCCCGGGAAGGGATCGCGCCGGATGCGGCTGCCTTCCTGTCGGGCGGTGAAGGGGTTGTAGAGCTGGTAGCCGGCATTGGCCGCCAGCAACTCGGAGAAGTCGCCGTTGCGCATCTTCTCGCTCGGAATGGTCGGCGTGCCGTCATTACGCGGGCGCGATTCAGGAATCCCTTCGATGCCGTACATGAAAAACGTCCGGTTGCGCCCGTTGTAAATCTTGGGAATCCAAACCGGGCCGCCCACCGTGCCGCCCCAACGCGTGTATTTGAAATCCGGGAGCGGCGTCCCAGTCCGATTGGCAAAGAAGTCGTTGGCGAACAGCCCCGGCGGCAATTTGGTCCAGTAGGCGGTACCGTGGAAAGCATTCGATCCCGACTTGATGCTCAGGTTGGTCACGCCGCCTTCGGTGTTGCCGAAGCTGGCGTCGAAGGTCGCGGTCTGCACCTTGAATTCCGCGATCAGGTCCTGCGGCGGCACGAACGAAGCGATGACTTCGTTGGCGTTGGCGGTCGAAGTGCTGGGCACGCCGTCAATCGTCACGTCGCTGCGGTTAGCCAGCGTGCCGTTGATGGCGTAACCGACGATGTGGGTCGGCTCGAACGGGCGATCCAACCGCGGATTCATCGTATAGGCAACGCCCCCGGCTAATCCGATCAACTTGAACGGCTCGCCGTGCGGGATGGGCAATTCGGCCACACGCCGCGAGTCTACGACCGTGCCCAACGAGCCGGAACTCGTCTCCAACACCGGAGCGTCGGCCGTGACCGTGATTGATTCGCCGACATCTCCAACCTCGAGCGCGATGTCTATTTCGAGCGTGTCGTTAACCCGTAGCAGGATTCCGTCACGAACGTACTTCTTGAATCCTTTGACCTCGACCGTGATCTGGTATGTCCCTGGGATCAGGTAAGGCGCCTGGTATAAACCGGCGTCGTTAGTCGTCACCGAGACAGTCGTCCCCATGGCGACGTTGGTGATTCTCACCGATGCTCCCGGAACCACCGACTGGCTGGCGTCTTTGACTTTGCCGGTGATGGTGCCGCGCGCTTCCTGCGCATACACAACTGCCGAAGAAAACAGAGCCAGAGCTGCGAAAACAGCCAGGGCCATGATCGTGATGTGGATGTGCATTGCTCTTGTTGCCGCTGGTTTCATTTCATTCCTCCTAAGTGAGTGGGATAAAGCTACAGCCGCCCCACCGGCGGCGGCCCGCAGCTTGTGAAAGGCTTGCGCCGCCGGATCAAAACGACCGTTGACTTGCGATGCCCGGAACGACCGGGAAAGGGCACGGATCTGTTCGTAGTTCCGCCTTCAGGCGGCGTTTGCGCAGCGCCAGACCGGAACGGCTTCAGGCAGAAACCACCGCTGCTTTCGCGCCCCGCAGTTTCTTCAGCTCTTCCGCCGCGCTCATCGTCAATTGGGCGTGGCAGGCGGCCGCCATCGCCGCCGCCCAGTGCACGACTTGCCACAGCACATCGAACGCCCACTCATCCAGTTGCGCCGGAGAATCGAGCAGCAGCGGGAGCTGTTCGCCGAGGACGCCGCGCGCCAGGACCAGCACGCCGCGCAGCAGCACGTAAACCATCAGCCAGCGCATCACCGCGGCCAGCCGGCCGTCGCCCAACTGCACCGCGTGACGATGCAACACCAGACCGAACGCCGAACTGACGGCCAGCAGCACCAATCCAATCGGTTGCAGCACGCGGCTGAGCACGTAGGGTGATTGCCCCTGCGACAGGTTTTCACGAAAGACCAGCAGCGCCAGAAACAGCGCCGCCACGCCGGCCATGGCCGCGTAATCGCGCCGCTCGATTCCAAACCCCAACCCGATCTGATGAAACGCCCACCACATCGCCAGCAACCCGGCGAGCAGACACAGATTGGCCGGCACCACCAGCAGATTATCCATCAGCCCACGCAGCGGGCTGGCCCGGTAATCATCCATCACGAAATCGAACAACGGGCTGCCCGCAGACCTTTTCAGCAACGAAAGCGCCGCGTTGCCGGCGAGCAGCAGCCAGGCCAGTCGCGCCCAACGGGATTGCCGGTATTCCGCCGCCACCTCCAGACTGAGCAGAAACGCGATGCCAAAGGCCAGCGCGCCGGCAATGGTCATCACAATGGCTTCGGTCAGCCGGAACCGCGACGTCCAGCCGGCGGCGGCAGGCAGGTAGAGCGCCACCAGCAGCACCATCTCTGCCGCCAGGCCGAATCCGACGACTCTCGGTGTTATGCGTGAAGCAAGCATCAAAACAACCTCAGCGCCGCGAGCGAAAACGAACGTTGCTTCAGACAAAGGGCGGACATCGGGAGCCACGCTCGCAACCGTTCGTGGTGATTCAAGACCGCCCTCTTTCCCAGATCAGACTGGCAAAAGTTTCGCCGCACATCGCGGCGGCAATGTGCGTGAGCTTCTCCATAAACGGCTCCCAGTTATCCGGCGTCACTCGTTCGAGCGAGCGAGCGGGAGAATTCTTCGCCGCAGCGTGGAGCGCGCGAACGGCTGCCTGCGTCCCGCAGAATGGGGCCAACGCTCTTTCCAGCAGGTTCAGCTGTCCCTGCACCCCGGCACTTTGGCTGGCGCGGCTTCATCGGCTCTGAGACGCGCGAAGACTCCGCGCAGCATGACGTGCAGCCGCCTGTCTTCAAGTGCGAGTCCCTGACGCGCCTCCTCGCCCGCCTCATGCAGTTCCTGAGTTGCGCCGGACATCTGTTCGTAAAACTCCCAGCAGTCCAGGCAGCCGATGAAGTGCGCCTCGATGCGGTCGCGCGCCTCCGCCGTAGCCCCTCCATCCAGATAATCGCTCCATTCCAGCTCTGAAATTCCGTGTTTCATAAAACCGATCCCAGCAAAGCCAGATCAGTTTTCAATTGCGTGTACGGTAGGGGCAGACCTGTGTGTCTGCCCCGGCTTGGATTTACGCGCAATCACCGGGGCAGACACACAGGTCTGCCCCTACCCTGACTTGAAAACCGATCTAATTGATTGGTTGTCGCGCTTTGTCCGCCGACGAAGCGCCGATGATTCGCGCCAGTTTCTTCCTGGCGTTGAAGATTCGCCATTTGATCGTTCCCAGCGGGAGTTTGAGCGCCTCGGCCAGCTCCTCGTAGCTCAACCCTTCGACGAACCGCAGCACGATCAGATCACGATCAGCCGGGTCGAGCGCCTTCAGCCAGTCCATCATTCGCAATGACGGCATCACCTCCGGCTCGATGGCCAGACTCTCGCCCGGTTGATCGCGCAGCGAATCAAAATCCACCGTCTTGATCCGCGCCTGTTGTCCGCGCCAGAAACTGATCATCTCGTTGCGCGCGATGGCGAACAGCCAGCCGTAAAAATGATCTGCCCCCCGCAACTCTCCCGCCTGCCGGTAGACCTTGACGAAAACATTCTGGGTCAGGTCATCGGCCGTCGCCGCATCCAGTCCGCGCAGCAGGAAATAACGGCGCACGCGCGCGCAGACCGCCTCTTCCGTTCCGGTCGTCAGAAAATTCCGGATGACCTGGTTCTCTTCCACATCAAATCTCCACCGACGGAATTCCACAGCTTGCCGGACGATTGCCTGTGGGATCGAGCCTGCGCGATTGTCCGCTCATAAACCCCATCAACCAAGACGCGGCGCGATTGGATTTTGTTTGGGACGGGCGGGAAAAAATTCGCCGGGTGGCGACTCATCTTGCAGCGTTCTTTGTGGCCGACCACTTCTTCTGCCAGGCCGGATAATCTTTGGCCAACAGTGCGGCAGCCGCGTTGCCGTACCAACTGTAGCCCGTGCGCCGTTCGGGTTCGATCTCGGCCAGGCTGTATTTGATCACGCCGTCGCGCCCGCAGAAGATCGGGCGATTCGCGCCGATTTCGTAAAAGCGCGCCCAGAGCGGGGCGGCTTGCGCGTCCGGCACGACGACCCGGTCGTAGCCTCTGGGCAGTGAGGCATCCGGCTGCTCGATCACTTTGAGGCCCGTGAGTTTGGCCTGCTCGAACCAGGCGATGGCGGATTGAATGGCTTCGACGACCTGCGCGTTCGGACGATCAATCCCCATCAGGAAGCGCACGATGCCCACGCTTTCGCCGCCGCTGAGCGAAATCTTTTCATAGGCGCGCGCCGGCGCCGGTTCCAGCGTCACCTCGTCGTGCTGCGCGCACCAGACCGTGCGTTTGCCATTGACCACGATCTGCGTTTTCAGAATGCATTCGATGCCTTTCCCGACTGCCCGCCCGGCTCTGGCGCGGCGCTCTTCATCCACGAAAGCATAGGCCGGATGCTTGCGCGCAATCTCGCGCAGCAACGTCATCACGCCGATCATCGCGTCGTCATTGAAGGTGATGTGTTTGTAGTAGCCCGTCAGGTCGGGATAAAACTGCGGCCAGCCGCCGTTGTCGTATTGCGCTCGGAGCAGATAGTCGAGGCCTTTGATGAACGACTCTTTGAACCGCGCCTGGCTCGTCGCATTGAAGACCCGCGCCAGAAAAGCCATCTGCGTGTAGGTCGCGCCGTTGTCAATCGTGGAATCGGTCTGCCGCTTTTGTTGGCTGAGTTCGGCCTGCTGCTGCTCGCTCAGCACGACGGCCATCTCGGTGTTCTTCGGCCAGCCGCCAGAGTCGCGCTGATAGCGCAACAGGTTGCCGGCAATGCGCACGGCTTCATCGCTGCCGTACCAATCAGGCTTCTGCCGCAGCGCGTCTTTCCATTTGAATTGCAGCCTGGCCAGCACCTCATCAGACACCGTGAAGACAGTTCCGTGCCTCGCGCCCCTGGGGAAATCGAGTTGGCCGGTCACGACCTCCCAGTTCTTCAGATCGTGCGATTTGACCGCGCCGTAACGATGGTCGCGGTACATGTCGTAGTAGACGATCCATTCGCCCCCTTCGTTATTGAGCTTGATCGCGGTCGGGCCTTCGACCCAGTCAATGGTGAAAGGCGCAGACGCCGCGCCATAAGGCCCAGCGGCTTTGTCGCTCGTGGCGATGCGCAGGTTCTTCTTCACCGGATCCTGCGTTTCGTCTTTGAGGATCATCACGTGCCGCCCGGCTGCTCCTCCGGCTATTTTGACGATGGTCGCGTCAATTACGTTGAAGCCGCCGTCGTAAAACAACGCCGCCTGGCTGTAGGCGACGAAGTCCCTGGTCGTCACGTAGTAGATGCGATGGTTCGACCCGTTGTTACCACTAGCGTCCGTCGCAGGAAATCGTCCAGGGATCGTCGTCGCCCAAAAGATCAGATACTGCCTGTCCGCCTCATCGTAGAAGATCTCCGGCGCCCAGCAGTTCAGCGCCGCCGGTTCGTGCGCCATGACGGGAATCGCTTTCTGCTCCGACCAGCGGATCAAGTCTTTGGAATGCGCGATGCCGATGTCCTGCCCGCGCCAGCCCGTCGTCCAGACCAGGTGGAACACGCCGTCCGGCCCCTGAATGATGCAGGGATCGCGCATCAGCTTCTGGCTGCCGGCCGCGGGCGTCAGGTAAGACTTGTCTTCATTGAGCGGCTGCCACTTCAATCCGTCGCGGCTCCAAGCCAGATGCAGTCCGTCTTCGCCGTTGTCTTTGAAATAAGCGAAGAGGTAATTCCCCGGGAGCGCAGGCGTCTTCGCCTGCCTGGTTTGCGGTTGCGATCCTGCCGGAACAATCGCCCGCTGTCCCAGCGTGGCAGGCAGGGATGCCTGCGCCAGGAATAACAACGTCGCTGCGGCAATCAGTGGAGAGTGTTTGTGATTCATAGACTGAATTGGTTGCGGTCTTTACGGAACCCATCCGAGCCGTTTCATCACCTGCCGTGCGACATCGCGCCCCGCCCAATCGGCGTAAACGTCCGCCCTCGAAGAGCCAATCGGGGGCAACCCAAGCGGGCCGCTCGGCTGCTGCGGATAGCCATAACCGCTGGCCACGATCTTGGCCGTCTTCGGCTCGAAGACCGTGTAGCGCAGCTCGAAGCCGTAACTCGATGTTCCCATCCGATCAACCTCGAACTCCATCCACACAACATAGGTCTTATCGTCATTCTTCGCGGCCTTGATCGCGTCGGAGCGGTGCTGATTGCGTTCTTCGCTGATCTGAATTGTGCGCAGAGCCTCGCGCAACTCCTGAATGCATCCGCGCCGCGAGGCGTCGGGATAGAACGACGAGATGCCGATGTCGGCCATGGCGGTTGAGACTATCACCGAACGCCCCAGGTCTTTCTCCTTGGGTTTTTCGGGCGTGACCTCGGGTTCGGGCACGGTTCGCGCTTCGGGTTGATTGACGCCCTGAACCGGCGGTTGCGGTTCAGTCTTCTTCTGTTTGCGTCCGGATTGCGCGAGCGCGATTGCGTCGAGCATCAACAGACAAAACAACAGAGCGACGATCAGATTATGTTTGTGGCGCATACTCTCTCCTCGATGAGCGATGTCAGGTCGCGGCATTGCGTTGCTGATGGCGCCAATGCTAACGGGCGCAAACCGAAGTGACAAGTCCGAAGCCGCTTTCACCCGATGAAGTGTAGAGCCGCAACGGATCAACAGCCTTTCGTTTCGCGCTGTCTGGTGGCGCTGCCGTGCGCAGGAGCAGTTGCATCGGTCACATCTTCTCACGTTCTCTCGAAACTCCGGAGGCGAAACGGGCGCGGCGAAACCTGCCGCTGCAGATTGCCTTCTCTCCCTCTCTCTGCCATCATCAAATTGACAGCAAATTTACTGATAGAGGTGTCTTATGGTAGCTTTCGATTTAGAAGAGATCCATTCGCTCAGCGACTTTCAGCGAAACGCCAAACAGCACATTATGCGGATGAAAAAGAAGCGCCGCCCGATCGTGCTCACGATTAACGGCAAGGCTGAGATGGTCGCGCTTGATGTGAAATCGTTTCAGGAGATGCTGGAAATCATTGACCGGATAGAAGCCGTTGAGGGGATTCGCCGGGGCCTCGAATCCAAGAAGCGCGGAGAAGGAAAGACGCTTGAGGAGTTCGATAAAGAGATGCGGAAGAAATACAAGATTCCACAGAAGCCGCGAAAATGACCTATGCCGCCGTCGTTGAATCTTCCGCTCGCCAAGATATTGACGATGCCTACCGCTGGATGGCGCAGAACATTTCGCCTGAGAGCGGCGCCCTGTGGTATTTGGACATCTACGGGGCAATGGACAGTCTCAAGAATTTTCCCGCTCGCTGCGGGCTGGCGATAGAAAATCAGTTCTTCAAAGAAGAGATTCGGCAACTCATCTGCGGGAAGTATCGCATCTTGTTTGAGATTGACGGCGAGATAGTCCGGGTTCTCCACGTTCGGCATTCAGCGAGAAAGCCGCTGAAGCCGAAGAGGAAGAAATGAACCGGTCTTGGTTATGAGCTGCGGTTGTGGCGGCGTTGCTCCGCTGCTTCCGCCACGCTGAGATCGTGATACGAAGACCGGTTGCAAGACTTCGCGCTGGCGCCTCGGCAGATCGGCGCGCGCGCGGCGAAACGCTAGCCGAATCTCAGCCCGGTAGATCGTTTCATCAAGACTCTGCGGCCTGTGTGACCGCAAGCTCGCTTGCGCTCCAATAGATTTGGGAACATCATACGCCCTATGAGCGAAGAGCTAATCACCAAAATTGTTAGCGAGTTTGATCCCGTAAAACCTCTGCCACTGAATGATCGGCGCTACGTTGAATGCAGCGTTGAGCGGGGCAGCGTTGGCCTGCTCGATAGTATGGCCCGCGCCGTCCGCCGTTCGACAGAAAGCGCCTGCCAGCTTTTCTGCGGCCACAGAGGCTGCGGCAAAACAACCGAACTCTACCGTCTGCAACGCGCCTTGACCCTCAACGAGCCGCTGAGCTTATCCGTATCGCCGAGGGCAATTTCAAAGACAAAGGTTACGGCGGGCTGGTCATCATCGTGGACAACCTCGACCGCGTCTATCTCAAGACCGTCTCCAATACCAATCGAAACACGCACGAAGCACTGTTTCTGGACGCAGGCGACTATCTGCGCGGCCTGGTCTGCGATGTGATTTACACGATACCGCCGACTCTCTATTCACAGTACGGCCCTCGGCTGGAAACGATCTATGGCTCGCAACCCAAGATGTTGCCGATGATCCCCATCGCCAAATACAGTGGCGGTGAAGACGAACGTGGTATAGCTAAACTCATTGAAACGATAGATAATCGGCTGCGCGAAGCCGGCACAGCGCACGACCAGGCATTCGATTCCGCAGAAACGGTCAAGCGCCTCTGTCTCGCATCGGGCGGGCATATGCGACGCCTGATGACACTGATGCAGGCGGCCTGCAACAACGCGGACAATTTGCCCGTTACGCGCCAGGCGGCGGAATATGCTATCCGCTGCGCCGGATTGCGGAGACCAAAGAGATCATCGAACCGGAGGCCAGCGCACGGCTGCTGGATAATTTCGCCGTGCTGGAATACCGCGACGACGAAGTAGGCCCCTGGTACGACGTCAACCCGGTGATCCGCGAGGCGCGACAATTCAAGGCATGAGCACGACTGTCACCAAGCCAGATGAAGTGAACTTTGCAACGACTGATGAAGCAGAAAATCAGCGCAGGGCTGAAGCGCTGCGCCGTCTCATCAGACGCGGGCAAGGCCGCTTCGTCCTCGCGCTGGTCGAATTCGACCTCCCGAGTTTGTTGAACCAGGCGCTGGATGAATTGCGCGCCAGCTTCCCCAATCTGAACATCGTGACGGTGAAGCTCTCGCCGCTGCCTGCCGATGCGCCGCGCGCGCAGACTGTGCTCGACCAATTGGAAGATTTGGTCAAGCTTCTCTCGCCCGACAAAGCGCCAGACGCGCTGATCATCACCGGTTACGAAACGCTCTTCGCCGACGCCATCGCCAATGATGGCCGGCCTACCGACAGTCTGGGCCGCGCGATTCAACCGCTCAACCTGGGCCGCAACCTCTTCGCCGAAAAATTTCCCTGCCCGGTGCTGCTCTGCCTGCCGACGGCGGCGATGAGTGTCTTCCTGTACTCTGCGCCCGACTTGGCCTCGTGGCAATCCGGGTATTTCAAATTCGAGTCGGATTTGAAAACCAAACGTAGGGAGTCGTGGTCCGAAGCGTATACTTGAATCGGCTGGCTGAAGCGCTCATCAGTGGCTGTTTTGCGGATCACGGCGAACAGCCAGGTCTGAAATTCTCTCCGCGACTTTTGGGGCGCCGATAAAGCCCCCTGCCTCTCAGAGATCATCGCCTTGAACGATGACGGTCACCGCAGCGTCGCTCAGCAGTTCGGACCGCCTGAAAGGCGATGGAAGAAGAGAAGGCGCATGAATTGAATCTCCTGAAGAGCGCCAATTGGGCAATGGTGGGCGGTCAAGCTGGATTTCGTCAGGGACAATCCGCACGTGCAGCCCTGCGGATAAGACCGGCGGTCAGCGGCGCCCGGAAATTTTTTGAGTTTTGTTGCCAAAAGCGCCAGGGTTGGATAGACATCTTAATCAAGGCGTGCTAAACACTGCTTGCCGCAACGGTCACTTCTCACATCCTGCCCCGTTCGGACTCAACTGAAAAGGCCGCTGCTGTCCCATACTTAATTTATCGCGGTATCATCATCGTAATTTGGGGCGAGGTGGCGCGGCGACTCACAACCCTCTCCCGCCAGCTTCGCCAGCGACTAACCAAGCGCAAGCCCCGCTCAGTGCGCCTGCCCCAATCAATCCGACCGACAAACTGCTGATTGTTGGCAATAGGAGTCGTTGCGTTGACGCCCGCGTGGGCGGTGAGCGCAGCGGATGTTGCCGGGCAGTCATGGCCGTGATCAGGAGGACTCCCTCATGCAAGTCTCGCCAATCTTTGACTCAGTGTGGAACACCATGCGCCGCTGTCTCAACGGGCCAGCCGGGTTTGCGTTCGCGGCAGCCTTGCTCGTTGTCATCACGTATCAATTGGTCTCCAAGCCAGCCAACTCCAACCAGCCGCAAGCCCACTCCGACCGGCCCAGTGCCCCGGCCAGTGAAGCTGTCTTCGCTGGCAACACCAGCACGGCTGACGCTGGCAACCAGCCGGAGCAGCGGGCGCGTATGCAGGAAGCCTTTGGCAAGATGCCGCTCTACTTCATCGAGAATCGCGGGCAGATGGATGGCCGCGTCGCTTACTACGTGCAAGGCCAGGACAAGACGGTCTACTTCACCGTGCAAGGCATCACGTACGCGCTGTCCGGCAAGGCAGCCAAATCAGCTACAGCTACACCCGCCGCAACGCTCCTTGCCCACTTCTCGCAGCAAGGGCCGAAGTTGATTGGGACGGGCACCGTAGGGAACGCTTTTCAAGGCGTTTCCGTGTCTCTCTCCTACGATGGCAACACGTCCATCGTAGGAGAGATCTATTTGAAAGGAGTAAAGCTATGAAGAGAATATTTTTGTTAGATGTTTTCACAATGAGACAAATCCTAATCGCCGCTTACGTGTTGGTGTGTTGTTCCTCATCTTCTCAAGCATGGGCACAAAACTGTAAACCCGATGTTTCGACGGAAGATAAGATATCCAAAGAACGAATCAATATCTGGGCTCAGAATCTTTTTTCAACGAGTTTCGGAGGCAGTCTGCTGGGTACGTCGGATGTCACTGTCACAGTGACAGTCGGGAGATACGGCTCCCTGAATGCGATCAATCTTCAGATACGGAAGCGCGAGGAGTCGGCAACTAATGCCGCGCTCGAATCAGCATATCGCGGCGCGAAGGGGAAGCCGTTTTATTTGGGGTTCAAGGCTGGTGACCCTGTGGCACTCACGGTAACCGAGGTCAACAACGAGTCCAAGTACGATTCAAGCTTGCTGACCGGGGACAACAGGCGATTGGTGACGACTGTAGTTTTATCGTCCGTCGTCCCCGACAGTGAAATGGCCACGCTGCGCAGTGCGTTGACGTCGCGTCAGATTGACGCAGTTCGCATCATGCTCTCCGGAGATCTTCAGATCAACAAGTCAGTCAGTGACAGCAATGGGAAGAAGATGATGGAAAAGTTTTCATGTTTCTATCAAGCCTTGGACAAGAGAGGGATTGATCTTTCGGCTCCCCAAAGCCAGCAAGTTCAGCCTACTCCCCCAAGCAACAGTTCCGTATCAGGGAAGTACGTCAGAAAAGGCAAGAGCAGCGACTACCTCGAGCTTAGTCCCGACGGAACGTTCTCCCTCCAGCAGAACGGGAAAGGCTACGGTGGCAACTACAGAGTCCAGGGCGACACCCTCACCTTGACATCTCCGCCATCGAAAAACGAGTTAAAGGTTCGTCTCACTGGTCATTCGATGGTGGATCCGGACGGGGAGGTTTGGGAGAAGCAAGGCGAACCGCAGAAGGCTTCCGCAGCGCAACTGACGATTGATCAGATCATTCAGATGGTCACGGCGAAACTGCCGGATGACATAATTATTACGACCATACAGAAATCGAGTTCGAAGTTCGATCTCACTCCGGAGGCCTTGATCAAGCTGAAGACGGCCGGTGTAAGTGACGCGGTGATACGGGCCATGACGCGGTAGAGTTGGCGATAAAACGAACTGAAACGGATGCGTTATTCACGATGCAAGCCTGTGTGCGGAATTCGCTCGGATCGCAGGTGCGCGGTCTAACCTCGGCTTGGCAGCGCGCAGAGGCGCGTGCGCGAAGCGGCTCAAACCGAGCGTTAGGCACATGCTGTGAAACGAGTGCCACAGCAGGCTTTACCAACGCCCTTTTCTTAGCACTCAATCCAACGTAGGAGGCACAATGAAAACTCGGTTTGCGTTCGCGGCAGCCTTGGTCGTTGTAATCACGTATCAACCGGTCTCCAAGCCAGCCACCGCGCAAGGCATCACTTACTCGCTGTCCGGCAAGGCAGCCAAATCAGCCACAACCACACCCGCCGCCGCAGCAACCCTTCCGGGCGCGCCGCAGAACCTGGGCGCGTCAGCAGGCAATGACCAAAACAGTCTCTCTTGGAACGCGCCTTCGTCCAACGGCGGAGCAACGATCACGAATTACCGCGCCTTCCGGGGAACGAACAGCTCGAACACTCAACTCGTCACGAGCGGAGGCTGCGCGAACCTCGGCGCGGTATTCTTCTGCACGGACATGGCGGGCAGCCCTACTCTTACATCGTCAGCACGGTCAACAGCGTCGGCCAAGGCGTCCCAAGCCACGGCCTCGACAGCCGCACAGTTCTCACAGCAGGGACCAAAATTAGTGGGAACGGGCACCGGGGCTGAACTAGAACAAGGCTGGAGCGTGTCCATCTCCGCCGACGGCAACACGGCCATCGTCGGGGCGGCGGGCTTCCAGCTCGGCAGTTCCGATAGCGCCGCGCGGGTCTGGACGAGGAACGGTGGAGTCTGGACTCAGCAGGGACCCAAGCTGGTCGGCTCGGGCGCCGTGGGGGCTGCTATTCAAGGTATTTCCGTGTCCATCTCCGCCGACGGCAATACGGCTATCGTCGGAGGGCACGGCGACAACCGTTTCGCTGGGGCCGCGTGGGTCTGGACGAGGAGCGGCGGAGTCTGGACTCAGCAGGGACCCAAGCTGATCGGCTTGGGCGCCGTCGGGAAGGCTGCCCAAGGCATTTCGGTGTCCATCTCCGGCGACGGCAACACGGCCATTGTCGGAGGGCCCAGCGACGACAGTGGCGTTGGGGCCGCTTGGGTCTGGACGAGGAGCGGCGGAGTCTGGACCCAGCAAGGAAACAAGCTGGTTGGCTCGGGTGCCGCGAACGCTGGCCAAGGCGGCTCCGTGGCCCTTTCCGCCGACGGCAACACAGTCATCGTTGGAGGGCCCATTGGCGGTCAAACTGGGGCGTGGGTCTGGACGAGGAGCGGCGGAGTTTGGACCCAGCAGGGAAACAAGCTGGTCGGCTCGGGCTCTAACGATTTCCAAGGGTGGTCGGTGGCCCTCTCGGCCAACGGCAACACGGCCATCGTCGGAGGGGTCGCCGGTAACACTATTGGTCAGGCGTGGGTCTGGACGAGGAGCGGCGGAGTCTGGACCCAGCAGGGAAACAGGCTGGTCGGCTCGGGTGCCGTGGGGAATGCTCAACAAGGCCGTTCCGTGTCCCTCTCGGCCGACGGCAACACGGCCATCGTCGGAGGGCCCATAGACA
>Ga0247727_10009917_pt1 | contig 17039 bp, 10 predicted proteins | sample WisWelCaveWW1625_FD_202498 | JGI IMG/M metagenome (GOLD analysis project Ga0247727, IMG submission 202498) | Biofilm microbial communities from Wishing Well Cave, Virginia, United States - WW16-25 | ecosystem: Environmental > Aquatic > Deep subsurface > Groundwater > Cave microbial mat | place...
CGGTTCCGGTTGCCAGCATGCACGCGGATCCAGCGTACGCGATCTGCCTGCCCGCGATCGATGAATCACCGGCGGCGAGCCATGCGAGCACGGCGCAAGCAATCACCGTCGCACTTCCACATGCGGCGGGGGACAGACGCAGCGCGCCGAAGGCGATCTCCAGGAGGTAAGCCAGCGCCAGCGGATTGCGACCCGACCCGAGCACGACGATCGGCACGCTCCACCCGATGATGCCGAGGAGAGGAACCATCCAACGTGCGCGCGGAACCGTGACGTGGAGCACGGCACCCACGAGTGGGAACCCCAGGATCCACAGGGACACGTCGATCGTCGCAATGGAGTTGGCCGCCACGAGCGGCGCCATGGAAAGCGCCAGCAATGGACGCAGGACGAGAGCCTCGACGTGTGCGAATCGCTTCCCCAACGACAATGGCCAGATCGAGGCGAGACATCGAGCCAGCATGTGGCGAAACCTCTCCCGAGTGGATGGCTCGTGGAGGCGTGGCATCAGATGAATTTCTTGTGAAGAGTCTAGGCCGCGCCCCATGGAAAAAGCAAGCCGGCCTGCGCAGGAGAACGAGGCTCGAACCGATGAATCGCGGCGGCGGATCAACTTGGTGCGGACCGAGTTGCCTTGCGCCTTCGCGATGCAAGAGTCTCCGCCGCATCGCGCCCTAATACTCTGCGACTCGATGTGTCCTAAGGATTCAATTGCTTCCACTGTGCTCGCCGACGCCCTGGACGCCGCACCCGCGCGCGTGACACACTGCAACGCTTTTCGATTCACGATCATCCCATCGCAACCGGTCGCGTGTGCGGCGAGCGTTGTGGCCCGAAGACTCTGGACGAACCGAGTGTCGAGCCTGCCGTTGCAGCAACGGAAGGGACTCCTCATGACCCGGATCGCTCTCGTCGCGCTGGCCATCCTCGCAATGCCGGCCGTGCATCACGCCGCCGACGAACTGCCGGCCGAGAAGCAGCGAGAGAAGGGGCCGCGCCGTGTCACGGTCGAGGATCTCGAGGCCAGTGCAGCCGCCGCCATCGAGCGCGCGCCGCTGGGTCCGATCCAAGTCACGGCCGCACCACCCGGACTCGACTGGATCGAGTTGGGTCCACACCCGATTCAAGGCGAATACTGGTCGGGCAATGCGAACGGTGCCGGGCGCGTGTCGGCGATCGCGGTGGATCCGCGCGATGGCGACGTGGCGTATCTCGCGGCCGCGGGCGGCGGAGTGTGGAAAACAATCGACGGCGGCGTGAACTGGACGCCGCTCGCGGATGAACTCTCGTCCCTCGCATCCGGTGCGCTCGCGATCGATCCCATCAATCCCGAGGTCGTGTACTACGGAACCGGCGAGCAGCATTACTCGAGCGACAGTTTCTACGGCGACGGCGTCTTCCGAAGCAACGACGGCGGCGCCACCTGGAGCAAGATCGCGACCCGCACGACCGCGGGAAGCTACATCGCGCGCATGGCCGTGCACCCACGCCTCAGCAATATCCTGTACGTCGCCAGTAGCCGCGGCTTCTTGCGCTCGGTGGACGGCGGCGGCAACTGGGTGCTGACGCTTTCGGTGAGTGGACAATGGTGCAACGATCTCGTCATCGATCCCGAAGAGCCCGACGCCGTCTATGCTGCGATGTACTCGCGCGGCATCTACAAGTCCAGCGACGCCGGCGCAACCTGGACACTGCTCGCGGGCGGACTGCCGACGAGCGGCTTCCAGCGCATCAACCTCGCCATCGCACCGACAGAGGGCAAGCGTCTCTACGCGAGCTACGTCAGCCCGTCGGGCAGCTTGTTCGCCTTCTTCCGCACCCTCGATGGCGGTGCGACCTGGCAGCAAATGGCGACGACGCCGAATTACCTCGGCGGGCAAGGTTGGTACGACAACACGGTCGTGGTGCATCCCACCAATCCGAACGTGCTCTATGCGGGCGGCGTGTTCCCCTACGGCGGCGGGTATTACGGCGTCGTGACCTCCACCAATGGAGGGTTCACTTGGTCGGATGTGACGTACGGCCTGGATGGCAGCCAAGTGCATCCGGATCAGCAGATCTTGACGTTCGGCCCCGACGCCACGTTATGGCTCGGCAACGACGGCGGCGTGTGGAAGACGAACGACGCCGGCGCGACCTGGATCAATTGCAACGCGACGCTCGGGATCACGCAGTTCTACACGGTGGCGCATCATCCCAGCGACCCGACGTGGCTCGTAGGTGGCACGCAGGACAACGGCACGGTGCGTTTCGCAGGTGTCGATGCGTGGCCGCAAGTCATCGGCGGCGATGGCGGTCCGGCTGCATTCCGCACCGGCTTGCCCGACATCTTCTACACGACCTACGTGTTCCTCGACCCGACGTATTCGTGGAACACGAGCGGTAGCTACTTGGGCGAAGTCACGGGACCCTGGGGCGCGGCGAACGATCGCGCCGACTGGTGCCAAGGACCGCTGGTGAGTCATCCGACGCAAGCGGCGACGACGTTCGCGGGAACCTATCGCGTCTGGCGCACGACGAACGGCGCCGCGTCATGGTCCGCGATCTCCAGCGACTTGACCGGCGGCAGCGGCTCCTTGCGGTCGATCTCCATTGCACCGGGTGTCGCGAACACGATCTACACGTCGACCAGCAATGGACGCGTGCACTACACGACCGATGCGCTCACGTGGACGCTGCGGTCAACCGGGCTGCCCACGGTGCCGTTGCCCGACATTATCCTGGAGCCTACGAAACCCGAGAACGCGTGGGTGATCGCCGATCGCACGACCGGAACGCGCGTCTTTGCGACCACCACCGCGGGCGTGTCGTGGACGTCCGTGACCGGCGATTTCCCATCGGGATTGCGGCCGCTGGCACTGGCGGTGGATTTCCGCACCGCGCCGGCGCGACTGCACGTCGGCACCGACTACGGCGTCTACACCAGCACCAATGGCGGCACCCACTGGATCAAGTCGAGCAACGACCTGCCCAACGCCGCGGTGTTCGACCTGGCACTCGATGCAACGAGCAACGCGCTGATCGCGGCGACGCACGGGCGCGGCATGTTCCGCGCGCATCCGGATGTCGTGGGGCCGGCGGTCACCGTCGTGGCGCCGAATGGCGGCGAGCAATGGTCGGTCGGCTCGTTGCGCAGCATCGAATGGATCGCGGCCGACGCGGCCGGGGTGTCGTCGGTGAACATTCTCTTGTCCACCAACGGTGGCGCAACGTACGACGCGACGCTCGCGATCGGCTTGCCGAATACCGGCAGCTTCGCGTGGACGGCGCCGGACAGCGCGATCGCGAATTGCCGCGTTCGCGTCGTCGCGAACGATGCCTGGGCAAATGCGGGCAACGACGCGAGCAATGCCGACTTCGCCATCACCACGACGACCGCGGTCGAGGCATTCGCTTCGCGTTTCGAACTGTTCCCGGCGGCGCCGAATCCGGCGCACGACGCGATCGCGGTACGTTATGCGGTGCCGCGTACCAGCGACGTCCAAGTGCAAGTGTTCGATCCGGCCGGACGCTTGGTGCGGACGCTGCGCGCGGGAGATGTCGCACCGGGCTCGCACGTATTGTCGTGGGACGGACGCGACGCACGCGGCCGGCGCTTGCCGTCCGGCGTCTACTTCCTGCGGATGCGCGCCGGCGATTTCGTCGCCGATCGCCGCGTGACGCTGGCCCGATGATGTTCAAGGGTAGAGTTGCACCCAAGAGTGGAACGGTGCACCCGTGGCCGCTCCGAGGAACCAGCCGAACATGGCGCCGACTGCTCCGCCCGTCACGGCGCCAACCAGTGCCGGAAGAACGGGACTAGGTCGCTCCGTGCAGCTCTCCCAGCACCACTGCGACAGCGCTCCAAATAGCAATCCTCCGAGGACTGCGCCGATGGGCGCCATGATCTTGACGCCGGTCGCGGCGTGCCTGTGAGCGGCGCTCCGTCGCACCCAGAGTCGCTCGATGTCGGAGCGTGCGATGTCGTCGGTTTGTAGACCGACGCGTACCGATACGGCTTCCGTGCTGCCGTGGTCGATCTCGCCCTCGAGATAACGCCCGCCATACGCTTCGACACGGACACGATTCCCGGACCGAAGATCCGCGAGCCTGCACGGCAGACAATGCGTCGGATCGCACGGAGTGACATCCATGTCGTGCATCTCTGCTTGCAACTGCACCGGCTCCCACCGCGAGATGGACGATCCAAGCAGAGATCCCAGCAGGGCGCCCCCCAACGGCATGAAGACGAGGTAGCGAGGATCGTCGTCTTGCCAGGTCAAGAAGCTGCCCAACACCAAGCCGAGCGCGACGCCGTTCATCGTGCCGCGCGTGCCATGACTCCGTCGCACCCACATCGCGGCGATGGAATCCACCGCGATGTCGCCGCGCCGCGATTCGAGCAGCAAGCGGCTGCCGTCGAGTCCATCATGCGTCGCTTCGATGCACTGTTCGTCGAGCAATCGCAGGCGCAGGCGCTCGCGACCGTGGATGTCGGTCAGTCGAAGACTTCCGGGTGGAACGAGCAGCGAATCGCTCGGCGAAGCGAGTGCAGGCGCTGCCATGCAGCCGGAGGCGGCGAAGAATACGATGGCGAGCAACCATGGGGACCGGTCGCACCGAGTCATGGCGCGCCGCCGCGTGGAATCTCCACCCACGTGTACGCCACGGAACCTGCGAGGCCGCCGATGACCGCTCCGGCACTGCCGCCCAAGACGATCCCGGTGGCCACGCCGGCGAGACCCGCGCTGACAGCCGAGGTGTCGCAATCGCCTTCGCAAAAGAGCTGCGACACAGCCGCGAACAGCAAACCGAGTCCCACGCCCCCGATGGGCGCACCGATCAGGAAACCGATCTTCGCTCCCTTGTTGGTCGCGCGCTCGTAAGCCCACAGTCGCTGGATGTCCTTGCGCACGACGTCGGTCGGACCGGCATCCGTGTCGAGTGTGAAACCGAGTTCGCTGGTACGCGTCACTTCGCCTTCGAGCAGGCCGGCGGTGCTTTGCACGCGTAGCGGCGTGCCACGATCGAGCTGCGCGATGACGCACCCGAAGCAACTCCGGGGATCGCACGGTTGGTGGGAAACGAGGGCAGGTGAGAGTGCGATCGGGCGCCATCGTTCACTCGGAATCGCGATCACGCCGCCCGCGAATGCACCAAAGAAGGGTCCATAGAATGCGTACCGAATGTCCTCTTGCTTCCAAGAAACGAGCGCACCGGCCAACAAACCGGCGCCCGCACCCCAAAGCGCGCCGCGGCGAACTTGCCGCTCGCGAATCCACAATCCCGCGATGGAATCGAGCGGCACGTTGCCGTTCGGCACGTCGAGGCGCAAGCGCCGTCTGGGGAGCAACTCCACGAAGTTGCCGTCGAGACAGCGGTCACCGAAGGTCCGCAGCCGCATCTGATCATTGCGTGCCACGTCCGCGATGCGCAGCGCATCCGCTGGTGCACGCAACGAATCGGAAGGGGATTGCGCCCACGCGGGTGCAATCCCCAACGCGATGACGGTGGTGAATCCCCAGGTGCGGCATCGCGTACGCATCCGCGCTCCTCCGACCCGAAGGACATCACCGGAGCATGCGCATCGACTCGGCCCGGGCCGCGTCGGCGCTGGTCAGGGCGTTTTCGCCTTCCGCGTGCGGCGGTAGATGGCGAGCAGCAGCAGCGATCCCGCGATCGCGATCACCAGACTTCGTACATTGAAGCCGCTGACGTTGCCGACGCCCAAGAGCGTGCCGATGAAGCCGCCGACCATCGCACCCGCGATGCCGATCAACATCGTGATGAAGAAGCCGCCGGGATCCTTGCCCGGCATGATCCACTTGGCGAGCGCACCGACGACGAGGCCGAGTACCGCCCACGACAGGATTCCCATGATTTCCTCCTTCGGGAAGGCCGCAGGCGCGAACGATTGCCTGCGGCGTGACGCGTCACGCGCGCGCGCGACGCAAGCCCAGCAGCTTGCGGATCACGACGGCGAACATCGCGAGCGCGACGACGACGAGGATGGGAGCCAGGATGGCGACCAAGGCCCACAACATGGCGAGCCCATCCTCGATGAAACTCAGGATCGGATTCGCGAGCCCGGCGGTGGCGGCGGTGCTCTTCAAGCGTGCGGCGGCGGCGATGGCGTGCACGCCGCCCGCGACGCTGGCGCCGGTCATGATGCCGAGCGCGACGGTGAGCGGTGTCGGCAAGTCGAGGCGAAACATGGGAGCCATCGCGACCACAGCGCCGGCCGCCGGTCCCAAGAACGTGTGCGCCGCGTCGAGTCCGTGATCCACGATCGGAATCTTGTCGGCGGCGATTTCGATCAGGCTCGCGATGCCGAACACAATGAGCGCCGGTGTGGATGCGAGCCAGGCCAGGCTGTCGCCGAGCGGCCAATTCAAGACCCGCGCCGCGAGCCCCGCCGCGAACAACGGCAAGAATGCGCGCAGTCCGGCGCACGCGGCCAATCCGATCGCGGCCAGGACGGCAAGCACATAGTTCATACGGTGGCCTCCGAGAGTTCACGGGGTCGCCGTCCACGGCCGCACCCGCGCGCATCATACGTCATGAGGTCACTACCGATTCACGGCCTTTTCGTCCACCGGTCGGAGGCGAAGTCGTACCCGTAGGCGGCGAGACCGCCGGCCGGAGCCGCATTGGGATCGCCGTCGCGATACAGTGGAAAGCGGCGCACCAACACCCCGTTTTCGATCGCGAAAGTGTCGTGTCCCATGTAGCCGGCTTGCTGGTCTTCGGCGAGATCGGATGCGGTGCGGGCGAGCCAGCCCTCGCCGTGATTTTTGAATACGAGCACACTGCCATAGCCACCGCTGCCCGACGACGTCGTGGTGACGACCAGGTCGGGATGTGTGTCGGCGGTGACGTCGGTCAACCACACGTCGGTGATCTCACCGTCGCGATCGTGGGTGCTTTCGTAGTGCGCGCCGGCATCGAAGTCGATGGCGACGACGAGCGTGCCTTCGGATGCAGCTTGACCGTGCGGGACGTGCACGCGGGCTTCGATACCGTCCGCAGAGACGGAGCGTTCGAAAGCCGGCGTGGTCTCGGCGTCCGCGGGCGGTTGCACCGGAGGTTCAGGCGGCGGCGACTCGGCCGGTTGTTTTTTCGAGCACCCGGCGAGGATCAGCACCGACACCAGGATGGCGAGAGCACGCATTGTCCATCTCCAAGCGACGCGCGCGTGGAATGTACCCACGCCCGCGGCGAGACTCGCGCGCTCGCGTGCGCATTGTCAAGGCGGCGCAGCTTGGCCGCGCATGCGATGTCGGCTACCCTCGGGGCCGACGGCACCATCACGAGGGGAAGCATGCGTCGCGAAGGCAACAAACTGCGCTTCTCGCCCAGCGATCTGCGCACCTTCCTGGAGAGCGAGTTCGCGGCCTGGATGGACCGCTGGCTCGCCGATCAGGAAGCGCAGCCGTCGTTGTTCGCGTCGCGCGCGCATGCGGTCGCTGACAACGTGCACGCGTGTCTGCCCGATGCACCGGGCGAGGATGCGAAGTTGCTGCAGCGGCGCGGTGCCGACCATGAACGCGCGACGTGCGCCCGGCTCGAAGCCGAGCACCGTGACGCCGCCGACGCCGGACGCGATCCGCGCCGCACGCAAGCGGCAGTGCACGCCGGGCGCGCGCTGGTCACGCACGGACGACTCGAACGGGAGTCCTTTACAGGCGAACCGGATTTTCTGGTGCGCGTCGAAGGCGGCGTCTACGAACCTTGGGACGCGAAGCTCGCCAAGTCGGTGCACCCAGCCGCGGTCGTACAGCTTTGCGCGTACGCCGAGATGTTGGAGGCGACGCAGGGCACGCGCCCCGCACATCTCGTCGTCGTATTGGGAACGGGCGAGCGCGTCCGCATCGAGACGGCGCGCTTCTATCATTATTACGCGCACCTGAAGCGGGCCTTCACGCAGTTCCACGCCGCCTTCGAGCGCCAGGCGCCGCCGCACCCGGCGTTGTCGGCGTCGTATGGGCGCTGGACGGGTTGCGCCGAAGCGATGCTCGCAGCAGCCGATCACGCCGCCGGCGTCGCCGGCATCCGCCGCAGTCAGATCAAACGGTTGACGCGCGCCGGCATTCGCACCATGCACGAGCTTGCGACCTCGACCAGCCGCATCGCCGGAATCGGCGACGACGCCCTGGTGCGCCTGCAAGCCCAAGCACGCCTCCAGATCGGATCGCGCGGCAAGGCGCGCCCGCTCTACGAAGTGCGCGCCGCGGACGAGCGCGACCCACAGCGTGGCTTGACGAAGCTGCCGCCGGCGTCACCGCTCGACGTCGCCTTCGATCTCGAAGGCGATCCGCTGATGGAAGGCGGCCTGGAGTACTTGTTTGGCGCCGCACATCGCGACTCCGAGGGCGGGCTTGCATTCGCCGATTGGTGGGCGCTGGATCGCGCCGGCGAGAAGCGCGCGCTGGAAGAATTCATCGACTGGGTGAGTGCACGCCGGCAACGTGATCCGACCCTGCACGTGTACCACTACGGCGCTTACGAAGTCGCGGCAATGCGCCGCCTGGCGAGCACGCACGGCACGCGCGAGCGCGAGGTGGACGACCTGTTGCGCGGCGAAGTGTTCGTGGATCTCTACACCATCGTGCGGCAAGGCCTCGCCCTCGGCACCCCGAGCTATTCGCTGAAGGATGTCGAGCGCCTCTATGATCCGCCGCGCGGCGGCGCGGTGCAAAACGCGGCGAGTTGTCTGGTGGCGTACCAGCGCTGGCTCGAGAGCGGCGAACCGCCGCGCTGGCAGGAGTCGCCGATCCTGCGCGACATCCGCGCCTACAACCAAGTGGACTGCGAATCCACGGCACGACTGGCCGACTGGTTGCGCGGCGTGCAGGCGGCCGCCGGCATCGTGCCGTGGCAGCGCCCGTCGTACGCGCCGACGCTCGCCGGCGTGCCGGAAGGCGCGCACGATGCCGCCGTGCAGCTCAAGGCGCTGCTCGATCAGCGCGAGGACGAGGACGACGCCCGCGACGAACCCGACGACGAGCATCCGCTGGCCGTGCAACTGCTGAATGGCCTCGAGGCAGTGACCGATCCCGAACGGCGCCGAGTGCAGGAGCTGCTGGCACATCTGTTGGGATTCCACCGGCGCGAATGGAAGCCCGGTTGGTGGCGTTTCTTCGATCGCATCGAGTCATCGCCCGACGAGATGTACGACGACGTCGAGTGCTTGTCGAATGTGCAACGCACCCCCGCTCCACCGCAACCGCACAAGCGCGGCTCGATGTTCGAGTACAGCTTCGATCCCGAGCAGGACACCAAGATCGAAGCTGGAGCGACCGTCGCCTATGGGCGCGAGAAGGTCGATCGCGCCGAGGTCGTCGAGTTGGATCCGGATCGCGGCCGCGTGCGGCTGGTACCGAACCGCGCCGGCTCGCCGCTCGCCGACACGCTGCATCTCATTCGCGTCGAGGACGTGCGCACGCACGTGTTGCAGCAAGCGCTGTCGCGCTTCGCGACCGCGTGGCTGGAAGGCCGGGTGCCGTGGCGCGCCCTGCATGATTTCCTGCACCGCCGGCCGCCGCGACTGCGCCTGCACGACGGCGGCGCCATCGTGCCGCCCGGCGATGACTTGGTGCAGTCACTGGTGCGCGTCGTTCGGCAAATGGACGGCACGACGCTTTCGGTGCAAGGTCCGCCGGGCACCGGAAAAACCTGGACCGCGGCGCGCGTCATCGTCGCGCTGCTGCGCGAGGGCCGGCGCGTCGGCGTCATGGCGAACGGCCACAAGACCATCCTGCACCTCATGACCGGTGTCGCACGCGAACTGCAGCGCTTGGAAGACGCGGGTGCGGACGACAACGCGAAGGTGGTGCCGCTGCGGCTCGCGAACCCGCGTCATGCGGCGCGCCTCGTGAAGGTGGGACCGCGGACCGGCGAACCGGCCGAGTGCGCCGCGCACGGCATCGAATACATGAAAGACAACAACCAGAGCGCGAGCGCGCTGGCGGGCGATGGTGGCGTGCTGATCGGCGGCACCGCCTGGGCATTCGCGCGCGCCGACATGCAGGATCGACTCGACTACCTGTTCGTGGACGAGGCCGGGCAAGTGTCGGTCGCGAACGTCGTCGCGGCGGCGCAATCGGCTGCCAACATCGTGCTGCTGGGCGATCAGATGCAACTGCCGCAGCCGACGCAAGGCACGCATCCCGGCGACAGCGGCCGCTCGGCGCTCGAGTACCTGCTCGCAGGCCGTGCCACCGTGCCGCCCGACTTCGGCGTCTTCTTGGACGTCACCTGGCGCCTGCATCCGGATGTCTGCCGCTTCGTATCCGACGCGGTGTATGAAGGCCGGCTCACGCCGCATGAATCCACCGCGCGACAGCGGCTGGTGCTTCCCGCCGGACACCGCGGTCAGGTGCGGCGCGGTACCGGCGTGCAATTCGTCCCGGTTCCGCACCAGAACAACGCGCAGGCGAGCCGCGAGGAAGTCGAGGCGGTGCATCATCTGGTGCACGAGTTGTTGGGCCTGCGTTGGTGCGATCGCGACGGCGCCGAGCGCGACCTGGAGTGGAGCGACATCCTGATCGTGGCGCCGTACAACGTGCAGGTGTACAAGCTGCAACGGCGCTTGGGACGGCGCGCGCGCGTTGGGAGTGTGGATCGCTTCCAAGGACTCGAGGCGCCGGTCGTGATCGTGTCGTTGTGCGCGTCGTCATTGGACGAAGTGCCGCGCGGCGTCGAGTTCCTGCTGAATCGCAATCGGTTGAACGTCGCCGTGTCGCGCGCGCAGGGGTTGGCGCTCGTGGTCGCGTCGCCAGCGCTGCTTTCCGGTCGCGTCACCACCCTCGCGCAGATGGAACGGGTCAATTTCCTCTGCCGGCTCGCCGACTACGCCGCCCAGCAAGCCGGCGCGCCCGAGGCCGTGGCCGACTAGCCGGTCCGAGGCGCCAGCGAGTATCATCGAAGCCATTCGTAGGACCACCGCACGCCCCCGCAGTGGCCGGGTTGGCATGTCGCCCAACATGCCTTGGAATGAGGTCGGACCAATCTTGCGGGCCATCTTCCCGATACGGACCGCCCTGTTGGCGTGCGCGTGGGCCGCGATCGCGTGCACGCAACCGGCCGTGGCCCTGCAAGTCGGCGATCAGGTTCGTATCAGTGAAGTGCACTACGACCCGGAAAGCGTCACCGAGGAACCCGAGCAATTCGTCGAGTTGTACAACGCAGGCACGAGCGTCGCGTACTTGGACGGCGCGGTGATCACCGACGAAGGCAACTTCGGCTTCAACGAAGCCACCTTCCAATTTCCCGGAACCCCGCTCACCGGAACGACGATCCCGCTGCAACCGGGTGCATTCCTGCTGCTGGTGGTGGATGCGACGCAGAGTCCGTACTCCAACATCGTGTGGGAGTTCTTTGGCGGCATCGGGGATACCGATGTTCCCGAGATCGCCAACTTGGTCAAGACCAGCGGTCTCGCGAGCGACTTGCGGTTGGGGAACGACGGCGACGGGGTGACGCTGTCGGTGGGAATCACGACCGGCAACATAATTCCGTGCAACGAGGTCGTGGACGGCGTGAGCTGGGAATCGGGCGGCGGCGCGAGCGAAGCGACCGGCATGGGCGCCGGCGTGTGCAGCGATCCGAGTCCACACTCGGGGCAGTCGAACGGCAACCAATCGCTGCAACGCATCCAGAACGGCAACGACACCAACGCCAGCACGGCCGATTTCGGCGTCGCGGTGCGCACGCCGGGAGTCGGGCGCCCGTGCGCGCTCGACGGTACCTGCCTCAGCATGAGCTACTTCCCGTGCACACCCTTGGTGGCGTTCACGGTCGAGTTGTCGCTGTTCGCACTCGAAGCCAACGCGGGCCTGACCTCGGTGCGGATATTCCATCGCGTGGCAGGCGTCGCGACCTACGATTCACTCGACGCAACCGCAGTCACCTCGCAACTGTTTCGCGCCGACTTGCCGGGGCAAGTCAATCAGACGCGCGTGCAGTACTACGCGGTGGTGCATGACGGCGCCGGCAACACCGCCCGCGTGCCATCGAGAGCGCCGTCGGTGCCCGCCGAGTACCGCGTCGGACCGACCACGATTGCCACCGTCCAGGGCAGCGTGGTGGAGGATTCCTGCGGTTCCTCGACCTACGCCGGCACCGCGGTCAACGTGCGCGGCGTGGTCTCGCACCGCGCCCGCGAGTTCGCCGACGATGTGTTCTATATCCAGCGCGGCAACGGGCCCAGCGCCGGCATTCGTGTTCGGTCGGCGGATGGCGCCTTCGTCCCGGACCTTGGTGACAGTGTCAGCGTCAGTGGAATGGTCGAGGAGCAGAACTGTCAGACGACGATCGAGCTCTTCCCGTGGTGTGGCGATGTGCACACGACGCATCGCAAGGTGAAGCCGCGCAGCGTCGCATCACCAGGACAAGTCGCCGCCGAGGCCAACGAAGGCATGCTGGTCACGCTGCGCGGACCGTGCATGATCGTGACCCCGTGGCTGGGCCAGGGCGATGCGGCGGAATTCGCGGTGACCTGGGCGGCAGAAGCGGCGTGGGTTGGCGGCGATACATTCCAGCCCGATGGCATCGGGTTCATGGTTCCGCCGGTGGGGGCGACGCTCGATAGCATTACCGGCATCGTCGCGGCACGGGCGCTGACGTCCTCCGACCCGACGACCCGGTTGCGCATCGAACCGCGGCGCGATTACGACGTGGACCTCGACATCTCCGACGCCCCGGATGCAACCCCCTTCGACGTCGTGCGCCTGCATCCGAACCCCGCCCGCCCGCATCGGCTGCAGGTGACGATCGAGTTTGCACCACCTGCGGGCGCGCCCTTCGCGCTCACCGTGTACGACGCCGCTGGCCGGCGTGTGCGCCAGCTCGCGACGGGATCGCGTCAAGCCGCCGGGCGCGATCGGGTGGTATGGGATGGAACCGATGACGCGGGCCGCGCCGTCGGCGCCGGTGCCTACTTCGTGCGCTTGCGCGCCGGCGACACCAGCACCATCGCCAAGTTGCTGGTGCTTCGCTAGCCCATGTGAGCTGCTATCCTCGCCGGCGGTCGCACGGGAGGACACACCATGACGTATGTGATTTGCGGTGCCACCGGCAACATCGGTGGCGTCATCGCGCACGAACTTCTCGCACAGGGCAAGTCGGTCCGCGTCATCGGCCGCGATGCGACGAAGCTCGCGGCGTTCGACGGCGCCGAGGCCAAGACCGGTTCGTTGGACGATCGGGCATTCCTGGCGCGCGCATTCGCGGGCGCCACCACGGTGTTCGCCATGATTCCGCCGAGTTACGGCGAAGCCGACTTTCGCTCCTATCAAAACCGCATCGGCGAGGCACTGGCGCACGGCGTCACCAGCGCCGGCGTGCGCCATGTCGTGAACCTGAGCAGCATCGGCGCGCAGCACGCGCAGGGGTGCGGGCCGGTGAACGGTTTGCACGACCAGGAGCAACGGTTGAACGCGCTCGCCGCTGTCCACGTGTTGCACCTGCGCCCGACGTTCTTCATGGAGAACCATTTGGGGAGTATCGGCGCGATCCAGGGAATGGGTGTGCTGCCCGGAGCGCTGCGACCGGAGCTTGCCATCCCGCAGATCGCGACCGGCGACATTGCGGCGGTGGCCACCCGACGCCTCGCGGCGCTCGACTTCAGCGGCAAGAGCGTGCTGGAACTGCTCGGGCCGCGCGACGTCACGATGACGGAGACGGCACCCATCCTGGGTGGCGCCATCGGCCGCGACGATCTGCGCTATGTCCAAGTGGGATATGACGACGTGCGTCAGGCGTTCCTCGGCATGGGAGCGTCGGCGGACTTGGCGAACTTGTACGCCGAGATGTTGCGCGGTCTCAACGACGGCCACATGGTGCCGACGCAAGCGCGCGACGCCCGTACCACGACGCCGACGCCGTTCGAAGTCTTCGCGCGCGAAGTCTTCGCACCGGTCTTCCGCGCCAGCTGAACGTCCAACGCAACGCGGGCCGGCGTGATCGCTCACGCCGGCCCGCGGCGCTTTCCCGGTCCCTTGCGACGCCGCTCTCCGGAATCGGATACGGCGTTGCGGCCTAGGACGGGGTCAGCATCCGAATCACCGAGAACATGGCGCCTTGCGGATCCTGCAGCACCGCGAAACGGCCGATGTTCGGGATGTCCTGCGGCGGGACGCACACCGTGCCACCCAGTTCTTGTGCCCTGGACACAGTGCGATCGCAGTCGTCCACCGCGATGTACGTCATCCAGTGCGGCGGCGTGCCGGTCCACTCGGCGGTCATCTCGAGCATGCCGCCGTTGGGGCGATCGTCGTTCAGGAAGGTGGTATATTTCATCGGGCCGAAGTCCTGTTCTTGCGCTTTCCAATCGAACAGCGCGGTGTAGAACTTGCGGGCGGCGTCAGCGTTGGTGGTGGCGAGTTCGTTCCAACACAGTGACGCCGGCTCGTTCACGAGTCGCGCACCGATGTGACGTTTGGGTTGCCACAGTGCCAGCATCGCACCGGTGGGATCCTGCACCAGCGCCATGCGCCCTACGTCCATCACGTCGAAGGCGTCCATGACCACCCGGCCGCCCAAAGACGCGGCCTTTTTCGCCCCCACGGACGCATCGGCGACCGACACGTACGACAGCCAATGAGGTGGAATCCCCTGCGTGCTCTGCTCCGGCGACAGTTGGTACAACCCGGCGACGTCCTTGCCGCTTTGGCGCAGCATGACATAGTTGCCATCGGGTCCGTCCATGACCGTCTCGGCCTCCCACCCGAACAACTGCGCGTAAAACCGGCTCGCGGCCGCAGCGTCCGTCGTCCCCACTTCGACCCAGCAGAACGTCCCGGGGGCGTAACTGCTCATCTCACTCATTCCGGAATTCCTCCAGGAAGGGGTCCCACGGCGAGAGGATTGCGCCGAGACTAGCAGCGAGCCCAAGCCGCTTCAACCATTGGTCGGGCCCTATGATAGAATTCGTCCATCGGGTGGCAGCTGGGGACCTTCTGCATCATCCCTCTCCCGCGTGCTGCAAAGACACGATCGCGATCGCACCTTTGGGAGGTCTCCCGTGCAACTCCGTGTCGGCCACGCCGTCTTGGGTGCAGTTCTCGCCGCGAACTTCGCTGGAGGCCTCTCGACCGTAAGCGCGGCTCCGACACCGCTCATCGCCAACCGGATCGCCTCCGGTCTCACGCGCCCGGTGTACCTGACCCAACCACAGGGGGAAACCGCGCGCCTGTTCATCGTCGAGCAGCGCGGTGTCGACAATCGCGGCCGCATCAAGATCCTGACCCCGCCGTCCCTGACCACGAAGACGTTTCTCACCACCGCGGTGCTGGCATCCGGCAACGAGCAGGGACTGCTCGGCATGGCGTTCGACCCCGACTACCTGAACAACGGGCGCTTCTACATTCACTTCACGGACTCCGGTGGCACGACACGTGTGTACCGACACTTCGTCACCGCGAACCCCGATAGCGCGCAGCCTACCGGCACGTTGATCTACTCGATCGCGCAGCCGTTCACGAATCACAACGGCGGTTGGTTGACGTTCGGACCCGACGGCTACTTGTGGTTGGCGCTCGGGGATGGCGGTTCGGCCAACGACCCCGGCGATCGGGCGCAGAATCGCAACATCGCGCTCGGGAAGTTGCTGCGCTTCGACGTCAGCGGCAACGGCATCGCGGTCGCGGCGCCCGACAATCCGTTCATCGGCGCCATCTCGGGGCTGGACGAAGTCTTCTGCACCGGGCTGCGCAATCCGTGGCGCAACAGCTTCGACCGCGAGACCGGCGACCTCATCATCGCCGACGTCGGCCAGAACAGCATCGAAGAGATCGACTTCGCGCCGGCCGATTCGGCGCGGGGCAAAGGCTGGAACTGGGGCTGGCGCTGCTACGAAGGCAACACGTTCGTGAACGCGAGCACGACGAATCCGTGTATGACCTGCATCGCCGCCGGCTGCCCGCTCAAGTTTCCGGCATACGTCTACAGCCACTCGGGCGGACGCTGTTCGGTGACGGGAGGCTACGTGTATCGCGGCTGCGCGATTCCAGACCTACGTGGCACGTATTTCTTCGCCGACTATTGCACCGCGGAAATCTTCAGCGGCAAGTTCGTGAACGGCTCGTTGACCGGGGTCACGATCCGCGATGCGGAGCTCGATCCACCTGGCGGCACCAGCATCGATTTCGTGACCAGCTTCGGGGAAGACTCGTCGGGCGAGTTGTACATCTGCGATCAAACCGGCGGCGAGATCTACAAGATCGTTCCGAATGGCATCGTGCCGGAAGCGAACGCAGCGTCGCTGCGCACCGCGTCGGTTGCGGGGGATTCGCTCGGTTGCTCCTCGAAGGGGAATGCGCTGACACCGGGCGTCACGTTGTTCAGCGATCCCGGCAGCCGGATCCGCGGCGTTGGTTTCTTGCGCGATGCATCGTTCCTCGAGTGCGTCACGGTGACCAGTACGACCCTGCAGTCGAAAGTGCGGCTCGGCACCTGGGACGTGGACGTGACTGCGATCGTGGACCCTGACAGCGCGACGCTGACGCGCACGTTCGTGTTCACCAACACCAGCGCGGTGGCGCAGGACTTGGCGTTCGTGGACGTGATCGCGCCTTCTTTGAGCGGCGATGACGATCGCGGCGCCGTCTACGGCGAAACCGGCCACGGCGAGACGGCGCTGGTCACGATTTCGGAGGCGATCGTCACCGCGAAGGCGAGTCGTGTGCAGAGCGGCCCGGCGCTGTGGGTCACGGGGCGTGGTATTTCGGCGACGGCGACATTGTCCACCGACGTGGATTCGGTGGACACGCTGGAGGCCCGGGTCGCAGCCGATCAGCCGCTGTCGGGTCGGTCGAGCCTGGAACCGACGCGCGCCGCGATGGCGATCGCATTCGAGTTCGGCTCGCTCGCGGCGGGTGCGAGCGAGACCGCGGTCGTGGTGACCCGAGTCCTGAAGGACGCACCGACCGCGGTAGAGAACGGTCCCGACCTGCGGTTGCCGGCGCTCGCGATCGCGAGCGCGATGCCGTTCACCCACGATGTGCGCATGGCGTTGAACCTGCCGAGCGCGGGCCCGGTGATGCTCGACGTGTTCGACG
>Ga0247727_10009918_pt1 | contig 17038 bp, 17 predicted proteins | sample WisWelCaveWW1625_FD_202498 | JGI IMG/M metagenome (GOLD analysis project Ga0247727, IMG submission 202498) | Biofilm microbial communities from Wishing Well Cave, Virginia, United States - WW16-25 | ecosystem: Environmental > Aquatic > Deep subsurface > Groundwater > Cave microbial mat | place...
CGGATGGAAGGCGGACTGCATGATCGAGAACCTGAATTCCCCAAGTGGGTTATGGAACTACAAGGAGTCTGGGAAGAAAACGCGGATCAAACGAACGACAGAATTTTTGAGATCAACCACGAAAAGCTGTGGCTGAAAATACATGAGAATTGGAGAATTGGGTTTCTACGGTTCCTGGAATTAGGGAGCAAGATCTCTGAAAGAGACCTTCTGGATGGGGATAGATATCCCCGGCTGAAAGGCTATAGTCTCGCCTTCATTCTCGTGGCTTCTTATGATCATCATCAAGAGCATTTTGAAAAATTGACTGGTTGATGGAGCATGGGAATTGATCAAAACCGAAGAAAGCCGCACGCGCCGCAAGAAGCCTGCCAGTCTCTGGAGAATGTAGTGAAGCGACAGTCGCCTCCAAATTCCGAACGGGGTATAATCAGCGTATGGCTATCGTCTCAAAACTCAACGAAGCAAAGAGAATCCGTTGCCGCACGCGTTCAGCTCGTAAAACTTTGAAATGGATGAAATCCAACGCGCATCGGTCTTATCGCCGCGCTTCGAGACAAGCCGTCAAAACAGGTCAAGAAATTGACGAAAAGCCTCGATTAACTTCGTGGGATATTATTTGAAGGCCTATAATCTGCCAAAGGTGAAACATGAACGTAGTTACGGTAAATGAAGCAAAGCGTAATCTCGACTCGCTGATTAAGAAGGTTTTTTCAGACGCAGAGCCAACTATTATCACCACGGATTCGGGTCAGCAGATCGTTCTCTTATCCCTGGATGAATTCAATTCATGGCGGGAAACTGCCTATCTTTTGTCCAATCCTGCGAATGCGGCGCATCTTCGCAAGTCTATAGCAGAGGCGCAGTCGGGAAAGGTATCGGAACGTGAGTTGAATTAGCCATGAGGCTGGTCTTCACTGAATCCGCGTGGGAGGATTATTTGTGGTTCCAGGAGAAGGATCGCCAGTTGTTAAAACGGATCAACCAACTGATCAAGGATACCTTGCGCACGCCCTTTGAGGGAATCGGAAAACCCGAAGCGCTGAAGGCAGACCTATCGGGCTATTGGTCTCGAAGAATTGACGACGAACACCGATTGGTTTACAATGCGACCAAATCAGACCTCGTGATTGTTGCCTGCCGCTATCATTATTCAAAGTAGGCGACTTACAATCTGCATAAAGTGAAATCATGGGAGGTAGAAATGTTCAAGTGTCATGTGTGCGGTTCAACGAATGCTCACGAAGAATTGGTAAGCGAAGTGTTTCAAATTGACGGCAAACCCGTGCTGGTGGAAAACATCCCCGCGCAGGTTTGCGTACGTTGCGGCGAGGAAATTTTCAGTAAAGAAACGGTGGAAAAAGTTCGCTTATTGGTACATGGCAGGGCAAAGCCGATCAAGTCCGTGCAAATGGACGTGTTTGCGTACGCGTAATTCAGCAGATACCCCGGCTGAAAGGCTATAGTCTCGCCTTTGTTCTCGCGGCTTCTTATGATCATTATCAAGAGCATTTTGAAAAATTGCTCAATTGGATGCAAAAGCATGGGAAGTGGCAAATAGCATCCTAAGCGCCCGAAGAAGTATACAAATCTCATAATTGCCGTTGCTTTTTCCTATTTGCCCTCCGGGCTGACGAGCGAGTCGGCTTCCAGCCGACTTTCACGTACTGAAGCAGGGACCGCGTAGCGTCCCGCCGAACCACAACGACGCAACACGTTCCACGCAACAACCAGATTACCCAAACAACCTCCCCAACCCTTCCCTCCCGTCTTCCGCATCGTCTTCGCCCTCGGCATCAGAAACTATAAGGTACAATTGAATACGTACCGGAAGGAGTTCCCATGGCTGACCAGATCAAACCAGGCAGTTACATTGGCTTGTATATTGATAATATCCTGATCTACACGGGCGTATTGAAAGATCAAGGCACGATGGAAAGCGGACGAAAGGTCTACCAGGCGCTGTTGGTAAAGAACCTTTTTCAGCGCAACTTCCCCGAAATCCACTTCGACGCGGACATTCGACCCGTGACGTGGGAGCAGGTCCTGGATGAGATCAAGCGGCTGAAGGTGGAATTGATGAAACGCGTTGAAAAGATGGAGAGCAATGTCGAAGAACTCGTCTCAGAAAAAGAACTCCATAACATCATCGGGTGAATATTACCGCTTGCTGGAGTTGTACCACGACGCCTATGACCGCGTACAATCGGGAGGAACGGGAGCGGGATATAGCGGCATCCACTACGAAGTCATGAACGAACTCCGCAGGTACAGTTTGGTCGCCAACGGCAGGGAAGACGCCCTCCACGCGCTCAAGGGACTTTTGGAGGAATACGAAAGAAACGTTTTGGGTTCAAAGACCAATCAACAATCGGACGAAGATTACTTGAGCAAGTTTGACGACTTGTAGATTCTGACTATTGAACCGCTTCGCGCAACTACCCCCCAAACAACCTCCCCAGCCCCTTCCCTCCCGTCTTCTGCAACATCTTCATCATCTTCTGCGCTTCGCGGAATTGCTTGATCAAGCGGTTCACATCCTGTACTTCCATGCCGGAACCGGCGGCGATGCGCCTTCGGCGTGAGGCATTCAAAATGTCGGGGTCGCGGCGTTCCTTCAACGTCATTGAATGGATGATCGCTTCGGTGGATTTGAAATTCTTCTCGATGTCCTTCGGGTCAATCTGACGCGCGGCTTGCCCCATCTGCCCGGGCAACATATCCATGATCTGCGCCAGCGGTCCCATCTTTTTCATTTGCTTCATCTGATCGAGCCAGTCTTCGAGCGTGAACTGTCCCTGCATCATACGCTCGGCGGATTTTTGCGCGACTTCCTGGTCGAACGCGGCTTCGGCTTTTTCGATCAAGCCGATCATATCGCCCATGCCCAAAATGCGCGATGACATGCGCGCGGGATCATACGTTTCTAGCGCGTCGAGCTTTTCGCCTGTGCCGATAAACTTGATTGGCACGCCCGTCACGGATCGAATTGAGATCGCCGCGCCGCCGCGCGCATCGCCATCCATTTTCGTCATCACCAAACCGGTGATCGAAACGTTATCGCGGAAGCCCTGCGCAACGTTCAACGCTTCCTGACCGATCATGGAATCAACTACGAGCAAAATTTCCACCGGCGAGACTTTCGCTACGATTGCCTTTAACTCATCCATCAACTGCGCGTCCAACTGCGACCGACCGGCTGTATCCACAATCATGACGCCGAATCCGCCCTTTTCCGCTTTTTCGAACGCGCGCTTGACGAGTTCAGGCGGCTTGATATTCAAATCAGACTCAACGAGGACATCAATCCGTTCGCCGAGTTGTTGCAACTGAGTCACCGCCGCTGGACGATACGGGTCGCCTGCGACGAGCATCACGCGCTCCCCTTTTGAACGGAGCATCTTCGCGATTTTGCCCGCGTGAGTCGTTTTACCGGAACCCTGCAAACCAACCATCATAATGACATGCGGTTTTGGTCCACGAAATGCAAGCGGCGCAGGTTCGCCCAATGTTTGAATCAATTCTTCGTTGACGATCTTGATCACCTGCTGACCCGGCGCCAACGCCTTCGACACTTCCGCGCCGACCGCGCGTTCACGCACGCGCGCGACAAAAGTTTTGACGACGCTGAAATGCACGTCCGCTTCGAGCAGGGCAAGGCGTACTTCGCGCATCGCCGCGTCCACGTCCGCTTCGGAGAGTTTGCCGCGCTTGCGGAGTTGATCGAATACCTGGTTGAGTCGTGAGGTGAGGGATTCAAACATGAAATAGATTCCTGTCATTGCGAGCGACTATAGGGAGCGAAGCAATCCCCAATCCGATGAGGAGATTGCTTCGTCGGGAAGAGCGCCCTCCTCGCAATGACATATTGTCAGAGTAGGCAAAGATTGTAGTGTGGAAGCAGGTTGAGGTCAAGAGAGAGGCGGTCAGTATCCAAATGAAAACTGGACAGACATTCGATGCCGATGTCTGTCCAGTTAACTCATCAAGTCTTTTTCTTTTAGTCGAACTTCTGTTTGAGGCGCGCCGACTTGCCCGTGCGTTGGCGCATAAAGTAGAGTTGCGCGCGGCGCACCTTGCCGTGACGTTCCACCACCACTTTATCCAGCCGCGGCGAGCGGAGCAGGAACGTGCGCTCCACGCCGATACCGTTGCTGGCGACGCGGCGCACAGTCACCGCCGAGTCGTTGCCGCCCTTCCGCAAACGGATGATCGTGCCTTTGAACTCCTGGATGCGTTCGCGGTCGCCTTCTTTGATCTTCACATGCACGCTGACGGTATCGCCCGCCGCGAGTTGCGGAATTTTCTCGTTGGGTTTGGCTTCGAGAGCCTTGATTACATCTGCCATGGTCTTTTCTTCCTTGCGTTTTGAGGTTTCGTTTTTTGAGCGACGGCGGATTATAGCATGGGATTTCGGGATGTACAAGCCGGATTCAAAATTTTGCGATGCAGGCGTTTCTTATGCCTCCCCGCGATAATCCACCACATACGCGGGAATGTTGATCCCCGAAATCGAAATGCTGATCTCGCGCGACTTAATCCCCGCTTCGGCTGGGATCATTTTCATCGCCTCCTGTGTGACGAGAATATCGCCCACCTCCGCCACATCCTCTCCCAACTTGCTAGAGCGATTCACGGCGTCGCCGAAACAATCTTCATTCCCAATGACCAGAATTTTTCCGTAATCAATCCCACAAGCGATGCGGATATCGAGGTCGTCGGCGGTAAGAAGGTTCGCCGCGTCGAAGGCATGCTGCATGGCAATCGCGGCGTTGACCGCGTTCAACGGCGAGGGGAAAAGCGCAAAGCAGTTATCGGCTTCGTACTTGATCATGTATCCCTCAAACGACTGTACAATTGGACCAGTGGTCAATTGCATCCGCCGCACCATCGAGAGGTAGTGGATGATGCCGTACTTGCGCGTCAACCGCGAAAACCCGGACATGTCCAACACAAAGACGGCTTGCTCCTCCCCGTAAGTTTCCCAAAGAGTCTTTTCGATTTTTTGACGTTCGTTCGGGTCCTCGGCTTGCGAGAATTTCAATAACAAGTCCTGAAATCTTCTGACGGATTTTGCAGCCATAAGCGCCTCGTATAATCGGGTGATGATACGATTATAGTACAACGGTCTCGAAGCAGTTTACTCCGAGACCGTTTTGTAATGCGCCTTGTAGAAACGAGATAATATCTCGCTCTACGATTTAAATATCGCCTGGCTCGTCAGCCATTCGCACAATTTTCGGGGTGAACTTGCCGATGATGTCCACCAAATCATGCTGCGCGGCGATTACCTGATCAACCGGTTTGTAAGCCTGAGGCGACTCATCCAAGCCTCCGCCCAACAGCGTGACGCCGCGCTCTTTGAGATATTCGTCGCGCGCGTTTCTGCTGATGGAATTCAACGCGGCGGTGCGACTCATCAAGCGACCCGCGCCGTGCGACGCCGACTCAAGCGACTCGCTCACGCCTCTGCCGCGGACGACATAACCTGCATCGCCCATCGAGCCTGGGATTACGCCCATGACTCCTTTACCCGCGGGCGTCGCGCCTTTGCGATGAACGATGACGTTTCTGCCGTCGGTCAATTTTTCGACCCATGCAAAGTTGTGATGATTCTCAACAACCGCGACTTCCTTAAGTCCAACTGACGCGGCAACGCGATGATGGATGATGTAATGATTCGCCGAGGCGAACTTCCCTGCGAGTTCCATCGAGAGCCAATATTCCTGACCATCTTCTGAATCGAGATTCAGCCACGCCAGATGGCGCACACTCTTATCAAGGTCAGGATGTTTTTCCATGGCGAGTTTACTGAACCTGTCCGCAATCTTCGCGCCGACTCCGCGCGATCCGCTGTGTGAAAGCAACGCGAGATATTCGCCCGGCTTCAAGCCGAACATTTCTTCGTTGAGTCTGAACGCGCCCCATTCGACAAAGTGGTTGCCCGTGCCGCTCGTGCCAAGTTGACCGTAGGCTTTGTCCTTCAAGGTTTGCAGTTGGCGCGTCGCCTCCCACGCGGGATCGTCCAGCACGGGATGTTGCGCGCGCTTCGCGCCGGTCCATTTGACGCCCATGCCGAAGGCAGTCTCGTTCCACAGCGACTCTTCAAACATGCCTTTCTTTTGACCAATCAGAATCGGCGAGACTTCGTAGATTGAGAGCCGCATGCGACAGGCAATATCAACACCGACGGCGTAAGGGATGACGACGTTGTCCGTCGCAAGCACGCCTCCAATAGGAAGTCCATAACCGACGTGCGCGTCAGGCATCAACGCGCCGGTGACAGTGACGGGCAGGCGCATGGAATTTTCCATTTGTTTGATGGCTTCCTTGTCAATATGCTCTACGCCCCAGATCGGAAACGGAAGCGGCGACGCGCGTAACTCGCTTGGAGATGGTTCATCTTTTTGTGAGATGCGGATGCACTCGCGCGCCAGGTCGGCGTATAAACTGTCCGCTAGGAAACTGCCGGGGTTCTGGCGAACAGCCTCGAGTCGAGTGAGAGCCGCGTCGCGTTCCATCCCTTGTTCGATCATTTTGTTCCCAACATCTTTTGCAATGCCGATGATTTTTCCATCGGGCCAGTTATTTAGTTTCAGGATTTTTCCTGTGAGGATGTCCATGGTTGCCTTATCTATGTCATTGCGAGCGCACTTTGCGAAGCAATCCCCATCTGTGCGAGGAGATTGCTTCGTCGCTCACTTCGTTCGCTCCTCGCAATGACATCTAATCTTCCAACTTCCATAACTCGCGCATTTCTGGGCTTGTTGTGAGCAATTCATCGAGCGTTCCCTCCGACTCTACTTTACCATCTTTCAGCACGATGATGTGGTCGGCGCGACGCAGGAGCGGACGGCGATGGGAGACGACGAGGCAGGTCGTTTCATCGCCGTTGGCAAATATCCGTTCCCAGAGTTGACGTTCGGTTTCGACATCCAGCGCGCTGGAGAGGTCGTCGAAGACGAGCAGTTCCGGTTCACGGATGAACATGCGCGCCGCGGCTGTGCGTTGCGCCTGCCCGCCGGAGAGTTTGACGCCTCTTGCGCCGACCATCGTTTCCAAATCATCGTCGAGTTGTTCGAGGTCGCGATCCATGACGGCGAGTTGAGTCGCTTTGTAGATTTCATCGTCGCTACGATTCAATCCAAGCAGGATGTTGTTGCGGAGTGTGTTGCTGAACAGGCGCGGGACTTGCGCGGTGTAGGCGACGCGCGGCGGGATGAAGAAGTCTCCAGGATTATTGACGATGTTATCGTTCCAAATTATTCTGCCTGATTCCATGGGAAGCAAACCGAGCAACGTGCGCAGTAGAGTCGTCTTGCCGGAACCGATGCGACCTGTGATGACCGTCAGTGAGCCGCGTTTTATTTTCAAGTCAATGCCTTCGATGCCGTTGGATGAATCGGGGTAGTGAAAGGTCAAATGGTCAGCGACCAGTTCATTCAGTCGGTCTGAGGCGGTTTTGGTCGCGTAAGTCACGTCAGGCAACGGTCCCGTCAAATCAATCTTGCTGTGTTCGACGAGCGCGTTCAACGGCGCGTTCTCCATCAGATGATACATCCGTTTGACTGAGACATCCAGTTGTTTGTAGCGCGCCCACAACATGCCGCCGAACGTGGTGAGGTCGCCCATGCTTTGAAGCAGATAAACGAAGAGCGAAAAATCGCCGAGCGTAAAGTTGCCCGCGCGCATCGTCTGACCGACGAGGACGAGGATGACGCCCGTGCCAAGCGTGGAGGTATTGCGATAGATTGACTCAAGCACGTCGTCGAATAATCGCTCGCGGATGTTGAGGACGCGGCGCTCATCGTTGATTTTGTGAAAGCGATTGATGACGTTCTTTTCGGCGGTCGCGACTTTTACTGCTTGCACCGCGCCGAAGAACTCGCCGATGAAACCTGTCACTTTGCCCGCGGCTTGGCGCGAGGCGCGGCGATAATGTTCGATGCGCCCCGTGGCGATGTTGGCAATGACGCCGACAATCACAAGCGGAATAAGCGCCATCATGGTCACGGCTGGGCTGATTTTTAGCATGAGCCAGATTGAACCGGCAATGATAAGCAGACCGACCAGGATGTCATTGACGAGAATGACAAAGAGCGGGATTTGGTCCACGTCGGTTTTGAAACGGCTCACAGCTTCGCCCGGCGAATCGGGCAGTTGCGAGGCGCCCGGTCGTTTGAGGATGTGTCGCAAAAGATTCTTTCGCAACAGCGTGTTCATGTCCGCGAAGATTGGCACGTCGGCGTAATAGAAGCCGTAGCCTGCAAGCATGCGTCCAAGCCACGTGGCGATGAAGAACGCGGCGATTGCCCAGATGCCAAATGTCAATTGCGCGTCGCCAGACAGCATATCGAAGAATGCTTTGATAATGAGCGCGGGCGCGACTTGTCCGCTAAAGCGCCCGAGTGCGACGCCGAGGAAATCTATAATCCACAACCATGGGCGGAAGCGAATCATTTCGCGGATGACTTTCCACGCGGGGAGGGAGGGGATGTCTTGAGGGAGGGCTGATGAAGTCATGGCACGTCCTGTGAAAGGAGACTGGAGATTTGAGACTCGAGACTAGAGAATTAGAGGATTGAGGCGAGGGTTGGTTCGGTGATCCTGTTTGAGGGTAGGGTTGCGTATTGCGTACTGCGTATTTCATGGTGCGTGTGGTTGGCGGTCAAAGGCGAAATAAATCTCGCGTTACGCAAGGACTTCTTCCATTCCAGTTTGCAGGAGTTGATAAAAGCGCGACGATGAATCGGAGGCGAGTTGGGCGCGGTTGCCGTATTCGCTGATGGCGCCGTTTTCGAGAATCAAGATGTCGTCGGCGCGATGGAGCGTGTCGAGACGATGCGCGATGATGATGGCGGTGCGTCCTTTCAATAACTTGTCTATGGCGTGTTCGAGTTTTTGCTCGGTGGCAGGGTCGAGGCGGGATGAGGCTTCATCGAGAATGACCAAGCCTGGATTTTTCAGGAAGACGCGCGTGAACGCCAGCAATTGCGCCTCGCCCGCGGACAATGATCTTGATCCGGTTTCGAGTTCTGAATCCAAGCCTTGAGGCAGGTTTCGATACCAGTCGCCGAGTTCGAGTTCTTCGAGCGTCGCGATGATTTTTTCGTCGGGTATGGCGCGGTCGAAGAAGGTCAGGTTTTCGCGGACGCTGGCGCGGAACAGTTGCACATCCTGTGTGACGATGGCGATATTGTGTCGGAGTGATTCGATTCGCAGGTCGCGGATGTCAGCGTCGTTGATTTTTACGCTTCCCGACTTCACATCATACAAACGGAATATCAAGCGTCCGATGGTGGTCTTTCCGCTTCCCGTGCGACCAAGGAGTCCCAAAACAGAACCAGGTCGAAGGTCGAAAGAGAGGCGGGAGAGGACGGAGTCGTCGCCGTTGTAGGAAAAGGTCACGTCGTCAAATCTCAATGCGAGGGGATGCGAGTCCACATCCAAGCCTGCATCGTTTTTATCACTTCGACTCGGCTCAGTGCCAGCTTCCGCTTTGAGCGCGCGGAATTCGGTCAATCGCTCCACGCATGCGCCGATGGTCTGAAAACTTTCGAGTTGATGCGTCATCGCCCAGAACGGTTCTTCGAGCAGGTTGAGATAATGCACGAAGAGATAGACCGTGCCGATGGTGATGACGCCCGCGGTGAACAGCCAATATCCGCTGACGATGGCGGTGAGAGAGCCTGCGGTGAGGGCAAGCGTCATCGCGTTTTCAAAAATCCACTTCTTGAAATGCGCGCGGCGATTGTGCGTGAGGATGACGCTTTGATGGCGAAAGAGTTCGCGGATGGAAAAATCCACCGCGCCGCTGGAGCGAATATCCTCCGTGCCTGAGAGTTGCTCTTCAATGAAGCCGAAGAGTTGCGCTTCGGCTTCGCGCCGCGCCTTCTGATGCGGAATGGCGATGTTGCGGAGGCGTCCGAGGAGGGCGAGGGTGATGACCGAAAAAATCGTGAATGCCAGACCGACGCGCCAATCTTCAAAGAACAGCGCGGCGAGGATGCCGACGAGGAGCAATCCGTTCGCGATGAGGTTCAACGCAAACTGCGAGAAGAACGTCGCCAGTTCGGTCACGTCGCCGTCAATGCGTTCGATGAGTTCGCCGGGCGTGTGGTCGTTGTGGAATTTCATATCGAGGTGTAGCGCGTGCTCGGCGAGTTCGGCGCGCAGGGCATTGGTGGCGGTCCACGCGACGTTTTCACCGAGATACGTCACGCCGATGGCGACGACTTGTTGAATCAACGCGACGCCGATGAATGCGATGGCCGTCCAAGTGAGGGAGGATAACGCTTCGCCTGCCAACGCGGAGTCAATGAACTTCCGCATGATTTGAGGCGCGAAGATGCGAAGTCCGATACTGCCGAAGAGCGCGCAGGCGAGGAGGATAAACCGTCGCTTTTGCGGGCGGATGTGGGTGGAGAGGAGGTTGTAGTAGGATTTGAAGGAGAGGTTCATAGTGTCTCGTGTTGCGTAGTGCGTATTGCGTGAGTGGTAATTGGTAAATAGTAAATGGAGAATTGGAGATTGAATGGCTATGGTTGTGGTTTGTAGAGGTTGCTGTTTGAGGGAGAAATAAAAAGCCACGATGCGAAGTGCACCGTGGCTGAAACATCACAGGGTTTGACCTTATGAGACGGTCAATAGGCGATGTCCTGAGCCTGTCGAAGGGCGCACTTCGAGGAGGTAGATTTTTTCGGGTAGTTTGTTCGTTATGCGTAAAAACATTTGAAGCGCGCTCCTTTCTTTAGAGATTTGGTGTTTGGAGTTTACATGAGGGAGGGAGGTGTTGTCAAGGGAATTGAACAAATCCTCACCCACTTTATGCTTTGTAGACTTGTTCTTTAGTCTTTGGATTTATTTGTTTGTTACTCGGATTATGTGGACTTAAACTCTACATGCGTGCTATTTTAGGCGCATGGAAAATAAATCAAAAAATCAAATTCTTATTGCATTTGGTCAAGCTGTAAGAAAGCGCCGCCTTGAAATTGGTCTGTCGCAAGAAGCCTTTGCAGAAAAGGCGCAACTCCATCGAACGTATATTGGTGGAATTGAGCGGGGAAAAAGAAATGTTGCGCTTCTAAACATGATTCAAATTGCACAGGCATTAGAGCTCGTACCAGGGGAATTCTTGGAGAGAGTTTCTGAAAACTTGCCCAAAGGTTTTCCAAAAATATAAGGAGAGGCTATGAAATTTGATTTACTCCAAAACGCAGTCAATGAGATTAAGACTGAACTCGAAAACGCCATCAACACAGCAACGTACAATGGAAATCAGTACGCAAATGAGCAAGCAGCAAAAGAAGCGCTGATACGAAGCCAAAACTTGATATTGAAAATTCACGAAGTCGTCAAAATAAGTTTACTTGATGAAATTTCTAAATATCGAACAGACTTTACCATTTTCCCGCCAATTGGCGCGAGAAGCCCTGAAATGGCAGTGTATGGTTTATTGAAGAGCAAAAAACAAGACGTTGTTGTTATGTTTGATGATGTGCCAGACAGCGGCAACCACATTGCAGAAGGACCTCTTGCGGGTTTTTATGACTCTATTGGACAAGAGAAAGCCGAAAAATCAATCGTTATTGGCGTCAGAAGTCAATTGAGTAGCATTGCCAAGAATTTTGACACTCTAATGGAAAGGTCTTTTGCGGAAACATTGAACTTGCGATTGCGATTGCCTAATCTGGTTATGGGCGATGTGTATCTAATTCCTGTTGTCGAATATGACGATGTTTTGATGAAAAGAAATGTTGTTGACTGGAAACGAGATGTAATAGCGGTAGATAAATTTATCAGCACATTTTTGGCAATTAGCAATCGTTCTTATGCCAAGTCAGACCCTGAGATTTACAAATATGAACGGGTTGCTCTGGTTGTTGTTGATTTCCGCCAAAATCCGCCCAAAATACTATTATCAACAGACGAATTGAAGGCGGGAGGGTTCGTCTCTGAAAACTTTGCGAAAGAATACGAACCGCTTTCGCCAATGGATTTCGCTCAAGATATTTTTGAGATTTACAGGACGCGGCATGCTCGATAAATTATTTGGTGGCGACAATTTCTAAAATCTCATCAGGGGCAATGCCGTAAATTAAAGCTAAGTGGTCGTCTGCTTCGTCTTGATTTTTATTAATTACTTCATTCATTGAGACGAAATCCAATTCAGGAATGCCAAACTTTTCAATAAAATTTTTTTGATAGCATTGATAATCGCCCTCAATTTGAAAACTTGTTAGTTTGGCATAATAGTACATAATTTTACTGTTTAGGACTCTTTCCAAAAATTCAATTGGGATTGATGGCTCAAACAAAGTCGCCGGTCTGACTGAAACGCCGTACCCATTACAAAACAATTGGTCTGAGTTATCCAGAAAAAATTGAGGGAATTTGCTAAAGGTTTTTGTTAGCAATTTAGGAGCAGGAGATTCCAGGCCTTGTGTCCTAGCCCAGGCATACCAATTCTCGTATTGCTTTTTGCCCTTGTCGCGCGTTTCAAGAATTTCACGGCAGGCCAGTAAATACGAGTAGGCGTTAGGGAAATCGTTTCGCAAATCCCATTCAGGGATAAGTTTGTAAGCGCCGTTTTTCTTGAAATAAGGAAAAATTATTCGGCGATTGTTTTTTGCTAAGTCTACTGCGCTTTTCAACTCAGATACTTTTAGGGCGGGGCGAGTTATCCCATGTTCAATTTGAATAATATTTCCATCAGAGCTAGTTGCCAGGCAGACGCCATCGTTGTCTCTTACAAAAAACACAGAATCTTTTAGCGTTGCAAAGCCAACTTTAATACTTGCAACTTCTTTTAGCGGTTTGCCGATAGTCTCAATTTTTTTGAGATTTTCTAAATGGTAATCCTTACCCAGTCTCCATTTACTGGGCTTAAGCCGTGACAGTGAAACCTTTGAAAAAGTCAATTTTTCTAACGAGGAAAGATTGAGTTCGCTCTCGTCGCTAATACTAGCATAGTCAAATTCAAGCGACTTTTCTTTGCTAAGAAAAACCAGACAAGTATATGCGCTGGCATTGTCAAAAACCTTGTGATGACCAAAATCAATTACCCGTTGGATGCATTCTTGTTTTTGCAGATACGCTCTGATATTTTTGCCCGCCAAGGACGTAAATAGATTGTTTTGAGTTATCATCCCAAGGTGGCCGCTTGACGAGAGCAATCCAAACCCTTTGACCAAAAAGAGAACTGACAAACTAAAATTTCCATTTGCCAGACCATTGTATTTATTGATTAATATTTCCCGATACTCGTCATTTAGATTTTGAAACTTAACATAGGGAGGATTCGTAACAATTACATCAAAGCCATCTTTTACAGCGGTCAAAGAGAATATTTTCTTGGTATCGCTAGTAAGGGTGTCGAGTTCAAGAAGTGTGTTATCCAGATTGGGAATCGTTTGATTCTTCGACGCCAGATATAACTCAATTAAGCATTTGGCTTGTTCCAATGCCTGCTTATCAATGTCAATACCAAAAATTGATTCGCTGAAAGCCTTTTCGCCTGAAATCCCAAATTCAGATTCTAAAATTTCCGCTATTCGAAGCAAAAAACCACCGCTTCCGCATGATGGGTCGCAAATTTTAGGCGATTTACCACGGTCTTTCCAAGCAAAATAAAGCGAGTTTTTTGTAAGGTAATCAATTATGTATTCAGGGGTGTAAACCATCCCGAATGATTTTCGATGTTCTTTGTCTAAAGCCAGTTCAAAAGATTTTTCAACGTCTTTCAACGTCAATTTTGGAAATAAAATTCCAAACTGATTTAACAATAAAGACACCTCTTTTGAGTTTGCCCCATCAATGAATTTTTGAGTTATGGAATTGGATTTAAATACATTTAGAGTCACACCAGAACGCTTCGCCCAATGTTTTACCAAGGCTGTCCTGATGCTGTCTGCGCCGTAATCATCAATTAATTTAGGAAGTTGAACAGAGATGTTCATGCCAATATTTTACTCCACAATTTTGACGCCGTTGTACAACAACCGCCCCTATCAACAACCTACGGGAAAGAATTCCCTAACTTCCCTTCTTCTCAATCTTCGCCCACGTATCCTTCAAATTGACCGTGAGATTGAACACAGGCTTCTGAGGCGTGGAGTCGTTATCCACGCAGAAATAGCCGAGACGCTCAAACTGGAAGCGTGAACCAACCTCAGGCGAGGCGAGCGACGGTTCGACATATCCCGTCACGATTTGCAGTGAGTTCGGATTCAAACACGCCAGAAATCCCTCTTCGCCTTCTTCGGGATTTTCCTTTGAGAACAAGCGGTCATACATGCGGACTTCCACTTCCTGCGCGTGCGCCGCAGAGACCCAATGAATCGTGGACTTGACCTTGCGACCATCGGGCGAATCGCCGCCGTGCGTGGTTGGGTCATACGTGGCATGGACTTCAATCACTTCGCCCGCGTCATTCTTCACGACATGCGTACATTTGATGAAATACGCGTAGCGCAATCTCACTTCGTTGCCCGGATACAAACGATAATATTTCGGCGGCGGCGTCTCACGGAAGTCGTCCTGCTCGATATACAACACTTTCGAGAACGGGACTTTGCGCGTGCCAGCCAACGGGTCTTCGGGATTGTTGACCGCGTCCATCTCTTCGACCAAGTCATCGAGGTAGTTATCAATCACCACTTTGAGCGGACGAATGACAGCCATGCGTCTCAACGAAGTCTTGTTGAGGTCATCACGCACACATGCCTCCAGCAACGCCACATCGCTCACGCTGTAATTCTTGGCGACACCCACGCGGCGGATGAATTCAAGAATCGCTTCCGCGGTGTTCCCGCGCCGACGCATGGCGCGCAACGTCGGCATGCGCGGGTCATCCCAGCCCTTCACATGCTTCTCTTCCACAAGTCTGCGAAGTTTGCGCTTGCTCATCACCGTGTAGGTCATATTCAAGCGCGCAAACTCGATCTGGCGCGGCTTGAAGACTCCCAATTGCTCAGGGAACCACTCATACAAGGGACGATGATTTTCGTACTCAATCGAACACAACGAATGTGTGATGCCTTCCATCGAGTCGTTTTGTCCGTGCGACCAATCGTACATCGGGTAAATCTTCCACTTGCCGCCCGTGCGGTGATGCGGGGGGTTATGGATGATGCGATACATCGCCGGGTCGCGCATGTTGATATTCGGATGCGCCATGTCAATCTTGGCGCGCAGAATCCGCGAGCCATCCGGGAATTCGCCGTTCTTCATACGTTCGAGCAAATCCATGTTATCTTCCACGTCACGGTCGCGGTACGGGGAATTTTTTCCGGGCTCGGTCAACGTGCCGCGGTTGGCGCTCACCTCTTCGGGCGTCTGGTCGTCCACGTATGCTTTCCCGTCCAGCACAAGTTTCTGCGCCCACTCATACAGCAAATCAAAATAATCCGACGCGTACGTCACCTTCACCCACTCGATGCCGAGCCAGCGCGCGTCCTCTTCAATCGCCTCCACAAACTCGGTCTCTTCTTTCGTCGGGTTGGTGTCGTCGAATCGCAGAACTAACTCGCCGCCGTTTTCCTTCGCGACGAGATAATCAATCATAAACGCCTTGACGTGTCCGATGTGGAGATAGCCGTTCGGTTCGGGCGGCAGGCGCGTGCGGACGGTTTTGAAGCGTCCGTTCTTCAAATCTTCCGCGACGGCTTCGCGGATAAAATCAGTAGGTTTGCCCTGGGCGGCGTCGAAGGGTTCTGGACTCATTCTCAATCTCTTCTCCTGGATGTGTTCTTCGCTTCACTCTTGACCTCAGCCTGCTCCTCTTTTCTGGAACGTTTTTCAGGCTGACGGCGTTTCCCCATTATAACAAACGCACTATAATTCACTTACCTTATGCAATGTCATTCTGAGCGGAGCGAAGAATCTCTACCACGATATAAGAGACCCTTCGCTATCGCTCAGGGTGACATCACATCAAACGGAGGCTGCCATGACTGAATCAAACGACAAACAGGAAAAATTCTTCGGCGTATATTTCGACCGTGACGCCGTCCTGCGCCTCGCGCGCTGGGCGGATATCCTCGCGTGGGTGGTATTGACCATCTACTTGTTGAGTTGGGCGGCGCAACTCCTGATGTTCTTCGCCCAACTTTTCAACGGTCTGTTTTTCCAAAAGGGCGCGACATTTCTGGATATGTTCAATATCTTTATGCCATACTTCCAACAGCCATTACCGGGCGTGTTTTACTTCTTCGGCTTACAGGCGGTCTCGAAACTTTTGCTCATCTTCCTAGACGTGGAAGACAACACCCGCCGCGCCGCGCGCAAATAACGCGCGCAAATAGGACTTGCCCGCGCATGGCGGGCATGATAAAATACCGCCCGCTGGACAATTGGGGAGTGGTGCAATGGCAGCACACTACGCTCTGGACGTAGGAATCGAGGTTCAAATCCTTGCTCCCCAGCAAAAAAGACTCCCGAAACGGGAGTCTTCTCTTTTGCACGCCTCAAATTTTCATCTTCCGTATTTCTGCCTTAACTCCTCCGCCGCCGCGTTCAACTTCTTCGCGTTCGCCTGAATCTTCCCGATTGTCGCGACCGCGTCATCCACGCCTTACGGTCCCGCGCGGAAGGCGTTTTCATCCAGCCAGACCGCTTCGCGTCGGTCAAACTCAGGGCAGCTCTGATTCTGTTTAACCAATCATATCTCCACTGATAACTGATTACCGTTCACTGATCACTGCTCACTGCTCACTGTTCACTGTTCACCGTTCACTGATCACCGATTACTATTCACTCCTTCACTCACGACTAAAAAACTTCGGCAGATAACTTCTATTCGCCTCCAGCAACTCCTCCAACATCTGACTCGCCTCCTCAACCCTCAACCGACTCGACAACGGGTCATTCAGCAAAACTTGTAATGCCAATTGCCTACTACCACTCAGCGCGGCTTCAATCGTCATCTCCTGCTGGCGGACGTGATGTTCCAACACATTTTGAACTCCAACAGGGACATCGCCATAAGCAATCGCGTGCGCGCCCGTGGAGTCAATCACGCCATAAGTTTCGACGACAG
>Ga0247727_10009919_pt1 | contig 17038 bp, 19 predicted proteins | sample WisWelCaveWW1625_FD_202498 | JGI IMG/M metagenome (GOLD analysis project Ga0247727, IMG submission 202498) | Biofilm microbial communities from Wishing Well Cave, Virginia, United States - WW16-25 | ecosystem: Environmental > Aquatic > Deep subsurface > Groundwater > Cave microbial mat | place...
CACGAAGATACCACTGGAGCGCCACAACCAACCATTTTTTGTACCCAGTAGCACATGCCAGACTCTTGATATCAACCGTTTGAAGCGGCGGCGTTTTTTGCGTTCTCAGTCGGGGAACTTCGGTCTAAAGCAGGTTGGGAGGCTTGGCCAACACTCGGCATACGGCGGCCGCTTTGTGTAGCGTGCAATAAGCGGCAGCGCATTGCACCGATACGCGCGTCCCCCAAGCGGGGCGAATGGATTGGCGCAATGCGGATGGCGCAGATCGGCGCAATACGGCTGACGCCGAATTGCGCCCTACGGCCTCCACCGAACGGGAGAATTTCACCCCTCGCCGAACACCGGCTTGCGCTTCTCCAGGAACGCGGCGGCGGCCTCCTTGGCGTCGGGATGCTCGGAGAGCTGGGCGGTGAGGTTCTGCTCGTGCCGGTAGCCGTCGCGCAGGCTCATGTCCTCGATGGTGTTGAGCGCCTGCTTGGCGAGCCGGATGGCGGCCGGGCTCTTCGACGCGATCTCGCGGGCCAGCGCCATCGCGCGCTCCATCAGCTCGGCGCGCGGCACGCAGGCCTCCACGATGCCGAGCCGGTACAACTCCGGCCCCGGCACGCGGTACCCCGTCAGCATCATGCGCCGCAGGGTGGAGTGGCCGAACAGCCGCTGCGCGTGACGCCCGCCGCCGAGCAGGCCGACGTCGATCTCGGGCAGGCCGAGCGAGGCTTCCTCGGCGGCGACGAGAACGTCGCAGGACGCGGCCACCGCCAGGCCCGCTCCCAGCGCTGGGCCGTTCAATGCGGCAATCACCGGCTTGGCGCATTCGCGAATGGCGTGGAAGCACTCGCGCACCCGGCGGCTGTGCTGTGAGCGCTCACCGGCCTCGGACAGGCCCGCGCGCGACTTCATGTCGGCGCCGGCCGAGAACACCTTGCCGGCGCCGGTGAGGACGGAGACTCGCACATCCTTGCGGTCGCTCAGCACATCGAAGACGTAGGCCAGCTCCAGATTGAACTGGGCGTTCTGGGCGTTGACGGGCGGATTGTCCATCGTCACGACGGCAATGCCGTCAGCGACGTCGAGTTTGATGAGACTGGGTTGCACCGGTGGCCTCCACGAGCGCGGGCGACATCGGCCAAGATGGATGGGCTAGTCGCCGACGGCAACTCGATTATGATGATCCAGTCATGTCCTCCAGCACCAATCGCGAATGAAGCTCTACATCACAAACACTTCGCTGTACGCGCGATTGGCGCGCATTGTGGTCATAGAAAAAGGGTTGCAGGACCGCGTTAGAATTCTGCAGGCGGAAACGCGCACACGGAACAGCCCCTACTATGAGATCAACCCGTCTGGGCGGGTACCGTACCTCGTCGATGAAACCGGTATCGGGATGGAAGATAGTCGGCTTATCTGCGCCTACCTGGACAGCCTTGACGGCAACCCGCGCTTTCACGATCCGGGACTGGAAGCGGATTGGGCCTACCGGCGAATCGAGGCGATGGCGCGAAGCATGTGCGACGGCATCGCCGTGTGGGTTCGAGAAATGCGTCGGCCGCACAACGAGCGTTCACCGAGTATTTTGACGCATGAGCTCGCCCGGAGCCTACGCATGGCGGATGCTTTCGAGACGCGAGTGGCGGAGCCTTTGATGCAAGGCGAGCCGCGCATGGCGCATCTGATACTTGCGGTCGCGCTTGACCTCGCGCGGAAGAGGGGTCTTGGCGACCTCACCATCGGCCGTCCGAAGCTCGGAGCTTTCCTACAGCGCTTGCTGACATTACCTTCAATGCGAGCAACATCGCTCGGCTGCGGCAAGTGACTCCAGTCGGCTCGCGGATCACGCCGCCGCGCAAGCAGCCCGCTTCAGGTCCGGTGCCACCGCCTCCTCGGCCAGTGCCGCCACGGCTGCGGCCAGCGGCACGACCCGTTGCTCCTGACTGCCGAGCCGGCGCAGCGACACGGTGCGCTCCTCGGCCTCGCGCTTGCCCGCCACCAGCAGCACCGGCACCTTCGCCAGCAGGTGCTCGCGCACTTTGTAGTTGATCTTCTCGTTGCGCAGATCGCTCTCGGCGCGCAGGCCCGCCTTTTTGAGCGCCGCCAGCACCTCCCCGGCATAGCTGTCCGCATCGGAGACGATGGTGCAGACCTTGGCCTGCACCGGCGCCAGCCACAGCGGCAGATGCCCGGCGGTGCTCTCCAGCAGAATGCCGGTGAAGCGCTCCATGGAGCCGAAGATGGCGCGATGGATCATCACGGGCGTCTTCTTCCCGCCGTCGGCGTCGATGTAGAAAATGCCGAACCGCTCCGGCAGGTTGAAATCCACCTGGATGGTGCCGCACTGCCAGTCGCGGCCGATGGCATCGCGCAGCACGTACTCGAACTTCGGCCCGTAGAAGGTTCCCTCGCCGGGGTTGACGCCGGTCTTGATCTTGCCGCCGGCTTGCTCCGCAATCCGCCCGAGAACCTTCGACATCACCCCTTCGGCGTGGTCCCACAGGGCATCCGAGCCGACCCGCTTGTCCGGCCGCGTCGCCAGCTTCACCAGCACCTGCTCGAAGCCGAAGTCGCCGTAAATCGACAGGATCAGGTCGTTCATTTTCACGCACTCGTCGGAGAGCTGCTCCTCGGTGCAAAAGACATGCGCGTCGTCCTGGGTGAAGCCGCGCACGCGCATCAGCCCCTGCAGCGCGCCCGACAGCTCGTAGCGGTGCACAGCGCCGAATTCGGCGACGCGATAGGGCAGCTCGCGGTAGGACCTGAGCCCGTGCTTGAAGATCTGGATATGGCCGGGGCAATTCATCGGCTTGATGACGAACTCGCGCTCGTCCTCGGTGACCGACGTGAACATGTTCTCGCGGTACCATTCCCAGTGGCCCGAGGTCTCCCACATCGACTTGTCGAGGACCTGCGGCGCGTTCACCTCGCGATACCCCACCGCGTTCTGCCGGCGGCGCATGTAATTGATCAGGTTCTGGAACAGCTCCCACCCCTTCGGGTGCCAGAACACCACGCCTGGCCCCTCCTCCTGGAAGTGGAAGAGGTCCATCTCGCGTCCCAGCTTGCGGTGGTCGCGCTTCTCGGCCTCCTCGATCTGCTTCAGGTAGCCCGCCAGCTCGGCCTCGGTCGCCCAGGCTGTACCGTACACGCGCTGCAGCTGCGCGTTGTTGTGATCGCCGCGCCAGTAGGAGCCGGCAAACTTGGTGAGCTTGAAGGCCTTGCCGATCTGGCCGGTAGAAGTCATGTGCGGGCCGCGGCACAGGTCGAGCCATTCGCCCTGCTTGTAGATTTTCAGGTCCTCGCCCTCGGGAATGGCGTCGACGAGCTCGACCTTGAACAACTCGCCCTTCTTCCTGAAGTGGTCCTTGGCCTGCTGGCGGCTCCACAGCTCCTTGGTGAACGGGGCATTGCGGGCGATGATCTCATGCATCCGCGCCTCGATCTTGGCCAGGTCGTCGGGATGGAACGGCTCCGCCTTGGCGAAGTCGTAGTAGAAGCCGTTCTCGATCACCGGGCCGATGGTCACCTGCGTGCCCGGCCACAGCGCCTGCACGGCCTCGGCCATCACGTGGGCGCAGTCGTGGCGAATGAGCTCGAGCGCCTCGGGGTCCGTGCGGCTGATGATCTTCACGCTGGCATCGGCGCTGATCGGGTCGGCAAGGTCGGCAAGCCGGCCGTCGACAACCATCGCCACGGCCCTTTTGGCCAACGATTTGGAAATGCTCTCCGCAAGCTCCTTGCCGCTGATGCCTTTGCGCACCGACCGCTCGGCCGCATCGGGGAAAGTCAAGGTGATGTCGCTCACGGCGTTCCTCTCACTCGCTGCAAACCACGCAGGTAAGGTGAACCCACTGCCTCGCGGCTGGGGCCGCTGGGCAGTTTGGGCGGCCGCTTGTGCCCATGACGTCGAGATATGTCAAGGCATCGCGCGGAGAAGCATGGGCTTCCCCCGTAGTCAAACCGGCAGTCAAAGTCCGGCCAGATTGCCTCACCAATGTTATGTCGCCGCTGTCGGATTTCTCATCCGATTTCACTATTGCGGGTATTACTCTCGATGATAGCTTGCGATGGTGCGGGCGGCCAGGGAGGGATCCAAAAACGTTCCGTTGCGCACCCAACGAGCACCGGAAAATCTTGCAGGGTGCGGTTTTCGAGGGGAGGTCAAAACGTGCGACGCAGCGCGGGCTACGCCGCCATTTTCGGCGCGGCACTGATGGCATTCTCTGTGGCGGGCGTGGCGCAGCAATCGCCGCAGGGCCCGCAAGTCAAGCGACCCGCTGCGGCGACCCCGGCGGCCCGCTATGTGGCGCTGCGCGACAAGCTCAACCAGAACACCGTCACTGTGATTTCGGGCAACCCGAACGGCACCTATCTCTTCCTTGCTTACGACCTGTCTGCTGTGCTCGACGACGGCGATGAGCTTCGGGTCCTGCCCGTAATCGGGAAGGGCGGCTACCAGAACATGATGGATGTGCTGCATCTCCGGGGTGTCGACCTTGGCATCACGCAGTCCAACATCATGAGCTACCTCAAGAAGACCGGGGAGTTCGGCCCCAATATTGAACACCGCGTTGCCTACATCGCCAAGCTGTACAACGAGGAAATGCATGTCCTCGCCGGGTCCGGCATCAGGCGCCTGCAGGACCTGGACGGAAGAAAGGTAAACTTCAGCGACGTCGGTAGCGGCACGCAATTCTCTACGCGGCTAATCTTCGAATTGCTCGGTATCAGGGCGACGGAGATCAACGTCGGTCAGGGCGACGGCTACCAGATGGTAAAGTCCGGCGAGATTGCCGCAACCGTGTTGATAGCCGGCAAGCCGACTGGCGCATTTTCCAAGTTCAAGCTCGAGCCGGGCATGAGCCTCCTACCGGTGCCTTACACCGAGGTGCTGGAGCAGGACTACTTTCCGGCGAGGCTGACGCACGAGGACTATCCGAGCCTGATTGCCAAAGGCGGTAGTGTCGACACCGTAGCCGTCGCATCGGTGCTGGCTGTCTACAACTGGCCACGGGACACTGATCGCTACCGGCGCGTTGCGGCGTTCACGGACGCCTTCTTCACCAAGTTCGCCGAGTTCCAGAAGCCGGCGCGGCACGCCAAGTGGAAGGAGACCAACCTCACCTCTACGCTGAAGGGTTGGACGCGATTTCCCGCAGCTGAGGAATGGCTGGCTAGGAACGCCGCGAGGCAGGGCAGCGACGTAGCGAGTGGTACCGTTGATCCCGAGCTCGCTCGTGCCCAAGCTGCCAAGGCGGCACCCAATGATCCGGGCGCCCAGGAGCGGTTGTACCAGAACTTCATGGAATGGGCGAAAACCCAGGGCAAGCGATAGTCCCCCGAATGGGGTGGGCACCGAACACGGCGGGCTCGATCGGGGAGGTTGGAAGCGGACCGTGACGGGAGCAAAGGGAGCCCAGCGCAGTGATCGGCGCAACTTGGCTCTGCCGAGATGGTGGCTGGCTGGTTTTCTGCTTCTGTTCCTGCCCGCCGTTGGCTCGGCTTGGGCGCAGACCCAGCGGCCGGTGATCACGGTTGTACCAACGACGCCGGTCGCTTCTGCCACTTCTGACGTGCAGGTGCCGTTCCTCATCCAGGTTGGGCCACCGGACGCGGTGCCGCGAGGGAGCTTTGTCAAGGTGCGCGGACTACCGGCGATGGCAGCCCTTTCCGAGGGCCACGCGATTGCCCCCGGCGCGTGGGCCATTGCTCTTGCAGCTCTGCCCAATCTCAAGATGACGCTGCCCACGGCTGCGGCGGGCCGGTCGGAGGTTACCGTCACCCTTGTGGCAACCGATGGCTCGACATTGGCGGAAGCAAGGTACGTTCTAATGGTTTCTGCCCCGTCGGCTGCTGATGTCGTGAGGGCCGCCCCCCACCAGGTGGTGCCACCACCGCTTGCCCAGCCACCGGCAGCCGAGGATCGCGAGCGGGCGCTGCGCCTTGTGAGGAAAGGCGATGAACAGTTGGCGGAGGGGGGCATCGCGCAAGCGCGCCTGGTTTACGAGCGTGCTGCCGAGGCCGGGCTTGCTGAAGGTGCCATGGCGCTGGCAGCGACCTACGATCCGGCCGAGCTCAATCGTTTGGGTGTCAGGGGCCTGAAACCGGATCGTCAGGCCGCCCGGATGTGGTACGAACGCGCACGGGCATTGGGCGCACGCGAGGCCGAGCGTCGACTGCAGCGGTTGGGCGCAAATTAGCGACGACACAGCCCTGCTCCGCCGGCAAGCTGTAGAACTGCCTGAAGAATTCCCAATTGCGGCCCCAAAACCGCCGCCGAACAGGGGCGACCATGCCAGCTGGGGCACTGCTGATGTACCCGAGTAGCGATACGGCCGCTCGCAAGCGATTACGCGCCGCCCGTAGGCGGCACCTGCTCGGACTGAATGTGTCACCGCAACGAGGGGAGCCTACGATGCGCATAAGGTTGGGGCAGGCACTGGCATTTGTGGCATTGGCCAGCATCGTGCTTGGTGCCGGATTGACCCAGGCGGCATGGGCACAGCGCAAGACCGTGCGCGCGCCGACGGCAGCCGAAACCGGTGAAATCTCCAAGGTTCACAAGATCAACAATTGGACGCTCGGTCTTGCCGGTGGGCTGCCCGAAGGCACCTTTATTCGCTTCGCCGCCGAGATCGCCCGCAATGTCAACGACCCGGAAGAAATGCGCGTGCTCCCGGTCATCACACAGGGCGCCACCGACAACGTGAAGGATCTGCTCTACCTTCGAGGGATCGATATCGCGATTACCAATGCCGACGTGCTCGACTACTTCAAGACGACGGAGCGGATCCCCAACATCGAGAAACGCATCAATTTCGTCTCGGAGATGGTCATCTCCGAGGTGCATCTGGTCGTGCGCCCAGAGATCAACTCCGTCAAGGACCTCGAGGGCAAGAAGGTGAGCTTGGGCGCAAAAGGGGCCGGGCAATCGACCACCGGACCGATCGTCTTCAGGCGGTTGGGCGTGAACCCCGAGTTTGTCTACGTCAATAATGCGATCGCGCTCGAGAAGATGCGGACTGGAGAAATCGTGGCGATCGTCAACAATGGGGCGAAGCCTCTAGACCTTCTCACGAAATTCAAGAACGACGGCGACTTCAAGTTACTGCCGATCCCGATCGACCGGTTCGATGAGTACTACATTCCAGCCACGCTCACGGCGCAGGACTATCCGGGCTTCATCAAGCCGGGTGAAAAGGTCGAGACGCTTGGCGTGCAGACGGTGCTCGCAGTCTATAACTGGTCGCGCGAAAGCGACCGGTACCGGCGCGTTCAACGCTTCATCGAGCGCTACTTCGATCTCTTCGAGAAGCTCCACCAGCCCCCCTATCACCCCAAGTGGAAGAGCGTGAATCTGGCCGCCAACGTACCCGGATGGACCCGCTATGTCGCGGCCGATGATAGGCTGAAGCAGACGGGCGTGAAACAGCAGCCTCAGGTGCCGATCGAGACATCGCAACGCCAGAAGGCGGTTCGCACTGGAGCGCCGGGGGACTCGGCAGACCAGGAGAAGCTGTTCCAGCAATTCCTGGAGTGGAGCAAGAAACAGGGCAAGCGGTAGGGCTTGGGGAGGCGCTCGGGAGGAGCGCAGTCGATGCCGAACGAAAGGCCCGCCGGGACTAACGCCATCGTGCGCGCTGTGCAGTCACCCCCGGTGCATGAGCACTCGAGGTGGCTGAAGGTGGCGGCACTGGCGCTTGGCATGACCCTGGCTGCGGGGGCGGTGCAGTGGTCGGCCGCACAACGCCGGGACGCGCCGCCGCGCATCATCGTCGCGACGACCATCCTCGCCGAACCCGATTCGCAAGCCACGCTCGTGATCGAGGTGGCCCACCGCGAAGCGCTGCCCAGCAACAGCTTCGTGCGATTGCGGGGGTTTCCGCGCAGTATCTCGCTGACCGAGGGGCATGCGATTGCGCCCGGCGCGTGGGCCGTTCCGCTGTTCGCCTTGGGGTCGTTGAAAGCCATTGTGCCTGCAGGGGTTTCAGGCCGGACCGAGATCGTCATCAGCCTTGTTGGGGTCGACGGTACCACTCTCGCCGAGGAAAAGACCGCACTGGTCGTCGCACCAGCTAGCGTGCTCGCCTCGCCGATAGAGAAGCCCCCGGCAGATCCTCCGCCAAAGCGATTGGTGCCCATACCTGCTCCCTCACCGGCGGCCAGGCCGCCGCGCCGGCCCGAGTTCTCCGCCGAGGAAAGGGCCCGTGCCGAGTGGCTGCTGGACAAAGGCGAACGGTCGCTCCGTGATGGCAACATAGGCGCCGCACGGGGTTGGTTCGAACGGGCCGCGGACGCCGGTCTGGCGGCTGGCGCCCTCAAGTTGGCGGCGACCTACGATCCGGAGGAGCTGGCGCGGCGCGACGTCCGGGTGACCCCGGATGCCAAAGAGGCGCGCAAATGGTACGAGCGGGCGCGAGAACTCGGTGCGCCGGAAGCCGATGAGCGTTTGGCGCGTCTGTCGCCATGAAGTAGCTGCAATGCGTTGGTCACTCTGGCAACCCGAAGGGGTCGTCAATCCTGTGCCGGCCGAGCAGAGGGGCCAAGCGTCCATCGGCCGTATCGCCAGGGAGCGAAAGGATGCTCCGTGCGGTTGATGTCGGGGACCGGATCGAACCCGTGCGTACCCCATGGATGGCAGCGGCAGACCCGGGATAGAGCAAGCCAGCTCCCCCGCCAGGCGCCATTGATATCGATGGCCTTCAGTGCATACTCCGAGCAGCTAGGCAGGTGCCGGCACTCCATGCCGAGCAGGGGTTTGAGAGTCCACCGGTAGGCATGAACCGGGGCTTTCGCGATCGCCCCGACGGTCCGGCCCAGCGCCCCTCTCATATGCCCGCTCTCTCCTGCTCGGCTCGCTTGCTCTCTGCGGCGGCCAGGGCCGTCTCCACCGCATCGAAGACGAGCAGCGTGGAGGCATGCCGAGCCTTGTAGTCCTTGACCGGCTCGAGCACGGCCAGATCGGTCCAGCGCCCCCCGGGAGGTATCCCGTTGGCCTTCAGCATCTTGCGCATGGCAGCCCCCAGCTCGCGCAGCTCGGCGGCGTCGCTGCCGACGATGTTCCGAGCCATGATCGACGCGGCCGCCTGCCCCAAAAGGCACGCCTTGACGGTTTGGCCATAGGCGCTCACGCGGTCTCCGGCGAGCTTGAGGTCGACAGTGACGGTCGATCCGCACAGCTTGGAATGCGCCGTGGCGGTCGCGTCCGCATCGGGCAAGCGCTCTGTCCGCGGGATATTGGCGGAAAGCTCGAGGATGCGCTGGTTGTAAATTTCGTTCAGCTGCGTCATGCGTTCACTTCACACGGCCATTCCTCGGATCGCACAGCCAACGCGGCGCAACCGCTTTGCATTGCTTGTACGCGCAAACTCGCCGTATTATATGGCCCATGTCATCTGGCGCCACGCCACCCCAAACTTGCGCTGCCTATGATATCGCGCGCGCCGGGCCGGAATTCAACGCTGCAGTGCAGTGTCGGAGCCATCGGTCCGGTCGCGTTCTGGTGTAGCCACGGCCCCGAGGCAGTATTGGACAGCATGGACGAAATCGTAGCAAGAAGAGCCCCGGCCAGGCGGCGTGCGGCGGCGCCGCGTCCCTCGCGTGCCGAAACGGAAGCCGCGGTCCGGACGTTGATCGCTTGGGCCGGCGACGACCCAAACCGAGAGGGTCTGAAGGACACGCCGCGTCGCGTCGCCGACGCGTTCGAGGAGTATTTTTCCGGCTATCGGCTCAACCCCGTTGATGTGCTGTCGAAGACCTTCGAGGAGACGGGCGGCTACGACGATCTTGTGATGTTGCGCGACATTCGCGTAGCGAGCCACTGCGAGCACCATTTGTCGCCCTTTCTGGGAGTCGCGCACGTTGCCTATTTGCCCAACGGGCGCATTCTGGGCCTTTCCAAGATTGCACGCGTTGTGGAGATCTTCGCGAAACGCCTGCAGACGCAGGAGGCCCTCACCGCGCAGATCGCCGAGGCAATCGAGAATGCGCTGCAGCCGCGCGGCGTCGCCGTATTGATCGAGGCTGAGCACCAGTGCATGTCCATGCGCGGAGTGCGCCAGCCGGGCATCAAGACGATTACCACGCGGTTTACGGGTGCGCTGGAGGTTGACGCCAGCTACCGCGACCGTTTCCTGCAGATGGTGCACGGACCGCGCGGTTGAGGCCGCTGTACAACTCAATCCGCCGAGGTGGCGCATGGCTTCCCCGCTCCGTTTTGCCGAGCGCGGCACACCTGAGGACATCGAGCGCGGTCTCAGCTTCCAGCCCGGCTTCGATGCCGACGGGCTGATACCAGCCGTCGTCACCGACGCGGCGACCGGCGAGGTGCTGATGTTTGCCTGGATGACGGCGGAAGCACTCGCTCTCACGCTGGAAACTCGGGTTGGTCATTTCTGGAGCCGATCGAGACGCCGGCTGTGGAGAAAAGGCGAGGATAGCGGCAACGTGTTGCATGTGACCGAGGTGCGGACCGACTGCGACCAGGACGTGTTGTGGTTGAAGGTGCAAATTGCGGGCAATGGTGTTGCCTGTCATACCGGGGCACAATCCTGCTTCTATCGATCGCTTCCGTTGGGTGCGACGCCGGGTCCGGACCTTGTCATGACCCGTTCATGACGCGTGCTTAGGGCGTTCCGCGCCGTGCCCTTTGGGGAAGCGTCCAGGCCACGTGGAGGAGTCGTGTAGGGGTGGCTTAATTCCTGCTGATTAGGCTTGCGCGACAGGGCGCCTACTTTCCAAAATCGTGAAGCTGCAGCAGCACAAAGGACTGCCGCGCCGCTAGACGGGGTAACGCAATGGGCGACTACAAGATTGGTCTGGCGTTGGGCGCCGGCTCAGCCCGTGGTTGGGCTCACATCGGTGTTCTGCGTGCCCTCGCCGCGGCCGGCATTCACCCTGACATCGTCGCCGGCACTTCGATCGGTGCGGTCGTCGGCGGCTGCCATGTCGCCGGCGAGCTCGACGCCCTAGAGGAGTTCGCGCGCGACCTGACACGCCGCAAGGTTCTGGGCTTTCTCGATTTCAACTTTACCGGCTCCGGCCTTATTCACGGCCAGCGCCTGCGCGAGGTGATCGAGGCTCGGCTGAAGGGCGTCGCCATCGAAACCCTTGCAAAGCGCTTCGTTGCGGTGGCCACGGAGATCGGCACCGGCCACGAGACTTGGCTGGCCCGCGGGCATCTCGGCGACGCCATGCGGGCGTCCTACGCCCTTCCGGGAATCTTCAAGCCGGTCAATATCGAGGGCCGCTGGCTTTTCGATGGAGCTTTGGTGAATCCCATACCGGTTTCGGTGTGCCGCGCGCTGGGCGCACGCTACGTTATCGCCGTCAACGTCAACTCGGACGCCGGGCATGGTACGGTAGTGCCGGATTTGGAGGCCCTTCCGCCGCCGGCACCGCCGCCCCCCGAAGACCAGGGCCTGCTTGCTCGCAACGGCCGTGCCATGAAGAAGATGCTGCAGCGCCAGTTCTTCGGCCCAGCCGACAACGGGCCCGGCATCTCCACCGTGATGGTGCAAGCGTTCAACATCGTGCAGGACCGCATCGCGCGCTCTCGTCTCGCCGGCGATCCGCCTGACGTCATGATTCTGCCGCGCCTGCCCCCTGTCGGCCTCTTCGATTTCCATCGCGCCGACGAAATGATTGAATGTGGCGTGGCCGCGGTGCAGCGCGAGGTCGATCACATCAAGCAGGAGATCGTGTCGCGGCGGTTCACCAACGTGTTGGCGCGAACCGGGTGAGCAAGCAGGCGCGGGTGCGACGGCAATGACGATCAGCTGTGCGTGATGTATTCGCGCATCGCCGTCGCCTCCATCTCTATTTCGGCCACGTGATGCTTGACGACGTCGCCAATCGAAATGATGCCGACGAGGGCCCCGTCGGTAACTACCGGTAGATGCCTGAAACGGCGCGCCGTCATCATCGCCATCAGCTCATCGAGCGTGTCGGTCTCCTGGCATGTCACAACTTGGCGCGTCATGATCTCGGCGACCGGTTGCGCGAGGCAGTCGGCGCCTGTCTCGGCCAGCGCGCGGATGATATCGCGCTCGGAGATTATGCCCGCCACCGCACCGCGCGCGTCAACCACGACAATTGCGCCGATGCGTTTGAGCGTAAGTCTTTTCGCCACTTCCAGAAGCGTGGTCGTCGGGGGAGTGGTTGTCACCGCCCGCCCTTTTTGCCTCAAGATCGCCGTAACATTCATGGGCGCACTCCCGGTTGCAACAGTTCGCGGGAGGGGACACGAACGCCCTAGGGGAAGGCGCCCGTCAAATTGGTGTCCGATCGCGCGGACGGCTGCGGGCCACTGTCAGTCGCCAGCCCTCATAGTGGACGGTTTGCGGGGCGGCGCGCAAGGGGGTCATTCCGCGGGCGCCGAATCTTGATGAACAGGCGGTGTCGGATCGAACAGCCCGAATGTGAGCAGGCCGGTGAAAAAGCCCCCCAGGTGAGCCTCCCAGGCGATGCTTCGCTCACCCAGGACGATCGGGGCAGCCCAGGCGACAAGCGCATTGATGAGCGTCCAGCCGGCAACCGCAAGCAGGACGCGCCGATCGGAAAGCGAGGCACCGAGGCTCAGCAAGGGAGCGCGCTGGGCATCGCCGGCGAGGGCTTCCGCGTCACCTTGGCCCAAGGGCAGGAAGAGGAAGCGAAGGAATGCGCCCATCAGACCGGATATGGCGCCCGACGCACCAACCATCGGGGCCGAGTTGAAGGCGAGGTATAGGAGCGCGCCGCCGATGCCGCAGAGAAAAAAGAAGGCAAGGAAACGCGCGATGCCGACGCGGCGGGCGACGGGGGTGGCGAACGCCAGGAACCATGCCGAGTTGATTAACAGGTGGGTAATGTCGCCATGCACGAACACGTGCGTCACGAACTGGGTGGCTGCCGGTGTCTGACCGCTGGCGATCTCGCCAGCTCTGCCGTCCAGTCGGGTCGGGATGAAGGCCAAGAGCTCGATCAGCCGCTCGCCCGCCTCCTCGGGGAGGAGGCTGCGCACAAGGTGAATGGCTACGAACGCGCCCAGCACAGCTATGACGACCCCGGGTGCATTGAAGATCGGTTCACGCTCACTCACGGGACGGCAGGCTCCTGAGACTTTGGCCTCGCCCCCTTACACATCACCCAAGGCGCTGGCAACTTGTGCGGCCGAACAGGCACGCGACCAGCATGCGATGCAGCAACCCTAACGGCAACAAATTCGCGCATGCAGTCTCGGGTCATGGCACGATCGGTGCTCACCCAATGGTCTCGGCGCGCCGCTCGCCGATCAAGTGTCTCGTTTCGGTACAGGGCATCGGGCGGGCGGGTGTCCGGAACGCCGCAGGATCAGAGCTCGCAGTGGGCATGAAGCAGAGAACTCTACAGATACTGTACGCCTACTGGGACGGACTGCGGGCGGGGCGCATCGCGCCCCTGCGCCTGGAAATCGACCCCTCTCGCATCGGCTCCATCCTGCCCGAGATCTTCCTGCTCGAGCGCATGGACGCCGCCAACTTCTGCTATCGTCTCGCCGGGACGCGCCTCTGTGAAATGTTTGGCACGGAGCTGCGCGGCACCAACATTCTCGATGGCTGGACCGCGACCGACCGTGCGGTCCTGGCGCGCGACTTGAAGCTCACGTGTGAGCAGGGCGCAGCTACGCTTCTCACGCTAGAAGCAAGCGCCGACAGCGCCCGCCGGGTACAATTGGAAGCAATTCTGCTGCCGCTGATGCACACCAACAACATGGCTGGTCGAGTGATCGGAGCCATGAGCGCCATTGCCTCACCGCATTGGCTGGGCCACGACCACCTGCTCGAGAAGCGCCTGGTCCGTCACGAATTGATCTGGCCGGACGGGCGGCCCCACCCCGATATCGAGTCCGCCGGCCAGCAAGCACCGTTCCTGCCGGCAAGCCCTCCGGCTGGCGCCGCGACCGGCGACCGGCGCGGCTTTCGCGTGCTCGACGGCGGACGCAAAGAGGACTGACGGGTTCAACAGAGTGCGGAGTGCGAGAGAGCACGACAAAATCCCTGCATGCTTCCGGTTCTGGAACACTTGCGCCAGCTGATCCGAAGCGCGGCAGAGATTAGGTCTTAATTAAGGCGATCAGCGTCATAGTGGGATCGCTCCATAGGAAAATCTGCCTCGAGTAACGAGGCTGCCGCTCAGCAAGCCCGAGAAGCACACCGGCATTGTTGCGGCGGCGGGTTGAGGATGATCATGAGACCGAGTTTCGTCGTTCTGGTCGGCGTTGCCTTGCTGCAGGCGATTTCGGGGTCGGCGCACGCGGACTCCACCGGGGTGCCCAAGGAGTTCATGCGGGTTTTCGGCCTCGCACATCCACCCTATGGCTTCGTCAATTTCTGCGAACGCATGCCGTGGGAGTGCGCGCAGGGCCGGTACGAGGAGCACCGCTTTCATGCCTCGCCGGCCCGCCTCGCCCAGCTGGAGGCCGTCAATCGGGCGGTTAACCGCGAGATCGAACCCGTGACCGACCTCGAGCTCTATGGGGAGGCCGACTACTGGACCATACCAACGGTCAAGGGCGACTGCGAGGACTACGTGCTGCTCAAGCGCAGGCGCCTGATCGCCCTCGGCTGGCCGCCGAGCGCGCTGCTCATAACCGTGGTGCGCGACGAGCGAGGCGATGGCCACGCGGTGCTGACTGCGCGCACGCTGCAGGGTGATTTCATTCTCGACAACAAGACCGACGAGATCAAAATCTGGTATCGCGTGCCCTACCAATTCGTGATGCGCCAATCCTACCTCAATCCACGCGTCTGGATGTCGCTCGATCCCAGGGAGAGGGGCCCGGCAATGCCGTTGGCAGGGATCCGCTACGCGCGCTGAGTTGGCACGACACTTGTGCAACGTGTCGGGGCGGGGCCCTTATCTTTTGGCTGCCCCTGTCGAGCCGGGCGTCCGCTTGCGCCCTCCCGTTGGCCTTCCTGTCTCGGACTGCAGCTCGAGGCCCCGGGCGTATGCCTGCCATCTGTCGACGTAGAGCTGCACGCCCCAGCGCATCCTTTCCAGGTCCTGCTCCGAGACCTGCCGCGTGATCTTGCCCGGCGAGCCGAGCACCACGGAGCGGGCGGGGATCTCCTTGCCCTCCGGGATCAACGCGCCGGCGCCGATCAGACAGTCGTCGCCGACAGTGGCTCCGTTGAGGACGATGGCCCCGATACCGATCAGCGTGCCGCGGCCGATCGTGCAACCGTGCAGCATGACCATGTGACCGATGGTGGCGCCGGCGCCGATGGCGAGGGGAAAGCCGGGATCGGTATGAAGGACGCAGCCGTCCTGGACATTGGCTCTTGCGCCGATCACGATCGGCTCGTTGTCCCCGCGCACGATCGTATTGAACCAGACGCTGGCGTCCTCCTCGATGGCGACTTTGCCGATCACGACGGCGTTCTCGGCCACCCAGAAGCGGCCGTTAGTCGGCACCGCGACCCGGTGGCCGTCGAACTCATAGAGCGCCATCGGCGCCAATCCTCAGGAGAAGCGAACCATCCCTATTCAAGATCAATCTCGAGAATGGCCATCTGGAAATAGTAGCATAGCTCGCCGTCCTCATCTTCCCTGGTCACCGTGCCGATGGACTCCTCGCCGATGTAGACTTCGCCCGAATCTTTGATCTTCGGCCGCGCACGTACTGATAGCGTTTTGGTGCCAAATAGCTTGCGCAGGTAGGTCTGGACCTTGACTAGCTCTTGGGGTTCCACGGGTTCTCTCCCCTATCCGCAGCCGCAATCGTCGGGCGCAAGACGCTGGTCCATGGTGCGGGCGGGCTCGGGACAGCCCGCCGGCCCGATGTCCTTGGCCGGAACCCCCGCAAAGGTTCTTTCCGGCGGAACCTCTTTCAGGACCACGCTACCCGCGCCAATGCGGCTGCAATTGCCGACCCGAATGTTGCCGAGCACCTTGGCGCCGGCGCTGATCAGAACATTGTTGCCGATCTTGGGGTGGCGATCACCGGTCTCCTTGCCTGTTCCACCGAGCGTAACTCCCTGCAGCAGCGAGCAGTTGTCCCCGATAGTGGCCGTCTCACCGATGACGATGCCGGTGCCGTGATCCAGCATGATGCCGATGCCGATGCGGGCTGCCGGATTTATGTCGACGGCGAAGATGCGCGAGCTCTGACTCTGCAGGTAGAGCGCAAAGTCGCGCCGACCCTGCTTCAACAGCTCGTGCGCAAAGCGATGCGTGACCAGCGCGTGGAAGCCCTTGAAGTAGAGCAGCGGTTCGATATAGCGGCTGCAGGCCGGATCGCGATCGTAGACGGCGGCGAGGTCGGCGCGGAAGGCGCGGCCGAATTCGGGATGGTCGGCAAGCACCTGCCCGAAGGTCTCGGCGATGAGACCGGCATCGACATCGGAATGGTTGAGGCGCTGGGCCAGACGATGGCAGACAGCATCCTCGAGGCGATCCTTGCTGAGAATGGTGGCGTAGATGAACCCGGCGAGCGCCGGCTCGGAACGCACGACCTCGTCGGCCTCGCGGCGCACCTCGTCCCAGATCGGGTCGATGGCGGCGACGTTGGATCGCTGGGCCCGTTGCGATGTGCGAGCCATAGGTACCTCCTGGAGACCAGCCGAATGTGCTCAGCGCGCGCCTTCGTGCGCCGTCACCAAAGCAGGTAATTTGCCGCGAAGATCAAGTCAATGCAAAGCACAGGTCCGAGGGGCCGGCGCAGGGAGGACGGCGGGCGCGTGCGGTCCCGCTGTTCGTCAACCCTTCTTGCGCTCGGTCTCGATCTGGTTGACGGCCCCGGCCAGAAACTCGGCCATGGCCCGCCGCAACTCGGCATCGGACACAGCAATGCGTTTTTCGTCGAAGTCCTTGCGGATCTTCTGGAACACGTCCTCGTCGCCCTTTGCAGCGAGATCGGCCTTGCGCACGGCCTTGACATAGTCCTCCACGGCCGGCCCGGTCAGCCCAAGCTTGCCCGCAGCCCACTCGCCCAGCAGCTTGTTGCGGCGCTGCTCGGACCTGAACTTGAGCTCCTCGTCGAGCGCAAACTTCTTTTCGTAAGACCTCTCGCGGTCATCGAAGGTGGTCA